>Ga0208625_100101_pt1 | contig 20290 bp, 20 predicted proteins | sample LakWasMeta8_HOW4_2_FD_183858 | JGI IMG/M metagenome (GOLD analysis project Ga0208625, IMG submission 183858) | Freshwater sediment methanotrophic microbial communities from Lake Washington under simulated oxygen tension - Sediment Metagenome... | ecosystem: Environmental > Aquatic > Freshwater >... | reverse complement strand
AGTTACTTAGGAATCCTTCTAGAATATGGGTTAGCTGGGTTAGGTTTGTATATTAGTATATTTGCCAGTATCCTATGGGGAATCTATAAAATTTTGCGGCGCTTTAAATCACGCAAAGATGAAAGCTATTTATTGGGCGTGACAATTTTGGCAGCACTTATTGCGAATCTCACCACCATCTTTACCGTGAGCAGCATCTCGTTTATCCCAGTGATATATTGGACATTAGCAGGAATTGGGGCTGCATATATTCATATGCCCAAGTTAGTAAATCGTAGGGCTATTCCAAACATAATACACCCCATATTCCCCAGGGGATTGCAGTAAAAACTAAAGATTAGCCTCCATTTGTGACAAAAACCAGACGTTAATTATAAAAACCATGACGACTAGAATCCATCCGCTTGCTGATGTGCAAACACAACATATTGGTTCAAATACGCGCATTTGGCAATTTTGCGTGGTGCTCACAGGCGCCAAGATTGGTGCGAATTGCAATATATGTGCGCAGGTTTTGATTGAAAACGACGTGGTAATCGGAAATAACGTCACAATCAAAAGTGGTGTGCAGTTATGGGATGGCTTACGAGTCGAGGATAACGTATTCATCGGACCAAACGTTACTTTTACTAATGACTTATTCCCTCGCTCAAAAGTGTACCCAGAGAATTTTTTGCACACCATCGTTAAGACCGGGGCCTCGATAGGCGCGAATGCTACCATTTTGCCAGGGGTAACGGTTGCTGAAAACGCAATGGTCGGGGCCGGCGCGGTGGTGACACGCTCTGTGCCACCGAATGCTATTGTGGTGGGCAATCCGGCTCGAATTGTAGGCTATACCAATACCAAGCCGGAAGAAATTACCCAACAGCAACTATCAAAATATGATCGCAAGCCACCCTATTTTGATGAAACTGCTGTGGCAAGAGTAACAGTTCATAAATTTCCCGTAATCCCCGATATACGAGGAAGCCTTACTGTGGGTGAATTTGAACGGCACATACCTTTTACTCCTAAGCGTTACTTTATGGTCTTTGATGTGCCTAGCAAAGAAACACGTGGAGAACATGCGCATCGCATTTGCCATCAATTTTTAATATGCGTACATGGAAGCTGCGCCGTCTTAGCGGATGATGGTGTGACTCGTACAGAAGTGTTACTGGATTCCCCCGACAAAGGTATTTACCTACCACCGATGGTTTGGGGGGTGCAATATAAATATTCCGACGATGCAATGCTGCTGGTTTTTGCTTCGCATCATTATGATGCGGCCGATTACATCCGAAATTATTCGGAATTCCTTGAAGCAGTAAAATAAGATTTCAATACAAAATGAACATCCCTTTTCTCGATTTAAAAGCGACTTACCACGAACTTCAACCCGAAATTGATGCGGCTGTAAAGCGCGTACTTGACTCGGGTTGGTATATCCTCGGCGAAGAAGTGGACGCCTTCGAGCAAGAGTATGCTGCCTACTGTGAAGCAAAACATTGCGTCGGCGTAGCGAACGGCCTGGATGCCTTGCATCTAGCACTGTTGGCGCTAGGAGTGAAGCCTGGCGACGAAGTTATTGTGCCGAGCAATACCTACATCGCCACTTGGCTGGCGGTTAGCCAGTGTGGCGCAATACCTATTCCTGTTGAGCCAGATACAGCCACATATAACATTGACCCAGCGCGTATTGAAGCCGCTATCACACCCCGCACCAAAGTCATTCTACCCGTTCATTTGTATGGACAACCCGCCGATATGCATCCGATTCTGGAGGTTGCGCGTAGGCATGGCTTAAAAGTCCTGGAAGATGGGGCACAAGCTCACGGAGCTCGTTACAAAGGCAAGCGGATCGGTGCGCATGGCGATGTGGTGGCATGGAGTTTTTATCCCGGCAAAAATCTTGGTGCATTTGGCGATGGAGGTGCGATCACTACCGATGCACCAGAAATCGCCGAGCGCATCCGTATGCTGCGCAACTATGGCTCGCGGGTGAAATATGTCAACGATGTTCGCGGTTTCAATAGTCGCCTAGACCCGATACAGGCAGCCGTATTGCGCGTCAAACTCAAAATGTTGGACATATGGAATGCACGACGTTCAGAGATTGCGAGCCGCTATAATACAGCTCTGGCAAATTCTGAACTTATTTTGCCTTTTGTGCCCGAATGGGCAGAACCGGTATGGCATCTGTATGTCGTACAACACCCGCAGCACGATGTCCTGCAAAAGAAGCTGGGCGAAGCAGGCATTGGCACACTTATCCACTACCCAATCCCGCCCCATCTGCAGCAAGCATATGCAACGGCAGGCTATATTAACGGTCATTTTCCCATTGCCGAACAGATGGCTAATCAATTGCTCAGTTTGCCGATAGGGCCGCATTACACTGTGTCGCAACAGAGCTACGTAATCTCTAATATAAAGTCTGAATGATGTTGGTACAGGAGCAGAAGTCAGACCGAGTTAGTTTCCGATGGCTAGCTAAGTTATTGGTGGCTATCTGGGATCGGCGCAATCCCTGGAGAAGGCGGTGGCGGAAGGTTCTTTTTCGAATTGAGGCAACAGGCAGGCTTGCCAATTTCCATTGCGGTAACGGTGTTCGTTTAGATGTCCCGGTTCGTATTGGAGGCGGCAGTGGTACTTTGGGTATCGGAAATGATGTTTGGCTTGGTTGGAATGCTGCTCCAATGCTAGGAAAAGGGACTATCTTGTTACAGCCACGATCTTCTAAATCAGTCATTACCATTGGCGCAGGTACCATAATGAGCAATAACGTATCAATGGTGGCAATGGGGAAAATTAGCATTGGTAAGCATTGCCTAGTTGGTGATTTGACACAAATATTCGACTGCGATTTTCATGAGTTGGCGCCGAGTAATAGGTGTGCAGGCGTCGGACCGATTGAACCGGTAAGTATTGGTGATAATGTCTGGATTGGTAGTCATGTTTTGATTCTGCGAGGTGTTACGATCGGCAACAACAGTGTTATTGGGGCGGGCAGTATCGTCACCAGGTCAATTCCGCAGAATAGTCTAGCTGTTGGTGTACCAGCCAAAGTGGTGCGTATGCTATGACAGTGTCCCGGGAAAAAAACTTTAGTCGAATTTTAAAAGCGAGTTCATTGTTAGGTTTTGCCTCGCTAATAAATGTATTTCTCGGAGCCATTCGAGTGAAAGTACTGGCCGTTCAACTGGGGCCAGCCCTCTTCGGTACGATGTCGCTGTACACAAATTTCATCACAACGATAGGATCTATAACATCGCTGGGTATAGGCCAGAGTGCGGTGCGTGATATTGCTACCGTAGCAGAGCCTTTGGACGGACAGGCAATTGCGCGAAAGGTTGCCATACTGCATCGTGTCGTTTGGGTAACCGGAGCCTTTGGCTTCATCATAACGCTGGGATTGGCAATTCCAGGCAGTTTTTGGATTTTTGGAAGCTATGATCACGTGCAATCAATTGCGCTCTTAGCAGTAATAGTACTTATTACCCAAATTCAGGCTGGACAGACTGCTATCCTATCAGGTCTTCGGCGTATTAGCGATCTTGCAAAGATCAATGTAATTGGTGGGATTTTAAGCACGACTCTTGCCATTGCATTGCTTCTACTCCTCGGTGCAAAGGGCATCGTTCCTTTTCTTATTGCAGTAGCCGTTGGCCAGTTGACAGTAAGTTGGTGGTTTGCGCGTAAGATTAAAATAGGGAATATCCATGTTTCATGGCGAGAATGTTTTGTCGAATCACGAGAGATGGTACGTTTGGGGTTGACTATGGTAGCTTCAAGTACTGCATCCACTATATCGACACTTGTCATTCTGATGGTCATTCGTAGATATGAGGGGGAATCTGCGGTAGGTCTGTATCAATCTGCATTGACTATCAGCAGTATCTACGTGGGCTTCATTTTGCAGGGAATGAGTGGTGACTACTTTCCTAGATTGGTAGGAGTTTCCGACAATCGCATTCTGCGTAATCAGGCGGTAAATGAACAGGCTGAGATGGCTATGCTGTTAGCGGTCCCTGGCTTGGTGGCGGCCCTTGTTGTATCGGATATTTTGTTACCGCTGCTTTACTCATCACGCTTTGACGGAGCTTCTGAGATTCTACGTTGGCAGGTGCTGGGGATGCTTGGCCGTATCATCAGTTGGCCACAGGGCTTTATTTTATTTGCACGTTCAGATAAGACTGCCGTGCTAACCATTGAGTTATTAACGGCGACAATTCACTCGCTCTTGGTTTGGTTAGGGGTGCAATATTTCGGTGCTGTTGGCGCAGGAATGGCCTTTACAGCCCAATATACTTTACATATAGGGTTGATTGGATGGGCTGTGAAAGTTCGACACGGATTTAAAATGAGCGAGTCCAATCGTAACATCCTCTTTGTTGGCAGTACTTTTGTGGTAGAGGCGTTCGGCGTGTCCATCTTCTCTTCGGCTGTGTGGAGATACAGCAGCGGTATTCTGATACTGTTGCTTTCCATTTGCTGGTCATTGCATGGATTAGTTCAGCGTTTGGGGAGAGATCAAGTCATTAATGCGATACAACGAATATTTGAAAAGTTAAGACTAACTTTTTTCCAGAGGAAATTAATGCGGTTTGCCGGCAAAGCTTAAAGGAGATGCTAAAGATGAAAAAAAACAATCCATTAATCACTTTTGCAGTAATTAGTTACAACCAAGACCGGTTTATTGCAGAGGCTGTGCAAAGTGCTTTGGAGCAAACATATAGCCCTTTGGAAGTAGTCATTTCAGACGACTGCTCGGCAGATGCCACGTTTGAGATAATACAGGATATCGTTGCAAACTACAGTGGCCCACACAAGGTAATCCTTAACAAGAACCATACTAATTTAGGGCTTGCCGAAAATGTCAACAAAGTATGGGAGTTGTCCTCTGGGGAACTTGTCGTTTTTCAGGGAGGGGATGATGCTTCAGCCCCTCATCGTACGGAAAGATTGGTAGCCGAATGGCAAGCGCATGATCCACAGCCGGATCTTATATTTTCTAGCGTAACTCTTACGGACGAATCTGGCAATCCGATTGGGCAAAGAACTGGTCTCTTGTCTCACTATCCTACGATTTCCGAAATAGTTACTGGTAGCCGCCCTTTTGTAGCCGGAGGATGTGCGGCAGCGTACACGAGGTCCGTGCATTTTTTCGTCGGGCCACTGAGCAAAGAAGTGATTGCCGAAGACTTTATTTATTCTTTTAGAGCGTTACTGGGTAAGGGAATTATTGGGGTTCCTGACCAACTCGTTATGTACAGGCAGCACCCTCAAAGTATCATTGGGGAATTACGTACAACTAAGTCACAAAGAGTTCCCTCAAAAAAATTTTTGCAGGGGCATCTTGCGCTCTTGCTTGAATATAAGAGAGCAATGATTGCACACGGTATTAAGTCTTTTTACCTGAGTTGGCGGCTAAACCGTCAGATTGCATCCACCAAATACGAGTTGAATGCCTTAGATGCGGGCAGGTACTCCCCCGTGTCTACGACACTTTGGGCGATTGTCACATTCCGACCAAGATCTTTGTATACTCAACTGAAACGTATTTTTACGTTTTGAAATTGCTTATACGCCGTTAAGGACTTCATTGAATTGAAGAACAAAGTGAAATACACAAATTTCTTTGGTGACCAAAGCGTTATGGCATGGACTTGACGCTAGGCAGTGCAATTTATCCGGTTCCTTGGGGCGCGAAGTTTGAATGACAGGCTTCATGACGAATTCGACCACATTACCGATAGTTTATTAAAGTGAATCAAATTTCCATGCCCCAACATCCCGCTAAAAAAGACCTTTCCGCGATATTGGTTTCTTACAATACGGCTTTGCTTCTACCCGCAGCAATGGACGCGTTGCGTAATGCTAAAGCGGGACTATCACTGCAAACCATTATTGTCGATAACGCCTCGCGCGACGCTTCGGTTGAGTTGATCCGCCGCGATTATGCAGACTGCGAATTGATCGTTAACGCTAAGAATGTAGGATTTGGGCGAGCTAACAACCAGGCGCTGCCACTGCTACAAGGCCGGTATGTCTTATTGCTGAACACCGATGCATTTGTTGCACCGGATACCTTGAAAAAAACCGTCACGTATATGGATGCACACCCCGAATGTGGCACCTTAGGCGTAAAACTGGTTGGGCGTGATGGTGTGCTGCAGCCGTCGTGTCGGTATTTTCCGACACCAATGAATATTTTTTTACGGCGCACAGGTTTGCAATGGCTGTTCCCATGGGTGCGCATGGTGGATGACATGGCTTGGGACCATGCCTCGACAAGGGCTTGCGATTGGGTACCAGGCTGTTACCTTTTAATCCGCCGAGAGGTGGTAGACCAAGTCGGGCTTTTTGATCCCAGATATTTCCTTTATTACGAAGAAGTGGATTGGTGTTTCAGAGCAAAAAAAGCCGGCTGGCAAATTCATTATGTCCCAGACACATCGGTAGTGCATATTGGCGGAGAAAGCGCCAAATCGGATGGCGAAATCACCAGCGCCGGACGACAGTTAGAGGCGCTGCAGATTGAAAGTGAACTGCTTTATTTCCGTAAAAACCATGGCGCTGGCGCGGCGTTATTAAACGTGTTACTACAAACGCTTGCTGACTTTATCGTACCGTTAAAGCGATTGTTGAAAGGTCAGCACCAAGTAGGTTGGGTGCATCATTGGGCGCATGCCAATCTGTTATGGTCGCTTTATAGACAAACAGCTCTTGGATGCAAGCCGACCCGTTAGCAAAGCCCCCCTTTGTTCAATATATTAAATTTTTTAGAAAAAAATGAGCATTTCGACAAGTCAACCAGATTGGTCCAGAGAGAAAAAGACATTGTTTGCCTGGCAACCATCGCGCTCACTGCTAGCCAGTATTCGCCAGTATCAAAATTATGCGGGCTCTAAAAATATTTTGCTTTCGGTGATCAGCAAGATAGCGGTACTCAGACATCGATTTTGGAGCATAGTGACGGGAGCCGATATTCCGCTAAATTCAAAAATTGCAGGAGGCTTGCTGTTGCCCCACCCCAATGGCGTGGTGATCCACCCAGATGCGGTGATTGGTCCGAATTGCTTGATATTCCAGCAGGTAACGATTGGCTCGAGAAACGGAAGTGCTCCGCCCGTTATCGACGGGCATGTTGATATCGGCGCGGGGGCAAAAGTGCTCGGTGCAATCCATATCGGAGAAAACGTGGTAATTGGCGCCAATGCCGTCGTGATTACCGACGTGCCGGATAACTGCATAGCATTCGGCATACCTGCCGTTGTCAAGATACGTCAGGATACAGTTTAGAAAGCTATGTCATTCACTCTTTTTCATCGACCAGCGAGAGTCATATGTTCAAAAAAGTTTTAAGGTTGCTTGCATTTCGCTATGGCCGGTTTTGGATCTTATATGACCGACTGTATCTACCAACTGCATATGAGCGCGCGAATTATTTGCGGCTGTACGGTGGGTTACACTCGATTGGTGAAAACGTAAGTATCAATCGAGGCGCATTTTTTACCGACCCGGCCTACGTTCGGATTGGTAACAATGTCATTTTGTCAGACTGCACGTTGATTGGGCATGATGGAGTTGTTGCTATGCTGTACCACTCAAGCGGTGTACAAGTGGACTCGGTCGGAAAAATCGACATCCTTGATAATGTCTTTATTGGGCACGGCGCGCTTATTTTGTCTGGGGTTACAATCGGACCGAATGCAGTTGTAGCTGCCGGTGCAGTAGTGACGAAGGATGTCCCCCCGGGCACTATAGTAGGCGGAGTGCCAGCCAAGCCAATCGGCAAAGTTGAGGAATTGGTGCATAGGCTACAGGAAAGAACTGAGCAGTACCCATGGGCTGATCTAATCAAAATTCGCGAAGGCGGTTTCGATCCAATAATTGAGCCAGAGCTTATTCGTCAACGAGTAAAGTATTTTTATCCAGAAAGTTGAGAAATTCCGATGTTCGACAACATACGCCATGATTTTCGTGTTTACCAAGGTGACTGGGCTGCACAGGGTTTCTGGGTAATGCTGGTTTACCGTTTTGGAAGTTGGCGCTATCGTGTGCGCCCAATATTGCTGCGCAAGTTTTTTTCACTTGTTTATAAGGTTCTTTACAAGATGACGCAAATTATGACGGGTATCGAATTGCCTTGTGAAGTCGAGATCGGGCGCAATTTTGTAATAGACCATTTTGGCGGCATTGTGGTGAGCGGTTATGCTCGATTTGGCGATAACTGCCGAATTCGAAATGGCGTGGTAGTTGGACTGAAGAACATTGAAGATGCATGCGCGCCAACCATCGGCAATAACGTGGATATCGGTGCGGGTGCAAAATTGCTAGGTAACATAAAAATTGGTAATAACGTAGTGATTGGCGCAAATGCTGTTGTTCTTACCGATATACCCGATAACTCCATAGCAGTAGGGATTCCGGCTGTTATTAAGCCGAGAAAAGGAGTCTAGCATGTTACAGAACGATTGCAGGAAAAATAAGTTTGGCGTTGTGGTGATTGGTCGCAATGAGGGTGTACGATTAAAAAATTGTCTTGCCTCAGTGATCAATCAAGCGAAGCAAGTTGTATATGTTGATTCTGGTTCAACGGATGACTCTGTGAACGTGGCGCGAGATATGGGCGTGTCGGTAGTTGAATTGGATATGTCGATCCCATTTACTGCTGCGCGTGCCCGTAATGAGGGCGTGTCTCGGCTGCGAGAGTTGACTCTTGAAATCGCATACATTCAATTCGTTGATGGTGATTGTGAAGTGGTTGAAGGATGGTTTGATCAGGCCGTCAATTTTTTAGATCGGCACACTGATATCGCTGTGGTTTGTGGTAGACGCCGTGAACGCTTCCCTGAATATTCAATTTATAACCTCATGTGCGATATCGAATGGAATACTCCGATTGGCGAGGCCAAGGCATGCGGGGGGGATGCAATGATGCGCGTAGATGCATTCATTGCCCTTGGTGGATTTCGCGCTAGTCTAATCGCAGGGGAAGAACCAGAGTTATGTGTACGCCTCCGCGCGGCGGGTTGGAAAATTTGGCGGCTGGATGTGGAGATGTCGCACCACGATGCCGCCATGTCAAAATTTAGCCAGTGGTGGAAACGCGCCATGCGGGGAGGATATGCCTACGCGGAAGGGGCTTTCCTCCATGGTATATCGCCTGAGCATCACCGGGTGCGCGAGTCACTCAGTGCGTGGTGCTGGGGCGGCGCTGTCCCGGCGATTGTTTTATTTTCCATGATGTTATACGGAGTATGGGGAGCAGTCCTTGCCTTAGTTTATCCAGCCCAGGTAATACGGCTTACGTTGCGTGATAGGAAGTATTCTCCGACGCCTTGGGGACGGGCTCTGTTCCTAGTATTGGGTAAATTCCCTGAAATGCTCGGCCAGCTGAAATTTGCATATTCTCGACTTCTTGGGAAATCCTCTCGTCTGATTGAGTATAAATAAGATTCTACAATGAAAAATATTGCGCCAATGATCGTACATTGCACTCGCGGGCAATGGTCTACAACTTGTACGCAGCTCCTCCTTGTTGTAATGGGCTTCCCCACTCCTTCTAATGTCAGAGGTGATTGACTGTGGCCAATCAACGATTTGCTTCGCTGGATGGATGGCGTGGTATCAGTATTCTGTTGGTACTGGCGACTCACCTGCTTCCACTGGGTCCTAAGGTATTCAGACTTAACGAAACAACAGGGCCAATGGGAATGGCTTTGTTCTTTACATTATCTGGATTTCTAATTACTAATTTTTTACTCCATCGTTCAAGTGTTACCGATTTCCTGATTCGCCGGCTCTTCAGGATTATTCCTCTTGCCTGGCTGTACATAACCATCGCATTGTATATTTCGAGCAGCACACCTGATGTCTGGCGTGCACATTTGCTGTTTTATGCCAATGGCCGCCAATGAAATTGACTGCGATGACTAGCCATATCTGGAGTTTATCCGTTGAGATGCAATTTTATGTAGGTATAGCATTGCTCGTGCGTTTTTTTTCAAAAAAGGCGCTCCTTTTTATCCCTTTGATATGCGTTGCATTCACTGTAAATCGATATCTGAATGATGTCCACATCGCTATCAACACTTACTATCGCATAGATGAAATTTTGGCCGGTAGTGTACTTGCACTTGTGTACAACCATAAATTAGGCACTGTAGCGCGAAATTTATTGACTCTTATTCATCCATTTTTCATTTTTCTATTGCTGATCATTTCTTGTCACCCGGACAGCGGGTGGATGAACTATTTCAGACCGTATCTGGCAGCCATATTGGTAGGCAACACTCTGATAAGCAGCAACTCGACGCTTTCTAGATTATTGGATAACCGTGCTCTGATATACATCGCAACGATTTCGTATGCGCTTTACATCATTCACCCTATTTTGTTGCATACCTGGTTAGGCGAAGGCGACACGCTTATCAAATATGCCAAGCGACCTTTGTTGTTTATGGCGTTATTTGCTTTAGCACACGCTTCGACTTTTTATTTTGAATTGAGAATGATAAATGTTGGCAAGCGATTATCCGCTAGGCTGATCAAGAATCCATGAACCTATTTTTTGTATTTATAGCACCAATGGAGATGTCAGCGATATGACGCAGATTGCCTATCTTGCTCCGGAAATTCCAGCATTGTCTGAGACCTTCGTTTACGAAGAAATGCTGGCGCTCGAAAAGCGTGGTTATCGTGTGCAACCCTTTTCGATTAGGCGTCCTAGCAATCCAGCTAAAGACCAGGAGGTATTGGCCGAGCATATCATTTATCTTTACGAACACGGCTTTCTCGGCAACCTGGCCTATGGCCTGTTACGCTTGCCGGGATTTGGGCGCGGAACGCTCCAGGCGCTTGCCTGGTTGTATGCAGATATTTTGCAATGCGGCATCTTCAAACCGGGGACGTGGAAGCTTGCCTACCAATTTCTGGTGGCGGCCAGATTGGCCAGCCATTTGAAAAAACTGCACTGTACACATTTACATGTGCACTTCGCCCATGTGCCAACACAGGTCGCAATGTATGCCAGTGCAATGTCGAAGGTGCCGTTTACCGTTATGGCCCATGCCAACGACATTTTTGAGCGGGGAATGCTGTTAAGGCAAAAGGCCGAACGCGCGGTTAAATTTCTGACCATATCGGAGTTTAACCGTGCTTACCTCGAAGGTTTGGGGCTACCACTCGACAAGCTAAGAGTAGTGCGTTGCGGTGTGAGTTTTGAAATGAGTCCGCATAGAAGTCAATCCAATAATAAACCTGTATTCAGGATCGGCACGTTGGGGCGGATGGTCGAGAAAAAAGGTATGGATGTGCTGATTAGGGCTGTCGCGGCGTTGCGTGACAAACCTTATGCACTGGAACTGCATATCGCCGGCGACGGGCCGCTGCGGATGGAACTTGAGCAACTTGTCCAAGAGCTTGGTTTGCGGAACATGGTCATATTCGAAGGCGGTTTGTCACACCAGAATGTTGCCGGCTGGATGCAAGACCTTGACGTGTTTGTGCTTGCCTGCAAACAAGACTCCAATGGCGACATGGACGGCATCCCTGTAGTGCTGATGGAGGCGATGTCACAATCGGTCCCGGTCATTTCGACCAACCTTTCGGGCATCCCGGAACTGGTTATTCACCAATTGACGGGGCTGTTGGCGAAACCTGACAATCCAGCGGATCTTGCTTATCAGTTGGACGTATTGATTGCATCTGAGAGCCTCGCCGATAAGCTGACAACTGATGCTCAAGCGCATGTGCTCAATGAGTTTAGCCAAGATGTCAATATCGGTAGACTATTGGCTTGTTTTAACTAAACAATAATAAAAAAGCCACATCTCTTGGCTTGATAATTCAGGCTCCACTAACACAGATGAACAGACGCAAATATTTACTGATTTCCCCTTGCCGTAATGAAGCGGATTTTATGCGCCAGACGTTGGATAGCGTGGTTGCGCAATCCGTGCAACCATCCCGATGGGTCATTGTCGATGACGGCTCCAGCGACGAAACGCCGCAGATACTAGCAGACTATGCATCCAGATACCCATGGATACAGGTGGTCACCCGTTCTGACCGGGGGCGGCGCTCTGTCGGCCCCGGCGTGGTCGATGCGTTTTATGCTGGTTATGAAACCGTCGATCCCGATGAATATGACTACCTTTGCAAGTTGGACCTGGATTTGCGCTTGCCACCACGTTACTTTGAGGTGCTGATGCAGCGTATGGAAGCAAACTCCAGGATAGCGACATGCAGCGGGAAAGCCTATATTGAAAAAGATGGGGGCTTGGTAAGCGAGCGGCATGGCGACGAAACCTCTATTGGAGCTTCGAAGTTTTATCGCGTGGATCGTTTCAAGGAATTGGACGGATTTGTCCGGCAAGTGATGTGGGATGGGATTGATTGCCATCGCTGCCGGATGCGCGGCTGGATCGCTTGCAGTTGGGATGATGACCCGCAACTGCGGTTCGTGCATTTGCGCCCTATGGGTTCAAGCCAGCAGAGTATTTTTGTCGGTCGGATGCGGCACGGATACGGACAATATTTTATGGGTACAGGTTTTTTGTGGATGTTGGCGACTGCCATTTATCGCATTCCCGAAAAGCCCTATGTGATTGGTGGATTGACGATTCTATGGGGTTGGTTACAAAGCTGGATGCAACGACTGCCGCGTTATGAAGAGCCCGGTTTCAGGGAGTTTTTGCGGCTTTATCAATGGCGCGCCCTTTGGGTAGGCAAAAAACGGGCAATTCAAGAGATTGATCAAAGGGCTACCCCATCTGTGCGTTAAAGAATTGCTATTGAAGTTTTTACGATAACAAGCTGAAGGAAGTGTTTAAGTGACTATTGCTGTGATTGGTTTGGGATATGTGGGCTTGCCCTTGGTTATTGAATATGGCAAGCATGAACGAACGATTGGTTTCGATATTTCGATTGAAAAGGTCGAATCTTGCAACCGTGGAGTGGATCCGTCCCATGAATTGTCGGATGAGGAAATGCGAGCGGCAGTGCATGCGGAATTTACCGCTGACCCAGCCATGCTGGCTGAGGCTGACTACATTATTGTGGCAGTACCGACGCCGGTCGATGAAGCGCATCGGCCTGACTTAACCCCATTGATCGGCGCCAGCGCCAGTGCTGGCAAGCATATGAAAAAAGGGGTTATCGTGATTTATGAATCCACTGTGTACCCTGGCGCGACGGAAGAAGTATGTGTGCCGGTACTGGAAAAAGAATCCGGCATGACGTGGAAGCAGGATTTCTTTGTAGGTTATTCGCCAGAACGCATAAATCCCGGTGATCGCGAACATACGCTGACTCGTGTGATTAAAGTAGTTTCGGGTGATATGCCTCAAACGCTGGAAAAAGTCGCGCAATTGTATGAACGAATTGTAAAGCCGGGAGTACATCGCGCTTCATCTATCAAGGCCGCCGAAGCAAGTAAGGTAATCGAGAATACGCAACGCGATCTCAATATCGCGTTGATGAATGAACTGGCAATCATTTTTGATAAGCTTGGTATTGATACGCTGGAAGTGTTGGAGGCGGCCGGTTCGAAATGGAATTTCCTGAATTTCAGGCCCGGTCTAGTCGGGGGTCATTGCATTGGCGTTGATCCGTATTATTTGACACACAAGGCTGAAACTATCGGCTATCACCCGCAGGTGATCCTTGCCGGTCGCCGTATTAATGACAGCATGGGAAAGTTTGTTGCCGAGCAGACTGTGAAACACATTATTCAAGGCGGTAGGCAGGTAAAGCGAGCTCGAGTAAATATCTTGGGATTGACGTTCAAGGAAAATTGCGCCGATATCCGCAACACTAAAGTCATTGACATCATTAATGAATTAAATAGCTTTGGCGTTGAGGTCTGTGTTCATGACCCAGTAGCAGATCCTGCTGAGGCTTTGCATGAATATGGCATCAGACTCGCTCCCTGGCATGATTTGCCTCAGGCTGAAGCGCTTATTGTCGCTGTTCCGCATGAGGAATATATTGATATGCTCCTGGAAGAGTTGACCAGCAAAGTCGCCTATGAAGGAAGCTTTATAGATGTTAAGTCTAAATTCAATCAGACAGCCATTGAGGCCTGCGGTTTGAGAGTCTGGCGCTTATAAAATGCAGTAAGTTAAGTGCTCGGGCATCGACAGCCATGACAAGCAGCGCCAATTTTGCAGGTTGTGGCACGAGATTATCTTCTTGTTTTTTCACTGCACATACTCAAACTTTTTAATTGGTCAGCAGGCGAAATAGATGCCATATAAAAAGGATAAAGCTTGAAAAAGAAAACCCCTAACTTTGACAGGAGTGTGCATTGCCTATTGGGATTGCCATTCGATGCGCTGGATATGGTGGGCGCCGTACAGACGGTGCAGTCGGCCGTGACCGGACGCCAACGCTGTTTTTTTTCTACGCCCAATCTCAATTTTTTGATTGCCTGTTTGCACGATGCTTCATTCCGCGACTCGGTAATCCATAGTGATATGAGCGTGGCGGATGGCATGCCGTTGATCTGGCTCGCCCGCTTGTTACGGATACCTTTGCAGGAACGTGTAGCGGGATCGTCCATGTTCGAGTCTTTACAGGCTGATATGGACAAGACAATGAAGGTGTATTTTTTCGGCGGTCCGTCTGGCGTAGCCGAGGCGGCTTGTCACCGCCTCAATGAATCGCAGAGCGGGTTGCAGTGTGTTGGTTTTGCCTCACCAGGCTTTGGTTCAATCGAAGAGATGAGTTCGGATGAGACGATTGAGCACATCAATGCCAGCGGCGCGGATTTTCTAGTAGTAGCGCTGGGCGCAAAGAAAGGCAATGCCTGGATTGAACACAACCTTGCTCGACTCGCTGTTCCGGTCGTGAGCCATTTGGGCGCGGTGGTAAATTTTGTGGCCGGTTCGGTCAGCCGTGCGCCTCTATGGTGGCAGCGTATTGGTTTGGAATGGTTGTGGCGCATCAAGGAAGAACCGCAATTGTGGCGGCGATATTTTTACGATGGCTTGGCATTTATCCGATTGATAATCAGTCGCGTTTTGCCTTATGCGTGGTACATGCGCCGACACCCTCCTTTACCTCGTGAAGTCGCTCACGCCTCGGTTTCAGTTGATACGTATGCCGATATTACGGTTTTGAAATTACAAGGCGCATGGACTCTTAACAATCTTGATCCGCTGAGGGCCGTGTTTAAATTGGCCGTTGTGGATGCGGTGGACATCAAATTAGATATGAGGGATGTGAGCCATGTAGATAGCGCCTTTGTTGGTTTGCTTATGTCGTTATTTGGCCATCAGCAACTGGTTGGCAAACGGCTATCCTTGATTTCCACGACAATGTCAGTGCAGCGGATATTTAAGTGGAGTTGTGCGGAATTTTTGTTGGGTGATAGCGATGAGTAAGACTAGAAATCTTTGGGTCGATTATGCCAAGGCGATCGGGATAATTTTGGTCGTCTATGGACATGTGGCGCGCGGGGTATTCAATGCCGGACTGAATATCAATAAAGGCAGGTATGAATTGGTTGATAGTGTAATCTATAGCTTCCACATGCCGTTATTTTTCTTTTTATCCGGATTGTTTTTGTTAGCGTCCATGGCGAAGCGCGATTCCATCAGTTTGCTTCGCAGCAAGATCGATACGATTCTCTATCCCTACATAATCTGGTCATTGCTTCAGGGAACAATCGAGGCCGGGCTGTCCCACTATACCAATGGCCATGTAACGATGCATGAAGTGTTATCGCTTGCTTGGCAACCCAGAGCGCAATTCTGGTTTTTATATGTGCTTTTCTTTATTTTTGCATTGGCGCTATTGGCTTTTCACCGCTCCGATAATAAGTGGTGCAGCGCGGTTTTTATAGTATCTATTCTTTTGTATTTCTTCGGCGGGCAGTTACCGGGTGGCTATCTCATTAATATGTTGAGCCACTATTTTGTGTATTTTGCGGTTGGCGTGCTGGCATCCTTGCTGTTCAACAAAATCAATGGCGCAACGGTGAGTTGGACAGTTTTATTTATTGCGCTGTTTGTCTTTTCGCAATGGTTATTTCAAGGCAAGATGGGTTTACGCTACAACAGCGGCGCTCCGGCAGTACTGTTATGGCTTGGTTTATCCGGCATTGCCTGTATCGTAGTGCTTGCGCAATGGTTGACGCGATTTGATTTTCGCTGGCTAGCCCATCTTGGCCGACATTCGATGACAATATATCTTGTGCACATCCTTGCCGGAAGCGGCTGCCGGATTGTTTTACAGAAGCTCCTGGGTATTAGCGATGTTGGCGTACATTTGTGGGTTGGCACATTGGGCGGGCTAATATTGCCGCTTTTATTCTATTCTACCTGTATGCGTTTTAAGCTTAAAGTTTTGTATACCCCGCCCAAGACGTTGAGCTTGAGTATTCAAAATTGAGGTTTCAAGGCGAATGGCATTTAGCGTAGCAGGTACCGATAAATGAATCGTCGCGAGTTTATTAAGTTTTCTACCGCAGCATTTGTCCTTCCTTCGGCTGCTTTCGGCATCTCGCAAAATCATCCCCAATTACCCATGGGCATGAATCTTGCCGGTATTGCCGACTGGGAATCAAGTTTCCCGTTCCGGAATTTGATGTGGGGTGCGCGCCTGTGGATGGCGCGTAATGTACATGTTGATGGTAAATTTGATACCGGTGTTATTGATCGAACTCCGCTAGATGAGAACGGGTATCCGCTAGAGCTACCCTTTAATGTTACCGGAATCGAGCAACCGCAAACGGTGTTCACCTTGCTTCCTAATGTGCGTCCGCGTCCGCCGGGGCGTTATGTTTTGCTTTATGACGGGGATGGCGATTTTGCCGGAGTGATGAGCACAAAAATCATCGATAAGTCGCCAGGGCGTGTGCTGCTTGAAATGCAACTGCAAGGCGATTGCATCAATTGCCACTTGTACAATTAGACGTAGTATTGCCAGAAACAGACACAGTAGCCCCCGTTCCTGGACCTGTATTAGATATGCAGGTATAAACATTTTTAACGGTGTTGCCAGTCACCGTGATTGTTCCCCCGGTATCAGTCCCAGAGCCCACAGAGATGCCTGTAGAAGCTGTATTGCTTAATGCGCTGGCGCCCTTGCCAATGATTGTATTATTGCTGATAGTTATATTTGAGCTGACAGGGTTGCCATATGCCACATTCAGGGGGCGGTCTGGGACTACGACTCCGTTGAACACATACGACGAGGATTTTGTTGATGTGATCGTATTACCTTTAATTAATATATCAATGCAGGCATTGCAACCGATGCCGACACTACCCATGTTTAGCAGCGTATTATTTTTTACAACGAAGCCAGTAAATTCCTCAAATTCGGAATAGGCATTATCGAATACAATACCCCAGCAACCGTCCCCTGACTGGCTTTCTGGTTGATAGAGTGTATTATTTTCGATTGTGCCATTATACGATGAGCCGTGAATGACCAGGGAAACCGCCGAGCAATTTCCGTTATACAGAGAATTGTGACTCAATACATTGTTATTGACGTGAGGATAATTAGACTTACTCAGGTAGATATTATGATCCAACATTACGTGACCGTAGCCGTTATTTTCAAATACAGATGCTGATATAGACCCATAATTCAGCGCTCCAAAAAATCCAAACGCCTTGTTATACGAGACAATCGAGTCCTGTATGCTAATATTTGACGATATACCATCAGACGAAAGCACCGTTGCCGTCACACCAACAGTATTTACTTCATTTGTTACACCCCATATTGGACCATCGGTGATTGTTAAAATTGTATCTGATTGTCGCGAGTTGATGCGGTAGATTTTGTTGTTTCTGCTACTTCCTGAAATAACAATGCCATCACCTCTTTTTATATTAGTCCCCCACACCCCTGTAGTTCTTGTGATAGTATCAGGAGCACCTGCAATGCTGGTAAACACTAATTCATTAATGGTTTCAGCTGCATATCTCGTATCACCGCCCCCGCCGCCGCCCACAGCAATGTTAATCCCCCCAGCGAGGTGGTGAATTTTACAGTTAATGATAGAAACATGATCGGCATCATTGTAAACAAAAACACCTTCCCCTCTGCCAACCAATAATGATGTGATCTCAAGATTCTTGATTACATAGCCTTCGTCGGAATCGGCAGCGCCTCCGTCCTGAAAATTAAACACTATCGTAGGAGATGCCGTTGTTCCCACTGACACCAACTTAGGTAGCTCACTGCTGCCTGTTGTTGGCTGATAGTCCCGGAAGGTAATCGGATTTTCTGCGCTGGCATTAACGTTGAACAACTTCTGCAGCGATGTCCTATAAAATAATCCCCCACGGCAAAACGCGATGATAGTTCCTGCTGGTTGAGATGAAAAACCAGTTACAGCCTTGTCAAATGTCTTATATGGAGTGTTTGGAGTGCTCCCGTCGTTCGTGTCGCTCCCGGTGTCGCAGACGTAAATAACTTTAGCATAGCTATCAGTAACACCTGCACCGATAAGGATAGACTCTGCATCTGGATATGGATTAAAGGCCGCTGTTACTGGTGCAGATAGCAACAACAGCAGGGATAGACCCAAAAATTTACGAATAGTCATGATATCTACAGCCTGTTTATAGTTAGTTGACTCTGTTCGCTAAGGACTGGATTATCTGACAGATAGCATTCGCACGGACCTCAGAAAATTGAGAGCGGCTTCAGGCTGTTGGTGTTGTTTTTATGCCCTCCTGAAATGATCTCATTCGATGATCAGAATCCCGGAATAGGAGCTCTCAATACCTAATTGGTAGCCTGAAAGTAAAATTTCTAGATTGCAAAGGTTAAAATATAACTTAATGACAATAGCTATCCAGTTGGCCCTTAGCCGTACCCTTTAACTGTTTTTCACATGCTTGAGAAAAATAAGCTTGCGACAACATGCGCTTTGCAGCATTTCGCTTACTGGGTTTTATTTCGCCCATTATCCATGTTTGTTCCATGGCTTGTAACACATGCAGACGAGCCGCATCCTCTAAGTTTGGCCAACCACTCAATCCCAGCATCGCCACGTCATACTGCACTGACCACGCCCAAGGTCCCAAATTGACCGCCCGTCCCATCGCACCTGTCAACTCACTATCGAATTGTTTTAATAAAAATTTACTTATTACCAATCGATTCCAGAGATTGGGCCAGGAAGGCGTTAGGCGCAAACCGCGGCGGGCATAATTTAGGGCTTCAAGCGCATTATTGTGCCAAGCCAATTCCTGGATAACGGGATTTCTGTGGAATTCCAAGGAATCCAACCGCTGGTAAAATGATTCCGCCAGTTCAAAATATCGCGCGTAAATTGGGCGTAGCTCCAGAGTCCGTTCCAGGTGCTGGCGGGCCTGCCGCCACTGTTTTACATTTTTTTCGGGCGTGTTTTTTTTCTCGCCATCCAGGTGATGACTGACTTGCGTCGCGTAAACGTCAGCTAAAGACCAACGTAGAGCTGTATTGGCCAGGATGATTAATGCCAAAATTGCCGGAAGATACAAGACAGTCCGTAATGCGGACGTTTTCCCCAAATGGCTGACTACGGTCATGACAGCATCGCCTCGGCATTGTCGCTAAACAGGGCTCGTACTTTATCGACGCCGATGACCGGCAATAGCGCATCCCGCGCGGCTTTCAGGGTTGGGCGGCGCTTATGCATATTATGCGCATCGGTCGCAATCAGCGTGGCCATGTCATTTCGGATGAGTGTAAACGCCACTTTTTGAGAGACTTCACCAAATAATCCGGTCACCGAATCCGCGGTAATTTGTAGGAGGCACCCTTTATTGACAAAAGGGTTAATCTTCTCCGGCTGGCGCATAACACTCTGATTGCGTTCCGGATGTGCAATGACCGGAAGAATGTCGCGCTCGATCAGCCAGTTGATCAGCCTGTCCGCACCGACCGGAATATGGTCGTGAGGGAATTCCAGCAATATCAGCCGCATGCCTTGCCAGCGGCCGAGGAAGGGAATTTTGCCCTGATTGATCAAGATAGGCAACTCGGCGCACACCCGCACTTCGGCCGCCATGCCGATCTGCAACGGGATATTTTCGGCAGCCAATTGTTTTTGGAACGCTTCGAATACACGCCGAATGTTTTCGATTTCGTTATCGTAGCACCCCGGCTGAATATGCGGAGTGACAACGCAACGGCGGATTCCTTGTTCAACCGCAAAACGCGCCATCTCCAGGGATTGCTCCATGGTTTTTGGGCCGTCGTCGATGCCGGGTAACATGTGGCAGTGCAGGTCGATCATAAGTTAGGGATTAATTGTCCGGTAGATCAAAATTTTTGGGTCGATTTTATC
>Ga0208625_100099_pt1 | contig 20591 bp, 17 predicted proteins | sample LakWasMeta8_HOW4_2_FD_183858 | JGI IMG/M metagenome (GOLD analysis project Ga0208625, IMG submission 183858) | Freshwater sediment methanotrophic microbial communities from Lake Washington under simulated oxygen tension - Sediment Metagenome... | ecosystem: Environmental > Aquatic > Freshwater >... | reverse complement strand
GGTGACATCAACCTCTTCCTGAATATTGTTCAACGCTTTCCAACTTGTCCAAACGTAATCGGCATCAGCATTAAAGCCGGGTTGCCCTGTTAGGTAATAGCATCGACCGCTGCGGGTTTTAATGCACATATTCGCGCGGTCGAACGATTGAATCGCTGAGGTGACTCTACCCCGACCCTGGTTGGCAATGAAACCAACCACATGCTGACTTTTATCACTGCCATCGCCGCTGGACACTTCCCATACCGACCATTCATTGATTGAAATTTCCGGTTCGTCATGGACCGGCGCTGGCGCATAAATTGGCATAATCATCACCGTTGTATCTTGCTGTTTAGCCCTTGCGCGCGGATTAAAGTCGTCAGCGCTGATTTCATGATTTTCTTTTCCAGGGGCGTTTTGATCAAATTGTCTGAGTGCAGCTTTACCGCAGGCGGAGATCAATTCCTTTTGCACCAGCCGGGGCTCAAGCCCACTGTCAATGATTTTGCTAACCACTACTGCCGGCAATTCCTCACTAAATTGCTGTCCCCACGGATGGTTTTTCCTGACCTTTCGATAGATAGACTGCAATACATGCTGCATTTGCGCAGGCGACGGACTGCTGACTTCAATCACCGAGAACCGTGACAAAATCGGTGCCGCAATCAACTCCAGATTGTTCGCTGTGCCGACCCAGACGATATGTGCGCAATTGGTGGCGATTTCTAAGCCCTCGTCAATAAATTGGGCTGCGGTCTCTTTTTCAAGCAGCTGATACAGACCGCCCAGTGGGTCGTAGCGTTTATCGCCTCCGGCTTTATCAATTTCATCCACCACAATCATTGGATTACCTCGCCGCCCGCGGGCTAGCGCCTCAACGACTTTGCCGGGTTTACCATCGGCCCAGCCTGAAGACATACCACTGAGCACAAATCCAGCCGTGGTAGAGGACAGACCGATAAGCTCAAAATGGGTGGCAACTATACGGGCAAGCTCGTGACAAAAGGCCGTTTTACCCACACCGGCGGCCGGAAAGCAGCAGTGGGTTGGCCGCAAATGCCGCATTATCGGTAAGCTTAGCCAGTGCAAATTGTTCCCTGAAATAATCGATAGCCCCAGAGAAGTTGGGAAAACGCAGACGCAAGTCCTCAAGCTTTGCGAAAATATCTTCGGGCAAGGCAGCTAACGGCAAAAATCCCGCGGTATCACCCAGATAATCAATATAACGCTGATGATTTCGATATAAATTGCTTTTTTGAGTGTGCTCTTTGAGCATAGCGTGCATTTGATTGATATCGAAAATCTTAATGACGTCCGGCACACGGGCGAAATCGATATTTAGTTGGGGTCTAAATTGGTTGGCACGGGCTTTTTGTCGTAGAAAATGCCGGAATTTGTTATCTTTTTGATGTGCGTACATGGCTCTCTTCTCGTGTCGAGTGGAGCATAAGCATCAATGTTGTAAAAATTTGAGGAAGAAAAACCACCTTACTAACACCGAGGCCATGCCCCAGATGTTGTTAGGTGTGGGGATGACGATCACATGGTCAGGGTCACGGGTATCGTTTTCAGGACGTACTGGATGACAGCAACATGTGTAATGCTGAATTTTGCGATAAGTGCCATGATGCCTCCGGTCGTCAGTAAAGTATAAAATCGTCGGGCTTTAGAATTTTTTTACTAAAAACTCTGGAAAATATATTCTTCTATTTCCCAAAGAATTGCCAGCTTTTTATGGTGAAAAACGATAAATAACTTGATTCTTGAAATTAAGTATGCTAATAGAGTGACAATAAGATATTTATGACCTCAGCCGAGCTTAGCTAGGGTTTGGCGAGCATGATTTACCCGTGGTGGAATCAGCCTTCCTTACCCCGTCTAGCTATAAATCGATCACAATCGGATCATTAACCGGTCGGTATTGACCATCACAGATGGCCGCATTAACAAAGACAGTGCCATTTTGTGTTAATACGCCGTAGTCTTCGTGGATATGTCCAAAAACGTGGAGTTTAGGCATCACACGCGGTAATGCCGCCAGCAAATCCTCACAGCCGACATGGTCGCCACTATAGACCCCATCTAGGATTCCGTAAGGCGGGCCATGCGTAATCAACACATCGGTGTCATCAGGAATCATCGCTCACATCTGGGCAAGCGGCTCTCCCTGCGGTAGGTTGTAAGCCCAGTTATGAAAATCAGGTTGCTAGGGCGAACCATAAAAATTCACGCCATTAATTTCGATACCGCTATCTTCAAGATAAATTGCGTTGTTAAGTAACGTCTGGATTTCTTCCTGGGTTTGGAAAAAAAATGGCCAGTCGTGATTGCCCGCGATCACCAAAACTTCTGCGTGTGTGGCAGCAGACCGAGAAAATCATTAATATAGAATATATGCAATTTGAATGCTTGCCAAAATCAGATCTTCAAAGGCTAAATCAAGAGGTGCTGGATCAACTGCCCGAGGCTGCATTACCAGCAAATTTGCCGGATCATTGGTTGGATATGATTGCTCGCGATCTGGAAGAAACAGTAGGAACTGGAGGGTATGGTGGTGACTCGTCGTCCTATGCCTCAGCTCCTTTGGCACTTATCATGTGTATTATGGCCGCTAAAACTTCGAGCGAACGTCTTGAAATTTCACTTGAAACTTTGCATCGCTATTTCTGTGATCTTCGTATTGAAGTCAACCTGGAAGTCGTAAATCGTAGAACTGAGATCAAAGTGGAGTCGGCAACGCTGGAAACGATTTTCTCGAATCGTGAGGTTAGACGGCTTACCCAGAGTGGCTAGGATCATGGTTATTATCCTCTGAGTTCCTGGCTAATGTTTGGACAGGACTGGTTAATAACCCTGATAAATTTTCAACCGGCATTAACATCTGCCCTGTGTTCAAACGGCAGCGTATATACGTTTGCCAGGATTGTGGAACCAAATGGAGAATAATGGGTACTCTTGGCCCAAATCCAAGTGGTAAGGATAAGGATTTACCAGTACTTGAAATCGTAGGATGCTAAATGGAGTTATTGCTTAGCATCCGATGATTTTATGAGTTAGATCGCTTGTGGTTGGTTGACGATGGTACGGAATTTCAATTCTTGGATGGCAAACTGTAGTCGGCGAAATACAGCGTCGTTACCTTTCTTGTAGCCAACGATTACCAATATGCTGAGAAAGGACACAAGACCATAAATAATGAAGGTCATGATGTTGTCAGAGATGATGTTTGTGATTTGCTCTGGCACAATTTTTAACGCGATGTTGTTCGCTTGGTTGAAGCCGTACAAAAAAAGCGCCCAAACGGTAGCAACTAACCATTGAAGTGTTTTTGTACGAGCGTATGTGCGTTCCGCTATATTGGATAGGTTGTCTTCCAGGGTTGCTATTTTATCCTTATCATTAATGCCGAGAGAGTTAATGTAGTCGGCGAGCGATTGAATCTGCTCATCTTTGATTGAGTCGATTGCGAATGTGCTTGGTACTGCAAAGACCACTAAAAATATTGGCACATAAATGCAAGCTAGAAAGATATACCCCTTGGTTTGCTCAGACACCTCTGCATGCGAAATAAGGAATACCGCCAAAATTGACAGTCCAAACCAAATGAACGCCCAATTTAAAGCTGGCCGAAATAGTTCAGCCATGCCAAGTTGAATAAATGGGATTGGGAACATGATGAAGCGTATGATTTCATCAGGAATGGCACCAAAAGATCGAAACGTGAGTACTCTTCTTTCAGTTTCATGAATTATCGTCAAGGTCAGGTTAAACAGTGATGGTGTAAGTGTGCTCATGTGGAACCCTGCAAGTAATTATAAGTTCTTTACCTATCATCCAAGATAACCAAGTTTCTGGATAAAAAACTCAAGTGATTTCTTGGCAATATATATTTTGAATAAACTAACTATCAATTCAAACTCCATCCGGTTTGTTCCATTGCCGAACAACAAACACAGTTAGACTTGGTATATAGAGAGCTATACATATGGGCTGAAGGTTGCTTGAAAATATGCTGTGTCCAGCCATAGCTCCCGTTTAAATTATTGCAGCAGTCTTTCAATAACATGACAAACCCCGCAATCCCGGCAAACAATGATGCGAAGGCGAAAGGAACATCTACTGCCTCGGAATCTTTTGGCATCTGGAGCCTTCCGGTTGCGCACAGTGCAGGTAAGACAGAACGAAGTGGTTGACCAACAAATTGGTCCGGTTTAACACCTCTGTGCCCTGCAACCATGGTCGATTCTTGATGAGTTAATCCTCGTCCACTGTCGAGTAGGGAACGTATGAGGTCCGGACGAATTCCAGTCTGCTGATATATTTCACCAACTTCATCAACGGGAGTATCCGCATTTTCCAGATACCCACATGCTAGGCATGCATTTCCATCTCCGGGGAGGTATCGGCCGGCACCAATCCGAACACCCTCTGTCCACATATTCACAGTGCGCTCTGGCAATTTCAGTGCGACATGCCGACGAGCCTCAGCAGAATCCAAGCCCGCGATGGCTCTCTGTAATGGAGACTCGTAACCACGCTCGGCGCAATAGCTGTTCAGATCAACAGGATGCTCCTGCACCAATAAATGTGGGTGGGCGGCATCGAGCCTTCTTTTTACTGCTGAAACCTTGGCCTGCTCCCAGTTTTCTGCCCGCATAAATGCGTAGCGCTGGCCATTCGAGTCGCCGTAGTTATCTTGATCGACCAAATTAATCTCGCCCGTCACAGCAGACGGCCAATGTTCAAGTAACCAAACCAAGCCATGTGTGACTGCGCCGACGCCGAAAACATGAGTCTCTCCAATGTTGAGTGGTCCAACCTCCAATTCCGCAGCATGAAATAGCTGCTTAAGATCGACTTGGCATGAGTCTAAGGGAACTACATTCATATTGCCTAACTCAGATTCGAACATGTGATAAAAGACTTGTGCAGCCGCCAGTGCTGCTGCAAACGCTGGCCCCACCGGATTATCACTGGGGCCACAAACAGCCTCGGGCCCAAGTTGCACATCCCAGTTATTGGCACCGACTTGAATTACGTAGCCTCTGTCAGGAATCGCGGAACTACCTATGGAAATCATACAGTCATAGGGTGGAGCCCACTGGACGCTCAGTCCATCAACTGGAGCACTACCTGATTTGGCGGCGTTTACAGCTACAGACAGTTGCAGTTCTGCGCAGGAACCCTTGAAATCGATGTTTGGCCAAAGACGCCCTAGTACATCAGCCAGAACTTCCGCTAACAACAACCCCGACTTTGGCATATCTTCGGAGGGAGTGACTACAGCAATTCGAGTTGAACCTAGTCGGCTGGTAAGCGCGGCATCACCGAATAAGGCCTTTAAAGCTTGAGCATTTTTATCAGTAGCACTCATGACAGTACCAATCTTTCAGATAGTTCTTTATATGACCAAAGTCGCCAGTCAGCTTCTTCCCGCTCATAAACATTCACACCTTCGAATGAGTTTAAGTCGCGCAGGCCGTAATGCGGTACGATGATGCTTAGCGCACCAACGTGTCGAACTACCTCCCATTCGCGGTCCAGTTTGGACATCCGAACATCGGCACCAGGATGAGTATGGAGCTGGACGATACTTCGTTCTTTCCTCTGAAAATTATCCAGTTGAATTCGTTGAAGCTCTTGACCAGCGATATGAACCCAGACGCCATGTTGTGACACACCGGGTTTTTGCTCAGGCACAATGCATCGGATGATTTCTGCCGTATCAGCCTGGATGTTCTCATTACGGCGGACCGTCCAGATCACGAACACCTCGTGCTGACCGTATAAAAATGCTTGTTGAGTTTCCTTAAGCACTTGCTGAGGGATATTCCATTTTTTGTATCTCATGTCTTCATTACTCCAGTGCTATTGAGGTCCTTGACCAGTTGCATCACTAATTGCAATACGCTGTACCGAGAATCTCGACGAATTGATGCCCAGGAAATGTCTTGGTGACTGCTGTGGTTATGGAATTCTCGCCACCCTCTAAAGCAAAACCAGCAGCTGGGTTTACCATCCTGATCAGTAGTGTGGAACCCATTACCACTTGGTATTTGCTGTAAGCCTGGTAGCAAGGGATTGTCGCTTTGATCGATCCACCATCCACCTATCGGCCGGTATGGAAAATCCGTACCGTCGACGCGAAGCTTGATCTTGGTCTCATGGAGGTACCAGTCCAATTCAACATCGAGATACGGAAATGAGAAGGCCAACAACTTGATACCAGCCTTCTCGTATTTCTCCAAAGCGGTAAGTAGCGGCTGAATCGCTTTCTCAAAGCTGGCTTTCGCCAGTTTAGGGTGTACGATTGCCGCCGCTTTCATCCGCCACCGCCGTTCTTTTTAGTGATCGATAAGATGTGTTCATCACGCACCCCTGCTGACTTGAGTGTCAGATCCGGATTTAACGCCGAGGTCCCAATATTGCAGTCCACCATGTCGAAATCATTCACATTTGGACGATCCGCAGGAGGCAAGCAACGGCGAATAGCTTCACGAACCGTCATCGCGGCAGGAAAACGAAGCTCCCGATCTTCACCATCGAGGAGGACAGTTACCTCGTAAAATCGATCTTCTTCCTCACGTGGGACTGTGAAAAAGCGGTCATGTGACTGAATTATGATCCGGTCGGAATCTTCAATTATTTCATCGGCAAGACCATCCAAATCGATCCACAGATCAGCATTCGTTGTACCTGCGAGGGTTTTTAACTCGGCTCCAGTGATCTTGGGGTGATGGGGGCGTTGATTCTCGGGAATTGTGCTATCATTTAATATGAAATCCAAAGGCTTACGAACATGTGGATTATCCGAAACTGCTGGATTCCCGTCCCCGATGCTGAATTTTTCGCTGCCTCGAATGAAGAGCAAATCTTCTGCGAATAGCGGGATATCCATATCGCCGCTTACCTCAAGCAATACTTGATCGCTGGGATTGAGGTGTGCCAGATTTATGATGTCCTGTCCACGCAAGGCGCCAGGCTTTATGGAATGAATCTTATGATCTATTGAAATTAGTACATTTTTTGCAGGCATACCCGCTCCTTTCGTCTTTCGAAATCAAGATTTTTCCGCATCGATAAAATACGGATATTAAAATTTGGCTCGAAAAACTTGACTTAAAGGAGCTGCATAACGACAATCGCAATCGCCAAACCGAGCTTGGCATTATGCTAAGTTCCCGAGGGCAAGCTTTCGAGCTTGCCCTTTTTTATTTGCAATTCATAGTAACCTCCTTTGGGAACATGTGACCATATGTAGAGCATAACATGATCATTTTGATTATGCAATGGCTTTATTATGGTTTTTGTCGCCAATAAAATTAAGCTATAATTGAGCCTTATTGATCATATAAGCCAGGGTGTCAAAATGATGGATACGCTTAGTCAAACCCAACGTGAGAGGTTGGCGTACATAGAATTCCGACTTTATTTTTTGGGTAAAGTCGGACGAGGGGATTTGATGGAGCGATTTGGCGTAGCACCTGCAGGAGCCACTCGCGATTTTGCTCTTTATAAGGAGCTTGCTCCCGGAAACGTTGCATTTGACAATTCTTCGAAAATGTATGTATTTCAAGACGGATTTAATCCCATCTTTCAACACATACCTGAACGTGTACTAACAGCTCTTTCGCAAGGCTTTGGTGATGGTATTAATCCTGTTGTCGGTTCATTAATCCCATGTGAAATGCAAGGAACGTTAAACAATATAAAGATGGAATTTTTAGCGCCAATTACCCGAGCGATTCATATGGGTAAGGCTGTAAGAATCCAATATTATTCTAGTACTAGTGGTGCATCTGAACGCGAGATAGTACCTTTTTCTTTGGCAACAGATGGATTGCGGTGGCACACCCGTGCCTTTGACCGTAAAAGGCTACGATTTACTGATTTTGTAATCAGCAGGATTGATCAGGCCGTCACTATCGATGATAGCCTTCCCGAAAAACATGAGTTATCTGTACAGGACTTCCAGTGGAATCGAATAGTTGAGCTGGATTTAGTTCCACACCCGGATTGTAAGTATCCTGAGTTAGTCAAGAGAGATTATCAGATGCAAGATGGCATATTGCATCTCGAGCTTCGGGCGGCGATGGCTGGTTATGTTTTACGTCAATGGCACGTCGATTGTTCAATCGATCACCGCAAGGGGAAAGACGATGAAGCATTTAGACTTTGGTTAAGAGACCCTTTATCTCTATATGGAGTTGAGAGTGCTGCATTTGCGCCTGGTTACCAACCGCCAAAATCCCTCAATTAATGAAGAGAAATACAAGGCACTTTAAGAACTGCCTCGGTGTATTCCAGGGCGGAGGATGTAAGGCATTAGCATTTGTAGGCGCTTACAAAGAAGCTGTTGACCGAGGGGTATTTTTTTCCGGCGTTGCAGGCACATCCGCTGGGTCCGTTATAGCTGCGTTGATTGCTGCAGGTGCGACACCTGAAGATTTGGAATCTGCAGTGTCGAATACCGATTTCAAGACATTTAAGCAACTCCCGCAAAAAGGGATTACCCCTGCAGACGCTAGCTGGAGCAGGCACTTTCTGAGCTGTAGTTGGAAAAAGAGACATCGCGCCGCAGCACGCTTTATGCGACATCTCGGTCTATTTAGCTCGGTGAAGATTGAAGAGTGGCTTGAAGAAAAGCTGAGAGCTTTCCTCGGTTTCAGCGATTCAAGGCCCGTCCAATTTAAGGACCTGTGCATTCCGTTGCACGTTGTTGCGACTGATCTAAGAGGTGCCAAGCCGATTATCTGGAGTTCAGAGACAACTCCAGATTTTTCGGTCGCCCGCGCGGTTCGATGTTCATGTACGATCCCAATTTATTTCCAACCTGTCGATTCCTTTTATGTTGATGGAGGTTTAGTTAGCAACCTCCCTTCATTTGTCCTCAACGGTCGGAGCGCGGGACAATTTGAAAAACTGCTCTGTTTTACTTTCTCGCCCGATCAAGTACCGCAAGCCCTCCCTTATACTGGAAACCGACCGCTGATTCAGGACTATGTTAAAAGCCTCATTTCTGCATTCATTGATGGGGCGGTTCATATTCAAAGCGAGTTACAGCCTAATCTACATGTGATCGAGATCGGTAAACTTCCACTTGGCACTGTAGACTTCGAGAAGGTTAGTAGAGAATCAGTTCAGCTGATGTTATCGGCCGGACAGAAGGCAGCAGAGCTTTTTTTTGACTCGGAAGTTCTTCATGTTCGCTCTGCAGGGGCAGCTAGACCTGTTCTGCACACTGAAACAGAAGCACTCAATCACATAGTACGAGAAGAATTGAATAAGGGAGATGAGGTCTTCATTGCATTAAAAAGCACCCGGAACGTCTACAACCTGTTCCCCACATTTCTGCACTGGAGCATGACAGGTGTAGGCGTAACGTATTTGTGCGAACCAGCACCTGGAAGCGGGTGGGCAGGCGAACATGAGCCATTCCAACGTTTAGTATTGCGAGGTCTTGGGGCGCGAGTCGTTGAAGTTCCTTCGATACCGTTTGAAGGTGTATTGTTTAAGAGGCAGTCGAGCGAGGAAGATATGATCGTTTTTGACGAACACCGAGGTGATGAAAATTCTGCCTGCTTCGCTGTCAAATATGAAAAGACCTTTGACTCTGCAGCGATTCATTCGATGAGTGCATCACTCACCAAGTGTCTCTCCGCACCAATATCTGGGTATGACGACGTTCAAACTAAGGTGACCATTGAGAAGGGAGGACATGATGAACTCTTCAAGCGATTGAAGATGGTGCGCCAATACGCTGCTGGGGATGTGACACTTAGCCTTGAAGAGGTGGACGTTAGCAAGATTGTCTTCCTTACGAAGTACGTTAAGTCTTATAAATACAATCAGATACAGAGACTGTTTGATATGTTCATGCTCCATAACGCGGAAAATTTCGAGAGTATGCAGGTTCGCTGTAAATCTTCGAGGTTAGACATAGTGATGCCTATCACTCCACCTGTCGTGGAAGAACAAGACGGCAAGCTTTACCTTTTAGAGGGAAACAGTCGTCTAACATATTTAATTAAGGAAAAGCGAGTAAAGAAAGTCAAGTTGGTAGTGGTCCGTTATGTCGACATTAACCTCCCGTCCGAAGGTAGGTTTAGTCCCCAGCAACTCCTCATCACAGATGAGGGAAAAATAGGTAAGGATCGGTACAAGGGTTTTGAGCCCAGTTTGTTTAGGCGCATTGAAGAAGCTGTGCACAGCCCTGCTCTTTACAAGGAGAACTACATTGGATAGTGCAGACATCATTAGAGAATTGGTTTGCGACAACTCCGGCATCAAAACGTGCCGTTTCTTTTCATTCTCCACGTGCACGAAGTTACAGGATCGCCTTCGAGGGATTGACACCCTAAAACGCGACCTGATCGCCAAAGCACAAAAGAAGAAGAAAACGGAGGGTATAAGGTTTTGGAACGCGTTGCTATCAATCTTTGTTGAGGAGGGAATTTACAATCGGGAGCTTCTGGATGAAGTTTTCTATCATCAACCCAACAGAGATTTCGCATACGTCAATCGGGAGAATCTGGAGGAATTTCTGGAGACCAGAAAAACTACTCCGCAAGCCATCAATTCAAAGGTCCTGATGATTGACGGATCGTCTAGGCACATTCCGTTACTTGATTTCAAAGTACCTTCAAAGCAAGGGCATGACAATCTGGTGGCCGATTGTGTGCGTGCAATGGGCCTTCGCGGCTACGTACTAGATAGTGGGAGGTCCTACCACTTTATAGGTAGTGACCTGATTAGTGAGAGCGAGCTGATGGACCTCTTGGCTAAGTTTGTTCTTCTTGACCCAATCTCAGATAAGGCTTGGGCTGCTCATCAGATAATTGAGCGATCCGCTTCGCTACGTGTAAGCGAGGTTCTTGAGTATGCCCCATCGGTCGTAAGTCGGGTATAACGCATTCAATGCCGTTTTCCGACGCAGGTTAACCCAGATGGATGAAGGTTGGCTCTATCTGTCTCTAATTTTGAGAAACCAAATCATCGGTTCAAAAATGTGCCTCGATTGATGTTTCTGATAGTTTTTGTGGAATGTATGTAATGGCTGTTAACCAGCGCTGAAATTTTTTCGATCAGTCTGCATGGTGATCATTTGTCAAAGTTTCTATGCGCTTTTACACCCTGACATTAATAGCTACGCATAATGTGAAGAAGGAAATTCGATGGAAGTAATAACGGTACTGGGTGATGAAATTCGAGGCTACGCCTTTGTTGATGCTGTTTCGAAACCCAGTGAAGGAGCAAACCCATACCAGCGACTAGATATAGTTCTCGACGTATTTTTTGAGCGTGAATTAGACTCTGTTAGAGATGCTATGCTCAATCCAGATAATCTTGGGATCGTGAGAATCATGTCAACCTTAAACCGATTACAATCTCTCTTTCAAATAGAGGAGATTACCGAAGGCACATGGTTTGGCGTGACTTTTCAATCCAAAGAAGGAAACCCGCCCGCTTGGATACTTGGAGCTACTAACGATTATAACGGCCCAATTAAAAGGACCAACTTGATTGGCATGGAACCATTACCCATGACAAACTCTGGGTGGCCTAAGATATATCCTTATTATTATCAATATCGTGATTTCCAGTTAGGTCAACTGGCGTGGGAGAAAACCTCGAAGGATCTCGGCCTCAGCGTCGCTCCTTGTCCAGATGGAAAAAATTATTCTGTTCGTGTTGTTGATGTTGGACATGCGAATTTTACTGCTATTCACTCATCCCGAGATCCAAGCTCAAGTATCGTGGGGTATTTCGACGTGGGTGGACCGGTTTTTTTTCATCATCATTCTTTTCCCAACGTATTTCTTGAGAATAAGCGAGTTCCTGGCCAGGGATTTGTAGCCCTTTCGCACTGGGATTTCGATCACTACTCACTTGCTGTCACAAAACTCAAATCCTTACAAAAGCTAAGTTGGTTTGCTCCCCATCAATCGGTGGGGCCCAATGCGGCTCGACTTCAATATCAACTTGGCGAAAATTTGACTCTTATTACCCAGCCGTCGTTTCAAATTACAACAGGCTTAGATCTCTGGCAGGGTAACGGTTCCGCAAAGGATAGAAATAACAGTGGCTATGTCTTCACGGTATCAAGTAAAACGAAAAAGTTATTACTCACTGGCGATGTAGCCTACGACATGATTCCAACTCAGGTTAAAAGTAACTTATCAGGTCTTAGCATCACTCACCATGGAGGTTCCGGAAGTGGTACCCCTCCGTTGCCTACTAATGGACAGGGGATTGCTGCCGTTTCGTATGGGATACCGAATCGCTACCATCATCCAGATGAATTCAATCTGAAAAACCATAATGCAGCCGGCTGGACAGTGAAACCAACGTTTGTTACAAAAACTCAACGAGGAGACGTGTGGCTTAACTGAACTTTTTTATTTGCAACAGCTTCGGCGTCCTTAGAGATACTCAATCAATTTTTGGTTGTTTTATAAATTATTGTAATTAAATGGATAATTATGGATTTCATTAATTGTGAGATTTTGTTAGGTTTTTACCTTTAATTATGAGATTTTGCATGAAAACCAGAATCTCATAATTTTTGTAACTCATTGAAAGTCAAAGAAGCCAACATTTCATTAATTATGAGATCTGACAGTGACTGATGTCGAGTGTCAAATTAGTAAAAAACTAGCGACACAAATAATGAAAAAATCTGGCAATTTTCTCGCAACTAAAATTTTGGATTAGGCTTTAACAACCGGGTAAACCATTGAGATTTCCCGGTTTTTTTGTATATCTATTCTGAATAGGTGGCTCAAGATTGTGCATGATGAATAATCAAAGGAAAAGGACTTTCAATTTTTTGAAGCCTTAATTAACCCAGTCCAAATATTCATAGCGCGACTGAAACTAACCCAATCAACTTTTTGTTGGGATACACTTTCTAAATGATAATAGGTGGAATACCCGACAAACTCGGTAATCGTTACGAAGCAAAATGGCTGGTTCGCTGCCTAATAGACGTAATTGCCGATAAGGCAAATTGGCTCAAATTCGAAGGCATTGATACCGAATATCGGGGATTTGAATTTGCTATTTCGCGCGGCGATATTACCGAATGGCATCAAACTAAAATCAATGCGCCTGCCGGAAACTGGACACTTAATGTTCTTAACCGTGAAGGTATATTGAAGGCGTTTGCAGAACGACTATCGGCGGATCATAACGCGCATTGTTTTTTTGTTTCACAAGACAACGCCAAAGACTTCAGGACTCTGACAGAAAAAGCCCGCCTAGCCGATTCGTGTAGTCAATTCATTGACGACGCACTCTCAAAAGATCAAAAAGAGCAGATATTCCCTCAACTACGTGACTTTTGGCGCCAATCCCCAGAAATTGCATTTGAATGGCTGAAACGCTGCTACGTCGAAGTCATACCAGACAGAGAGCTAGACGCTATTAATGAATCGTTTGGCGATCTGTATTTTCAGCAAGGAGGTAAAACCGCTTTTCCAGCACTTCGCGATATTCTCGAAAATAATTTCAACAAACAATTATCGACCGATACGCTTCGTGAAATCCTGAAACAACAAAGTGGTTTGAGATTTAAGGAATGGGCGCTCGATTCCACTATCCGACAGCGATTACAGGAAGAAACTGAAGCCTATCTTCGCACCTATAGTCCTTTCGGTGCTGGTAATGAAATCATTACTAGGCCGCAGACACAATCTCTAATTGATGAACTGTTGACTCAAAACGAGTCTGAATTGATTTTACTTGCTGGTGTTGCTGGTTCGGGAAAATCCGGAATTGTGCGGGCTGCTATCGAAAAGCTTCGGCTACTAAATATTCCTCATCTGGCATTCCGGGTCGATCAACATTTGCAATGCGCTAGTCGTGAAATGTTAGGTAAAACATTGCTTGGGCGGGAGGAAAGTCCGGTTACTACCTTGAAAGGGGCTTTCCCCGATACGCCATCGATATTGTTCATCGACCAAGTCGATGCCATCAGTGAAGTGTCTGGACGCGACGGCCAGATAAAAGAAGTAGTATTCCGCCTAATTCAGGATGCCCATTATTTCGGCAATATCAAAATAGTCGCTGTTTGCCGGACATTCGATTTGGATAGCGATCCCAGATTAAAGCATCTGAAAGCCGATAACCGGACTCGGCAAATAGACATACCTTTGTTGGATTGGGATGCCGATGTCGAACCGGTGTTGAAAAAGAAAGGCGCGGAAATCGCCGTTTTCAAAGAGCCACAACGCCGACTGCTGTGTTTGCCTGTCAATTTGGCTGTGTTTTTGGAAATCGGCGATCTTAGTTTGTCTTTTCTGTCTCGGTCGAGTTTACATGAAGCCCTGCTGAAAAAGAAAGAACGAGAAATACCGCGGCAACGCCAAATTAGCTGGTCTCCGATCAGAGCCTTAACCGCTTTGTGTGAATGGATGACAGAGCGGCAACAATTGAGCGCCCCCGTATCGGTATTAGATAACTATCCAAATGCAGCCGACATATTGGTTTCGGAAGGTTTGATCGTCGTTTCTCGCGGCAAACTGAATTTTTTTCACGAAAGTTTTTTCGACCATGTTTTCGCTAGGGCTTTTGTCAATCGAAATCAGAGTTTGGTCGAGTTATTGGCTTCAGCAGAACAGCATCTGTTTCGGCGCACGCAGGTTCGGCAAATTCTCGAATCGCTACGTCAAAACGATCCCCAAAGATATTTAACAGAATTATCCGAGTTACTTTCCTGCTCTAGTGTTCGTTTTCATATCAAATCGGTAGTTTGCCAGTGGCTTAGTACCGTCGAGAATCCAACAGAAGCGGAATTCCAGATTGTTTCGCAATACGACCAAACACCGGAAAAATTTCATCCTCTGTTTCGGCAAGCGGTTTTGTCAACCAACTGGTTTGATTTGTTAAATGGCAGTGAATGGATAGTTAAACAAATCAATGGGTTGCATGATGAACGCGTTGAGAGGATTCTGTGGTGGCTTGGTCATGTCGCTAGCGATCATCCGCAAGCTATTTCCGAATTGCTAAAGGCATGGTGGGCTGGCAAGCCGGAGCGGGCTAAGCGATTATTACACTGGTTTAGGTTTGTTAGCGCAGATAAAGCGCATGATGAATTGATTGATCTATGTGAAGAACTGATTCTTTCGCATCCGGATGATCTGTTGCATTATCGGAACGATGATCTGGCGTCAATGCTGCTACATTCCTGGAGCAAAAGTTCGCCTGAACATTGTGGTCGGATTTTGTGTGCCTTGTTCGATATTTGGGTTAGGCTTGCTTCTGACAGGAACCCATTTCTCAACGAGAACTTTGGACAATTAATCGAACATTATCTGAAAGAAATTGCCGATAAAACACCGCTTGCCATTCTGCGTGGAACTACAGATTCATTAATAAAAGCCATAAATATGGTGGTCGAATCCGAAGATAGCGTTCAACACTGGCAGTTTAATCATCGAGCGTATTCCAATCATCACTTTGGATTCGACAGTTTTTTAGCTTGTTACAGTTCAGCACTAAAGCAGCTGCTGAAACAAAGCTCCGAATCTGCAATCGATTATCTGGATAAACTCGATCCATTCAAGCATGAATGCCTGATGCACCTGCATTTGGAAGCAGTTCAAGCGAATCCTTCAGCATTGGCTCATCGGTTACCGGTTTTGGCTGATAACAACAGTATTTTCGACGCGGGTTTTGATGGTGTGAACTGGTGGTCGTTTGCTCATGCTTGCCGCGAAGCATTCCCAGTTTTGGAGATGCGGGAAAAACACGCCGTAGAACAAGTCATTCTTAACCGGTATCCGGAAATTGAGCGAAGCGTACATCTAGCAAAGCGGATCAGAATAGAAGGTGAATCTGAACCTTTTTCTACGAAGAAAGATGTTGTTTGGTACCTGAACCGCACCGGCTATGAGCAATGGTGCATACTTGAAACGATAGGTGATGATTTACTTTCCCCGATTGCTTTATCGAGACTTCAAGCGCTTCGCCGAAAATTTCCGAATAGAAAAATTGAGCAACCACGAAATAATGGGGCTTATTCAGTTGGGTCGCCTATAAAGCGTCCTCAATGCGAAAAAATGAGCGACAAGCATTGGCTAGCAGCAATTAAACGTTACGACAATGAAGCAGAAAGACGTAGAGGCCCTGGTTTTGTTGATGGTGGTTCCGATGTACTTGCTCAGCAGCTCCAGGAACTTACTAAAAACCAGCCTGAACGCTTCGCGGCATTAAGTTTAAAAATTCCTGTTAATGCACCGACCTGTTATATCGAACGGATTTTGTGGGGATTGGCTGAAGCCGAATCGTCTACAGATGATTCGCTGATACAAACCATCAAATACGCCGACCAGCATTCGAGTAAAGCCTTCGGCCGCGCGATAGCTCGGATAATCGATAAACATCCTAAAATCGCTGCCGATCCTGAAATCCTCGAACTCATGCTCAAATTAGCATTGCAGGGTGAGGCAGAACAAGATTCTATCGATACCGAATACACAAAACGCGAAACCATTACAATTGACACATTGCTGCAATCGGTTGGTGGGTTATATCTGAGAGGTATAAACGGGACGCGTGGTCAAATGTGGGAGTCTCTAGCCAATGTGCTGTGGGAAATCCCTGAGATGTCTACCAAAATTTGGGATGTATTGGATTTGGCTTTGGATATAGAGTCGTTAGTCAGTGTGCGTTGCTGCATGATGCAAATGCTGACGCCGTTATTCAACGCCGACAAAACGCGGTTTTCCGCTTCGATACGAAAGTTAATAGTCTTACCCGGTAACGTGACCGAAAATAGTGATGATATTTGCTTATCCCCGTTGGTGACTCACCAAGGAATTCATCTCTTTCCATATATTTTTCATTGGTTGCCGGAATTGGGCAAAGAATTGGTAGAGCAATTGCTGGGATGTCGCGACGAAACCAAACAACTCATAGGTGCATGGTTGGTATTTTGTGAAAGCTATCGAAATGATAGCTATATTGCTCAGGCTGACAGCCTTGCCGCCTCAAGCTTACAACATCAACGACTATTGGCGGATGTCACAGCTGATGCATTTAACTGGACGGGTGATCGCCACAGGGCGGAAACTTTGCTGAAAGGTTTTTTCTTCGATGAAGACGAAGAAATTCGTAAACATGCTTCTGATGTATTTAGAAAAACAGATAAAACTGACATTGAGCCCTATCGTGGATTAATCAACAGATTCATAGAGTCTCCAGCCTTTCCTGGGAATGCTTATTCGGTTTTGAGTATGTTGGAAGATGCGACCGGTGACGTGCTTGAATTAGTTATATCGATAAGTGAACGCTTGATCACCGATGCGAAGCTTAGTAATCAACGAAGCGTTGATACCCATTATCTGGAAAGCCTCATTAAGAAAGAATACGCGGCTTCCGATTCTCGTCCTGGGGCCCGTCGAAGAATTTTGGATGTTATCGACGATATGTTGGCTAATGAAATCTATGGTGCTGATGATATTGTGGCTGCACATGATCGCTGGTAAGCGATGTCTTTGGTAACTAAAATTGCCAGTCGTAATCAGCCAAGGGTGGGCGCGCTGTTTGTGCCCACGCGGAATCAAAGCAATGTCCAATCATGGTGGGCAAAACAGCTCTGCCCACGCTACATTCTGAATGTCGCTCATGTACGTTTATGGTGACAATAAATGAAGAAACCAAAGCTGATTAACCAAGCCAACGAAACAACAATCCAACTCCAAATCAAAAACGCACTTGCCAGCGACGGCCCGGTGCTTGCGGCGATTCGTGCTGCCTTTCCCCAAACTCTAGCTATTTACGCCTTCGGTAGTCGTATCAACGCTACTGCTAATGCCGAAAGCGACCTGGATTTGTCGGTGCTGGTGGCAGGTTATGCCGATCCGCTGCGATTATGGGAGTTGTCCGGTGAATTGGCCGATATAGTGGGCTGTCCGGTGGACTTACTGGATATGCGGGCGGCATCGACGGTGATGCAATACCAGATTCTGCAAACCGGCCACCGTTTGTGGGGGCGTGAGCTCGAAGCCGGTTTGTTCGAGGCTTATGTGCTGAGCGAAAAAACGGAATTAGATACTGCGCGAGCCGGGTTGTTGGATGATATTCAAACGAGAGGAAGTGTTTATGGCCGATGATGTGCTGATCAATAAAGCAGCAACAATCGAACGTTACGTGTCTCGTGTCCGCGAGGAATACCAAACTGATCCGGCTGGTTTGGCCGACAATCATACCCGCCAGGATGCCGCGATTTTGAATATCCAGCGAGCCTGTGAAGCCGCCTTGGACATGGGCCAGCATCTGATTCGCCGCGAACGGCTGGGTGTGCCGCAAAGTGCCCGCGACGTATTCGCTGTATTAGCGCAAGCCGGCTGGATCGATAGCGCATTGGCGGATTCATTGAAGCGCATGGTCGGGTTTCGCAATATTGCCTTGCACAATTATCAAAGCTTGCAACTGTCAATGTGATCACCCAGCATTTGGATGAATTTTTGCGTTACTCAGCGGCGATTCTTAAAAAGGACGCTGGCAAGTAATAAATAAGCTCTATCGGTTGAGGCAATGCGGCATTCAAAGCTCTGCTTAGGATTTATGTCGACCATGTTCTGATTTATCAGAATCAAAATAGAATTTACTAACATTTCGATGGAAACTTCTAAAAATTGCACTCCGACAAGTTCAGTACCCTCAGGGTATGAATGCGAGCGGATGATTTTTAGATGTCCCCCAATATTAATTGGTTAGAATACGCCAAACCGGTTGGCGGCCTGAGCGATTTACCGAATTAAGGTTTTCGCAAAATAGACCAATCGGTATAAAAACACATGACATGGAAATAGTCTTTAAAAATCAATGCCATAAACTTATTAACAGACATCAAACATGCTGACCTATCCCAATATTGACCCCATCGCAGTTGCTCTAGGCCCGATTAAAATTCATTGGTACGGCCTGATGTACCTGATTGGTTTTGCCGCCGTGTATTTCCTGGGTCAAAAGCGTGCAGCAGCACCATGGTCGCCGATTAAACCTGAAGCGATTGAGGATTTGGTTACCTACGGGGCCTTGGGGGTGATTTTGGGCGGTCGCATCGGTTATATCCTGTTCTATAACTTTGATGTTTTCATAGAAAACCCCATTATTCTGTTCAAAATATGGCAGGGTGGCATGTCCTTTCATGGCGGCATGTTGGGGGTGTTTGTTGCGATGTCGCTATTTGCCAAGAAGCAGAACTGCACAATGCTGCAATTGACCGATATTATCGCGCCGCTGGCACCGATAGGTTTAGGCGCGGGTCGTCTTGGCAATTTCATCAATTCAGAATTATGGGGACGAACTACCGATGTGCCTTGGGCCATGGTGTTTCCTACTGGCGGCCCGTTGGCCAGACACCCGTCACAACTCTATGAAGCCTTTTTGGAAGGCGTGGTGATGTTTGCCATTTTGTGGATTTACTCCAGCAAGCCCAGGCCAACGATGGGTGCAACCGGGCTAGCGTTGTTTCTATACGGCTGTTTCCGCTTTTTTGTCGAGTTCTTCAGAATGCCGGATGCGCATTTGGGTTATTTGGCGCTGGACTGGGTCACCATGGGCCAGATACTGTCAACGCCGATGATTATTATCGGTGCGCTGCTGTTTTATTTTGCTCACAAGAATGCACCGAAAGAAGTCGCATGAAAGCGTATTTACAATTACTGGATAAAATTCTGCAGGAAGGCAGTTTAAAAGGCGATAGAACCGGCAGCGGTACGTTATCGATTTTCGGCCATCAACTGCGCTTTGATTTGCAGCAGGGTTTTCCGCTGGTGACCACCAAAAAAATTCACGTCAAATCAATCATCCATGAGCTGCTGTGGTTTTTGCGGGGCGATACCAATTTAGCTTATCTGCATGAGCACAAGGTCAGCATCTGGGATGAATGGGCCGATGCCGATGGTGGGCTGGGTCCGGTCTATGGTTACCAATGGCGCTCCTGGCCGACTGCCGATGGCCGACATATTGATCAGATTCAGCAAGTCATCGAGCAGCTTAAAAAAACACCCAACAGTCGTCGGTTGATTGTTTCTGCCTGGAATGTTGCCGATTTACCGGATGAAAGTATCAGCCCGCAACAAAATGTCGCCCAAGGCAAAATGGCGCTGGCACCGTGTCATGCGTTGTTTCAGTTCTATGTGGCTGATGGCAAACTGTCTTGTCAGCTCTACCAGCGCAGCTGCGACACGTTTTTGGGCGTGCCGTTCAATATTGCCAGTTATGCATTATTGACGCACATGGTGGCTCAGCAGTGCGATTTGGCGGTGGGCGAATTTATCTGGACCGGCGGCGATGTGCATCTTTATCTCAATCATCAAGAACAAGCCAAACTGCAATTAAGCCGTGAGCCATATCCATTGCCAACGCTGCTGATTAAGCGTAAGCCGGAATCGCTATTTGATTATCGCTACGAGGATTTTGAAATCGTCGATTACCGCTCGCACGAGCCGATAAAAGCGGCAATTTCTGTATAAACCAAACTTGATTTCAATCATTAAGAGCCTGACTTTTCTGGGCTCGGCGTTCCCGTTACCAGGAGTAAGCCGTGATTAGTTACGAAGCCTTAATAGTTTTTTCGGTTACCACTGCTTTAACTT
>Ga0208625_100098_pt1 | contig 20744 bp, 19 predicted proteins | sample LakWasMeta8_HOW4_2_FD_183858 | JGI IMG/M metagenome (GOLD analysis project Ga0208625, IMG submission 183858) | Freshwater sediment methanotrophic microbial communities from Lake Washington under simulated oxygen tension - Sediment Metagenome... | ecosystem: Environmental > Aquatic > Freshwater >... | reverse complement strand
TCGCCGTTCGACCGTTATTATTTCAACAACGATAAAGACGCGCTGACCGAGGCCCAGGTTCGCGGTTTTCAACTGTTTATCGGTCAAGGCCGCTGCGTTTCTTGTCACACCATCGAACAGGATCACGCCCTGTTTACTGACAGCCGCTTTCATAATATCGGCATCGGCATTAATGTGGTTCAGCAGGATGTTCCTCGCCTGGCGACCGCATTCTTGGAGGCCAAAGCGAAAGGCGGCGACGTCGATCAGATGGTGTTGACCGACAAGAAATCGTCCGAATTGGGCCGGTTTGCCGTCACTGATCAACTCGCCGAAATCGGGGCCTTTAAAACGCCGACGCTGCGCAACATAGACCTGACCGCGCCGTATATGCATGACGGCAGTCTTAAGACCTTAAGGGAAGTGGTCATCCACTATAACAACGGCGGTGTGACGCCCGCCGATGCCAAGGTCAACGACTTTCTGAGCGGCGGCATTCGTCCTCTGAATCTGACCGAGGCGCAAATAGATGATCTGGTTGCCTTTATGAAGGCGCTGACCAGTCCCCGGTTTGCCTCATCCTCTGCCGACACAGCGCCTCAATAATGGAGACCAGGTTATGAACACGATTAATCGAAGCCGACGCAATTTCATTAAAAATACCAGTACCCTGGCGCTGGGCAGCACCCTGCCGATCAGCCTGGTTGAACTGGCCTTCGCCGACAGCAGCCAAAACTTCACCTTCGCTTATATTTCCGATTCGCATATTCAGCAGATTAAAGGCACGTATTTCGTCAGGAACTGGGATAGAGGGCTGATTCGCGCCGTTGCCGACACCAATTTACTGACGCCGAAGCCGGATTTCGTCATGTTCGGCGGCGATCTGGCGCAATTGGGCAGTCCGGCCGAACTCGATCACGGCGCCGAGATCCTGTCGGCGTTGAAACATGACGTTAAATACGTGATGGGTGAGCACGATTATTATCTGGATCTGGGCGCTTATTGGGAGAAGCTGTTCGGGCCGCAATATTACAGTTTCGACCATAAGGGCGTACATTTCATCGTCCTGAACAGCATTCGCACCTATGACGACTGGACCTACAAGCGCTGGCCGACCAACGAGCAGCGCATGCTGGAAATGGCCGGGCTCGATAACCCTAACGGCTCGCCGTTCATGGTCGGCGAGGAGCAGCGCAAGTGGCTGAAAGAAGATCTGGCCAAGGTCGCCAAGACGACGCCGGTCGTGGTCTTTTCGCATTCGCCCTTGCAGAAAATCTACAAGGGCTGGAACTTCTGGACCGAAGACGCCGAGCAAATCCAGGCGCTGCTGAAACCGTTCAACAAGGTGTCCGTCATCTACGGCCATGTGCATCAGATTCAATACAACCAAATCGGCAATATCAGTTTCAACTCGGTCATGGCGACCGCCTGGCCGTGGCCTTATCCGGCATCTTATGCTCAAGCCGAACAATACCTGCCCAAGCTGACCGTACCGATGAACCGCGCCGACCCGTTTTTCGAAAGAGACGCGACCGGTTGGCAGTTCATTAACATGGCAGACGGCAACGTCGACCTGAATTTCACGCTCTATGACAATACCGATCGCATCGTGCGCTTCAGCAAAATCGACAAGACGCCGGTCGATACACAATATCAGGCTGAAGACGCGCGTATTCCGCCGCAAACGCATTATTAATCCGCCAGGAGGAAAGCAGATGTCATCCTTACCATACAAAAAAACGGCACTGGGCATGGTTTTTGTCGCGCTTCTGGTTACGCACGGGGTGCAGGCCGACGAGTTCACTGAAGACGATTTGCAGCGCTGGCAGCAGCAGTTCATGGCGTCGGTACAACAGGGCCGGGACCTGTGGACCAGTCCCACGCTCGGCAGCAACGGCGTCGCCTGCGCCCAGTGCCACCCGAATGCCGCGAATACGCATCCCGAGACCTACCCTAAATTTCAAAAGCAGATCGGCAAGGTTGTACCGCTTTGGGAAATGATCAACTGGTGCTTGAGAAATCCTCTGGAGAGTCAGCCGCTGGCGGCGGACGACCCGAAGATGATCGCGCTGCAGGCTTACGTGACGCATGAACGACGCGGGGTGAAACTGGAGCCAGGGAAACATTGATCGGATAAGCCATAAAACCCGGGTGGCTACATCAGCGGGAATCCGGGTTTTATAGCGTCAGTGTGAACAGCGGGCCGTTCAGCAGTTGGGCTCATTTAACGTTAGCCGCCAGATCAGCAACTCAATTCTTCTCTTTGACGGATTTGTTGGAATTCAAGTCATTCCAGCCGATGACAATTCTGTAGATCAGCAGCACTACGGTTGCAATCAGAATAAACAGGCCGATGCCGAATTCAAACGTCAGGCCCGACAAGGCCAAGCCTGCCAAGGTTATCCAGACGGTCTTGATTTGCCAGTTGAAATGGGATTCCAGCCAGGTGCCCTGCACTTCGTTGCGCTTGATGAAGTTGATGGCCACCCCGATCAGCAAGGGCAATCCCGCAAACGCGAAAGCCAGCACCTGACACAGATACACGATGGCAGTCACTTTCTTTAATGACTGGAGTTTCTCGGTATTGTCTTTTTGTTCAGTCGATTGATCATTCATAGTACACCTGCCTTTTTGTTGTTGGATGAAACGGGCAACTAGCAAAACGTAGTGCCGGATTTTTAGATATACGCCCAATTACCGATAAATCAACAGACAAGTCGGCGCTTCAAAGATCTCAGGCGCTAATCCTTCAAATTAACCAGGCCTTCAACCAGCAGGCGTATTTTATTTTGAATGATGCGGGTGTTTTTGGGACCCATGCGCAGCATCTGTTTTCGTACCGGGGATAATGCCTCGAGCTTGCTGTCGGCAAATTTATATTGGACCGATGGCCTTACCAGGGCAATTTTCTCTTCAATAACCGGAGCGGCAAGGATTTCGGCTGCCGCTTTGGTAAAAATGTCTTCCAGGCTGTAGGCTTCAGGATAACCGAACTCGGCATAAACCTGCTGCATTAAGGGCCGGAATTTTTTATACACGGCCAAGGTTGCCTGCACGTCCATGGCGTCTATCGCCGACGCCAGTTCGTCGAAGCGTTGATAGCTGTTATCGGCGATAAATACTGTCCCGGTATTCGGATCGTCCTGGGTAACGGCAAACGGCTGGGCGGGCTTCAGAAAACGCATGTGCTTTTCAATTCTCAGGCCTTGAGAAAAATCGTTGGCGATCACCACATATTTTCTGATCAACTGATCCGTGTGCAGCCAGGGTTCAAGTTTTGGCGAAATGCCGATCATTGAATCCCGCAGCAGAGCATCGCTGCTCAGGAGGTCCGGCAGCACAAAATCATCATCCTGAGGCAGTTGTTCAATTGTCTCGATCGCAGTCGTGTCTTCCGTAGCTTCCGGCTCCGGCAAGATGCCCGGTTCAAGTGTTTCCTGGGCGGCTGGCGGGAGCGAAAGCGCCTGTTGGCCGGGTTCTGCTACACCGGAGCCTTGCTGTTGATTAAAATAAAACCAGCCGATACCGGCAACGACTAAAATCAGCGCCGTAAGGGCCATGACTCCGGTATAGTTTTTACTTTTAACCTCATCGTATCGTCCCATGTTCACGCCCTTCTTTAAGTTGTGGGTTAGAATGTTTAAAATTCTATTTGCTTTACCGGAAAATTAAAACCTTTGTATAACCGATACTTTCATCTTAATGCGCCGCCCTTTTCTATAGCGCCTGATCCGCATTTCATGTACATGAGTGCGCGGCACCAGGAGGGCCTCGCACACCTGCTTTACGGCATCAACTTCGGCGGCGGTTTCGTGGCACTGACCGGTGAGGTCGGCACCGGCAAGACCACCTTGTGCCATTGTCTGCTGCAGCAATTGCCGGATAATGTTGACATTGCCCTGATCTTAAACCCCAAACTCAATGCCGTCGAATTATTGGCTGCCATTTGTGATGAGCTGGGTATAGCCTATGATCATCAGCAACCATCGTTAAAAAATCGGGTGGATGCATTAAATCACTACCTGCTCGCTGCTCACGCCAACGGCAGGCGTACGGTGTTGCTGATTGATGAAGCCCAGAATCTGAGTCTGGAAGTATTGGAGCAGATTCGCCTGCTGACCAATCTGGAAACCAGCACCGCCAAATTACTGCAAATTATTCTGGTCGGACAGCCCGAGCTCAAGCAGATGCTTAACCGCCCGGATTTGCGCCAGCTGAATCAGCGTATTACCGCGCGTTATCATCTGCTGCCGCTGTCCCTGGAGGAAACCCGCGCCTATATTCGTCATCGGCTGACAGTCTCTGATGGCAATCCGGATGTTTTTAAGGACAGTGCCGTACGCAGGATCTACAAGTTCTCTAAAGGCATCCCAAGAATTATCAATATTCTTTGTGACCGCGCCTTGCTGGGCGCATACGCGACCGAAGCCCGCGTGATCACGGCAAAAATAATTAACCAGTCAGCTAAAGAAGCCATATCGACCCCGCGCAAGCAGGGCAGGGCTTTGATTCCCTTGCTGATATTGTTCGGCATGACGGCAGGCATTTATTTTTTTAGCCAGCGCCAGCCGGTCGCCCCCGCTAGCAAAATGATTCTTTCCGGCCGCCTGCCCGAACCGTCCGTCAAAGAACCGGCCAATATACAAAAAACAGCCGCCATTACGCCGAAAGCGCCAGAAAAACCGTTTGCCGAAATAATTGCCGATCCGGGGCTCACCTTAAATAGGGCCCTAAGCCAAGCGCTTGAGCTCTGGGGTAAAGCCATTCCAGTCAATAAACAGGTCGATTGCAATGATGTGCAGGCCCTGGGTCTGAACTGCCTGTCCGATAAGGCAAACTGGAAACAGATTCTGACCCTGGATCGTCCGGCTATCTTGGAATTCGTCTTATCAGCCGAAGAAAAACGCTATGCGTTACTGACCGGCATCCGGCAAGGACGGCCTGTGCTACGCTTCAGCCAGGATATTGACCTGCCTTTGGCCGATGTGCTGAGTTTATGGAACGGTTATTTCCTGATCCTTTGGCAACCGCCGCTTCCGGGCCTGACGAAAATAATACCGGGGCAAACTTCCGATGCCGTGTTTTGGTTGCGCGAGCAACTGGCGCTTATAGACGGAGTCGGCGAAGTTGTAAAGCGGCCCTTGTTTTTTGATAATGCGCTGAAAACACGCGTCATGCATTTTCAGCAGCAACAGCAGCTGGAGGCCGACGGGGTGGCGGGCGCGCGCACGCTTATTCATCTTGATAACATGACCGGCGCCGGCGGCTCAACTCACTTAATAAACACTGACTAAGTCCATGTCCTATATCCTCAATGCCCTACGCAAATCAGAACAGGAGCGCCAGGCGGTCGCACCCGATACGGTAACCAGTCGCATCCTCAGCCCGCAACCGCAACATCCGCGGGTCGCGGGTAAATTAATTGTCGCGCTGATCATCAGCAATCTGTTGATTCTGGCTTATTTCATCTGGGTTAACCAGACGGGGCGGGCCTTAGTTAAGTCCGATACCGCAGCTTTAACAACTCCGGAAGCCGCGCCCGTTGTGGCGCCACCGCAAGCTAAAGTGGAAGCCATCGGAAGCGTGGTGGCCAGCGCTGAGCCGGTGCCTGCGATAGCAGCTGCAAAGACGCCGTCGATAGCTGACATGGATGATGCAAAAAAAGCGCCGGTGCTGTCGTCCGTAACTAAGCCCGATACCTTGGATTTGGCCCCCCGGGAAGCAGCTCCTGCGGCACCGCCGGCAGCCAAAACAGGGGGCACAGATAGCGTGCAGGCACACGAGGAGCAAGCGCCTGCGGTGACAAAGTCGCCGTCGATAGCCGACATTGCTGCCGGAAAAAAAGCACCCGCGCCCAAGTCTCCGGCTAAACCGCTTATCGAGAAAAAGCGCGGGGTTGCGCCTATTGCTCTACCCAGCCCCGAAGACGAGCCTGAAATATTGCCTGCTTTCGAACCCCCTCCTGAGATCGCCAGCATAAAACCGGCAGCATTGCCGGCAAAAAACGACATTCCATTCCTATACGAACTGCCGACTGAATTTCGACGGGCAGTCCCCAAGCTGAACATTAATGTCTTTGTCTATGCCAAAGAGCCAAAGGAGCGTTTTGTGATGATTGATATGGAGAAATACAAAACCGGCCAGATGATTAAAGACGGGCTGGAGTTAAACGAAATCAGGCCCGACAGTCTCGTTGTCCGATACCACAACCAGATTTTTCAGATTGAAAGGCCTTGAGAGGCATTAAAGATCCGCACATCATTAAGTTCCTGTAGCCATGCCCGGGGTATTTTAGCCACACCAAAATCGCTTGATGTGGTTAATCTGCCCGTCGCTCAATCCAGACTTGCGATAATTGTTTAGACCTCAGGCGGCAAGGAAGGCCAATTGCGGGTTTGGATAAAAGCGTTCCAGACTCAGAGGCGAAAGCAGCCTCAACCCGCCGATTGTCGTGTCACGAAATCTTAAACAAACCTTCATTTCTTTGTCACAGTAAGCATTTATTCTCTGTCCTGAAACCAAAGGACCCGAAGAAAACGAAAATCCAGTATTTTCACCTCTGCAACTGATCGCGGACGACTGTTGCAGAACGCCTTCACGAGGATAAAAAAATGAAACTGCTTTATTCCATCCAGAAGTACGATATTTTCATGTTTACCTGGCTGCTTGATGTCCGTTTGCATGCGACTTTTGCCAGGATCAGTCGCTATGTCTCCAAAACCGGCGATGGTCCGCTCTATCTGTTGAGCGCGGCTTGGCTGTATTGGCATTCGGGCGTGAACAGCCTATTGTTACAGGCGATTGCCCTGGGCTTTTTAATCGAAAGGCCGGTTTATTTCATCCTCAAAAACAGTCTCCGGCGAAATCGCCCTGAAGCTGCACTAAAAAACTTTCAAAGCATCATTACGCCTTCCGATAAATTCAGTTTTCCTTCCGGCCATACTTGCGCCGCTTTCATGATGGCGACGCTGATCGGCTATTTTTATCCCGTCTTGATGATCCCGCTTTACGTTTGGGCGGCGGCGGTCGGTTTTTCCCGAGTCGTACTCGGCGTGCATTTTCCAAGCGACATTCTCATGGGCGCCATTTTGGGAATCGTCACTGCTTTCTTTAGCCTCGGACAAGTCTTATCATGAAAATTTTCTATGGTGTACAGGGGACCGGCAACGGACATATCACGCGTGCCCGGGTCATGGCGAGAGAGCTCTATGCCGCCGGCATCGACGTCGATTTTCAATTTAGCGGCCGACCGGCCGATAAATATTTTGATATGGATATATTTAACGGCTACCAAGTGCTTACCGGCCTGACTTTCAATGCGGACCACGGACAGGTCAGTTACTTTAAAACGGCCAGGGAAGCCAAGCCCATCACTTTTCTCAAGGACGTCAATGGGCTGGATTTAAGGAATTATGACTTGGTGATCAGTGATTTTGAGCCGGTTACCGCCTGGGCCGCAAAAAAACAGAAAAAACAGGTTTTAGGCATCGGGCATCAATATGCTTTTAGCCATAAGATACCAAGGGCCGGTTCGGACCCGATAGCCGGCCGGATCATGAAATATTTTGCCCCAGCCGATATCACCGTAGGTTTGCACTGGCACCATTTCGGGCAGCCCATTTTACCGCCTATTATCGATACACCGGCCACCCCCAAAACGGTCATCCGCAATAAAATCATCGTCTACCTTCCGTTTGAAGATCAGCATGGCGTCATCCGGATTTTATCGCCCTTCAAGAATTTTGAGTTTCATGTCTACGCACCGGAAACCGTGCCATCCAGCCATGAGCACATCATCTGCAATCCGCTTTCGCGGGATGGTTTCCAGAAAGATTTATACGATTGTTACGGCATCATCAGCAATGCCGGTTTTGAACTCGCCAGTGAATCCTTGCAGCTGGGCAAAAAAATTCTGGCAAAACCGCTGCATGCGCAGATGGAACAAATTTCCAATGCCGCCGCACTACAGCAATTAGGCTATGGTCATGTCATGAATGAGTTGGATAGCTCAGTTATTGAGCACTGGCTGCATGATAAACACGCCGTACAAATCGCCTATCCCAATATCGCCAAAGTCCTGGTGCAATGGATACAGGGCGGCATGCCTGAAATGACAACTGATTTTATCGAAACTATCTGGAATACTGTGGAAGTCACGCAGATTAATGATTAAAAATCTTGCGTTTACTAGTGTTTAGAGCGGTCATCTTTCCAGAATTTGCGCCGATCTTTATGGCTTCTACGATCGGCTTTGTCCTCAAACCGAATACTGCTGCGTCTTTCCTCTGACTCCCGCCTATCAAGAGTGGCGCGCCTTTCCGTCATCGCCTGATATTGGCATCGACATGCGCTCTGAGTGCAGCCCTCCAGGGGCAGCTTAGGCAGATCAGACAAGGAGTCGGCCTCGATCGGCTTGCCGCTCATTTTTTGGGCTTGCGGACAGACCAGGCCGGAATCGGGCGGCGTTTTTAGAATATAGCCCCAGGAGTTTACCGGCTTCTCCGGTTTTTTTAAGCGGTCAGGTCGCGCATGCGACCTGTTTTTGAGTTTGCTGGCGCTGGTTTTGTTCTTGCTTTTGACATAGATCCCCGCGCAAATAGCCACTACTAACAGCAAACCCCAAAAAATCGAAAATTTCATATGCCCTCTCTGTCATAAAATACGGTTTAGAACAAAAGCCAGCTATCAGCTTAGTTCGGGTTGTAGCTTAATTCAAAACCAATCAACGCAAAACGGAGAATTTGGGGAAGTCGCTCAATGCGAATGACAGACCGCTATCGGCTTATTTGACAATGAGGCTGTTGTTTACCATTTTTACCCCTTTGATGGTTCTTACCACTTCGACCGCATGTGTGGCGGCGGTTTCAGAATCAACAAAACCGCTTAATTGAACTACGCCCTTGAAGGTTTTAACATTGATTTGCATCACCTTGAGCCTTGAATCAGCCAATATGGCGGATTTAACTTTCGTGGTGAGCACCGAATCATCGATATACTCACCCGTACTTTCGTAGGTACGGCCACCAGCACAGCCGGCAAGCGATGCCGCTAACAAAAGCCCCATTAAAACACGCGTGAACACAGCTAATATTTTCATAATTTATACCTCGTAATAATTCAAACAGGCGAAGGATGGACGAATAGACTGCCTTGATGGGCGTGACACTGTTCAAGACTCGTTGCCCCGACAAGGCTATGGTGCTCAAAAGTCCAAATTCGGGTGGCCCGCTTTTCGCTTCATCGTGTGCTGACAGAAGGGATTCGCGCTGATTTAAAATAACTCGCTGATTCCTTTTGCCATAAAAAACTCATACAAATCATACAACAATCTCGGAAAGTTGTAATTGACTTCATGTGTCAGCAACCTTGATAGGGCGCTTAGCATTATGGTTTGAAGTCTGTAATCTCAGGGTCTGAGGCAGTGCCCGAAGACCATGAAAAAACTTGTGCAGTTAGTAAATAAAGCGCCGTACAGTACGGCTTATGTGAAATCGTTCTGGATGCTTTCATGACCTGCGAGGGAGGCAACCGCAATAATTTGGAAAAATGCCATAAACACAGCAGGATTTGCAGAGCATTCCTGCCTGGTACAAACGCCAAGTTTAAAGACTTTTCATTACAACAAGATGATACACCGCAGGCTTTGCATTTAAGAGGCAGCTGTTTTTTGCTTAGTCACTATCCGCCACCGGGGCCGCAAAGGCATCGGCGACCAATGCGTCGACATTGTCGCCGGTCAGCGCCAGCAAAAAAGCCTGCAATGCATCGATTTCGACTTCGTTTAAATGCAAGGGTTTCAGCATGGGATCAAGGTTTTCGTTATTGATGCCGCCACTGTTGTAAAACGTCAGCACGTCCCGTAGCGTGTTCAGTGCGCCGTTGTGCATATACGGCGCGGTGAGGGCGATATTGCGCAAGGAAGGCGTTTTATATTGCCAGCGATGCTGCGGCTGCTGGGTGATTTCATAGCGTCCCAGGTCGTTTTCCTTGGTCTGGGCGACGCTTTGCAATGCGGCAGTGTCGATGGGGATGATCACGCCGGGGGCAATTTGCAGGGTTTTCGGCAGCAGGTCTTTGCCCATCGATTCGGCGTAGCCGATGCCGGTGTTGTGATAGCGCTGGTCCGTGAACAAGGCGTGATCGGACTGGATGCTGTGACAGCTGGAACAGCCGGCTTTGCCGGTGAACAGCTTAAAGCCGCGTATCGCCTCCGCTGATAGCGCCGGCTTCTGTTTGCCGTAATACCAGCGATCGAACGGCGAATTGGCCGAATTCAGGCTGCGCTGGTAACTGGCCAGCGCCATGCCGACCGTTTCCATGCTGGGCCCTCGATTGAATGCGCTTTGAAATTGCTTCGGGTAATCCTGATCGGCGCGGATTTTTTCCAGCACATAGCCTATGGAGGGATTGGCCATTTCATTATGCGCCAGCAACGGGCCCCAGACTTGCTGCTCCAGGCTCGTTTCCCGGCCATCATGGAACAGCGTCTGATAATAGCCGACATTGAACAGGGTCGGGCTGTTGCGGCGCACACTGCGGCCTTCGATGCCGACGGCGGTCGCCATTTCATTGCTGGTGAAGCCTTGTTCCGGGATATGGCACATGGCGCAGGAAAAGGTGTTGTTCAGCGACAGACGGCGATCGTAAAACAAGCGGCGGCCCAGCGCGGTCTTTTCCGCACTGACCGGATTATCTGCCGGTTGCGGCAACGGCGGCAGGCCCAGCGGCGGATGCTGAGCCCAATGCAGCAAATCAGCAGCCTGGCCGCGCCGCTGTTTCAGCGCAATGGAGCGGGTCCGGTAATCGGCTTGATCGTAGCCGGATTTGTTGTCGCCGGCCTGATACAACATTTCAGCGGCAGCCGTTTGCGGAGCTGCGTGCTGTGTATTGCCGGCCAGCAGGGTTTTTACGTCATTAAGCACCGTGTCGGCATGCAGGAAATCGACGTTGTAAATATTGCGTATCTGCTTGTCGGTATCGATCAGATACACCCGCAGCAAATGCGAGAAGGTGCCGGTGAACTGGCCCTTGTCATCATAGATTTTTTTTACATTCTGCTGGTAGGCATCAAGAATGGGCTGCAATTGCTGTTCGTCGCGGGTGGTCAGGAATTGCCAGTCGAAGCCGCCGGTTTTAAAGCCTTCGCCATAATGGCGCATCTTCTCCGGTGTGTCGTGTTGCGGGTTGAAGCTCAGGGTCAATAAGCGTAGTTTGCTGGCCAGCTCCGGCTGCTTTTGCAGCTGCCTGCTGATTTTATGCAGCACCTGCGTGGCCAGCGGGCAGCCGTTGACGTCGCTGCAGGTGGCATAGATGAAGCTCAACAACACCAGCTTGTCGCCCATCAGTTCGTGGAGATGTTTGGGTTGGTTATCGGTAGTCAGCACCTCACCGTTGCCGGCTGGGCTTATCGCCGGCAAGTCATAACTCCCTGGCGTAGCGGGTTTGAAGGGCAGGGCAGCGTAGCCGGGAGCAAGCGTTGCAGGTTCTTCGGCTTGCGCTGCCGAGCTTGCCAGCATGCAGAGGAAGAGGAATAGATAAGGCATTTTCAATAGGTCGTTGCAAATTTAAATGGGTGGACACGAACAGTGCGTGCCCACCCGGGTATTTACGGCTTTGTGTCCGCAGCCTGCGGCAACAATCCGGCAGTCAACACGGCCGGTTCGTTGGCGCTGTACAAGGAGTGGGCGCCAAAGCGCATTTGATGCGGCCGGCCGAGTTTTTCTTTGTTGAAATCAATGGCGAATTGCTGCGTCAACGTCTTGCCGTCCCAGTGATAGGCTTTGAAAAACTGTTCATTATCGTCGCCTTTTTTATCCCAGTTGGCGAGCAGCGACGAGGTGTAGTAAAGGCGTTTGCCGTCCCAGCTGGAGGACACCATATTGACCTGTTTGCCGATCTGCTGCTCGTAGGTTTGTTTCGGATGGAAAGGATCGCTGATGTCGAAGGCGCGGGTTTTGCCGTCCATGAAGGTGTTGACCCACAGCATGTTGTCGTCGCTGGAGATGGAAATATCCACCGGCAGCGGCACTTTGCTGGCATCGCCGATATCGGCGACGGCTTTGGCCTGCCATTCGCCTTTGTCATCGAAATAAATGAGCCAGATTTTCGAGGTCAGCGCGGTGCTGGTGAAGCAGTAATTGTGGTTCGCCCCCCAGGCGCAGCGGATTTCCAGCGGCGCGCCGGGAACGTCGAAGATTTTTTTCGGCTGGCGCGTATGCAGGTTCCACTGCACCACGGTGTTGCCGAAGCGCTTCATAGCTTCCGGATCGGCCAGCATCTTGCCGAAATCCATCATGTAATTCGACCAGCCCGTGAACGAGGAGGTGAACATCGCATTCAGTCGCGGCAACACGCGGACATCGTAGTTATAGCCGTCGGCGTAGTTGCCGGTTTTGATTGCGCCGCGCAGATCGCTGTCGGTCGGCAGCCAATGCGTGGCAATGTAATCGCCTGCATTGGTATATTCCACCAGGGCGGTGCGGCCGCCATGGTCCTTGTTGTTGGACAGGCCGGTAATCATCATGCGTCCGGGCAATGCATAGGTGGTGTGCGGGCCGACCACGCCGCCGCTTTTTGCGACAAAATCGGTGATCACTTGTTTCAGTGTCGGCTTGGAAGGATCGGTGTGCACATCGAAGATGAAAATTTTGCTGGTGTCGAGGCCCCCGGCCCACAGATAGTTGCGGTCATCGGTAAAGTCTGAGTGATGCGCCTCGTTGCGCCCGCCGACCGACAGGCTGTTGATGACCTTGCCGTAGCGGGCTGATTTGGGATTGACGTCAATCGTGACCAGTTTGTCTTGCTCATCGCCCATGCCTTCAACGCCGAGGGTCCAGACGTAGATATAATCTTCCTGGCCGGTGATTTTCGCCATATACGGCGACAAGCAGGTTTCGTCGGCGTAACCCGGGTTATTGCTGCCCAAGGCCAATGCGGCACCGAGCAGGAGTCGTGAAGCTGTGAGTCGTGTTGTCATGGTGAGTCTCCGTGTTTGGCAGTGTTCTGCGGTGGTTGTATCAATGCTCTGCGGCTGGCGCCGCAGGATGTATGCGCGATGTCCTGCACGTCAGTGTCCGACAAGCTGCCTGCGTCGGTAATTTCACGATCAATGATAAATTCGGTCATGGCTGGCTCCTTGTTTAAATAAGGATTGGCGGGATATGAGTCCAGTTTAATGCCTATGAGTACCATACGTCATGCCCAAAGAATCGGCGGAGCTTTTAAATCGACGCCTTGTTTCGACTCCCGACAATTCCGCCTCTAATCAATAATAAAACCAGCATTGCCCATAATAAACCGGGCACCAGCCAGAACCATTGCTGGTAAAAGGTAACCGGCGGATTCGTCAAATAAGGCACCTCATAAATGCCGGCCCAGGGCTGATGAATGGGCGAACGCTCCAGAATTTCTCCCGATGCCAACGACACGGTCGAAATGCCGGTATTGGTGACCCTCAGTACCGGCCGGCGAAATTCAACGCCGCGCGCCAGCGTCATATACATATGCTGGTAGGGCTCCTGCCACGAACCATACCAGGAATCATTGGTTACATTGACAATAAACTGGGCGCCAAGGTTCGCCAATTCGCGTGTGAATGCCGGGAACAGGCTCTCGTAACATATTTGCGGCCCCATTTTATAGCCATTCCAGCCCATCAGGGCGGTGGGGCCATTGCCACGGGCAAAATGTCCGGTCGGCGGCAACCAGTTGCGGATCGCGGGGAAAAACTGCTCGCCAGGGATGTATTCGCCGAAGGCGAGCAGGATAGATTTGCTGTAATGCGGCGGCACGATGGTGCCGGTCTTATCGAGCACGAACATTGAATTGGTAATCAGCCTTGATGCAGGGGCTACGCTATAGGCGCCTGTAATCAAGGCAAGCCGGTTTTCGCGCAGAAACTGGCTTAAAGCCTGCGGCTGCTCCATGCCTTTAAAATCCTCGCCCAGCAGCGCCGGAAAGGCGGTCTCAGGCCACATGACAAAATCAATTTCGGTGGCCGCCTTCTTGAGGGTTTGCTCGGTCAACTGGGCGTACTGGCGGAAAATCTCCTTGCCATAGCCTTGCCCCAGTTCGGCAGCCAGTTTTTCTGAATTGCCGATATTGGCTTGGACCAGCATGGTTTTAAACGATGCATCCGGGGTCGGCAGTCTGTTTTTAAGCCACAGGCCGCCCATGTTCAAGAGCACAAATCCCCAAACCACCGTCATCAAAAGGATTTTACCGGCCGGCTGTTTGCGTTTTTGCCAGGCATAATACAATGGCAGATTGCACAGCAGCGTCGCCGCGCTCAGGCCGCTAAAGCCGATCACCTCGGCCCAGTGATAGATCGGCACGCCGGAGCCGTACCATGTATAGCCGAAGTTCCAGTCAAACAGCGTAAATGAATAGGCTTCGCATAATGTCGTAATGAGTGCCATCAGCCCCAGCGACAACTTCTCCGGCCACTGCCATTTGCGCCGCCCCCAGAACCAGAGCACCCCGGCCAAAGGCACGAACAGGTGCGCAATCAGCGCATACACGAGCATGCCGATGACGGCCAGCGGCCAGTTCAGTTGCGCAAACTCGTGCAGCAGATACGTCATCCAGTTGAAGCCGATCAACGTGAACACGAATGACGTGATCAGCCCGCCCCAAAAGACATCCCTCATCCGGGTCTGCCGGCTCCAGAACAGCCACAATGGCACAAAGCAGAACAAGGAAGCCCAGGGCGGAAAGGGGATATAACTGGTGCCGATCAAAACGCCGGACAAAACAGGTAATAGCCACGTGCGGATTTTGCTGTCTGGATAGGTATTCATCATTTAAGGTAGGGAAAAGAAATCGATCGATGACGGCAGATTATCCAGCAAAGCGGGCGGATAATCTAAGAACTTTTATTGGACGCCTCTATACCGGCACTGGCGTTAAGTTAAGCAGTGCGGGAGTGAAGCCTTTGATTGCGCTCATGATGAACCTTGAACGCTTGACTTTTAACCTGCGGGCTTGTCGAATGCAAGTAGAACCTATTTGGTTAGTTTGCGCCCGGATAAATCGAAGACCTGGCTCGCCTGGCTGTTTCATGATGTTTCAGTGAAACATTAGGCTGTAATAGAGAAACAATCATGAAACATTATGATTTTGCAGTGGTCTCATTAGAGGGAAAAACTTTTTTAATAAAAACAGTCTATTAATGTGTTATTTGGTTTTTGGCACATGCATTGCTTATTTAGAAAACATAAAAACCGCCCAACAGTAATACGTGGAGAGATAACATGATTTTCAAACAACTATTTGACCCCGAAACCTGGACTTACACCTATTTGATTGCCGACCCGGTCAGCAAAGAGGCCGTATTTATTGATCCCGTAAACACCCATATCGATGAATATATAGCCCTGCTCGAAGCGCATAATCTGCAGTTGAAGTATTCATTGGAGACGCATGTGCATGCCGATCACATCACCGCCAGCGGCCTGCTGCGTCAGCGTACAGGGGCGCAGACTGGAGTCAGCGGACTTTGCGGAGCGGAAGCGGCGGATATTCAGATTCAGGATGGCGATATTTTTAAATTTGGTAGCGAGCAGATTAAAGTCATCGCCACACCGGGCCATACGCCCGGCAGCATTTCCTTTTTATGGCGCGACCGGGTATTCACGGGTGATGCTTTGTTCATTGGCGGCTGCGGACGGACAGATTTTCAGGGAGGCGACGCCGGTGCGCTGTATGACTGCATTACCCAGCGTTTGTTTACCCTGCCTGATGAAACACTGGTTTATCCAGGACATGATTATCAAGGGCGCTGGGTCAGTAGCATCATCCAGGAGCGCACGACCAACCCGCGTCTGGCAGGAAAAACGCGAGAACAATTCATTGAGATTATGAATAATCTTAATTTGCCGAAACCACGGCTCATAGATGAGGCGGTGCCCGCCAACCGTTATTGCGGTCTGGATGAAAACGAGCGCCAGGATGCGGTGGTTCGCCGTGAGGCCGCTCGCCCAGCGCGCACTGAAGTTTCGGCGCAAGACTTGGTCGCCGCCGCCAAACAACAGATCTCCGAGGTGGATGTTGCCAATGCGAAACAACTGCTTAAAGAAGGCAATATCGTGATTGTAGATGTCCGTGAAGAAAGCGAATATGCCGCCGGCCATCTTGATAATGCTGTACTGCTCCCGCGCGGCGTGCTGGAATTTAAAATCGGTTCTGTGCCGGAGTTGGCCGATAAGTCAAAAGCGGTGCTGGTTTACTGCCGTACCGGCGGTCGTTCGGCAATGGCGGCGCAGACCATGCAGACTTTGGGTTATAACAATGTGCTGTCGATGGCCGGAGGCTTTGAAGCCTGGCAAAAAAATACCTAAGCGGGTATTGCGTTCAGCCGAAGTGGGTTTGACTGACCGCACAACAGTGTGATGAGTTGACTTCATCGGCGATTTAGGTAAAAAGTAAATGGTTGATTGATTTTGTAGGCTTTTTGCCCCCCATCTTCGCTGAACATTAATTATAAAAAATGAACATTACCCGGAGGATTTCATGTCAGACAAACACCATACGCTTTTGATCGTCGGAGGCGGCGCGGCCGGCGTTTCCTTGGCCAATAATATGCGCAGGCAAAATGCGAACATTGATATAGCGCTTATTGAGCCGTCCGAGATACATTATTATCAACCCGGTTTCACGATCGTCGGTGGCGGTGCTTATACCTTAAAACAAACTATCCGCAAGGAAGCGGATTTGATTCATCCCAGCGTGACCTGGATTAAAGACTTTGCCGAGACTTTTCAGCCTGAGGACAATAGCGTGACTTTGCGTTCCGGTGATGTCATCGGTTACGACTATCTGGTCGTCTGTCCCGGCTTGCAACTGGACTGGGATAAAATCCAGGGCTTGAAAGAGACGCTCGGGAAAAATAATGTTTGCAGCAATTATTCCCCTGATACGGTTGAATACACCTGGGAATGCATCAAGAATTTAGAATCAGGCACGGCGCTGTTTACCCAGCCGCCCATGCCGATCAAATGTGCCGGCGCACCGCAAAAAATCATGTATCTGGCGGCCGACCGTTTCCGCAAAAAAGGCATTCTGGACAAATTCACCATTGAATTCTGTAATGCCGGTCCGGGCATGTTCGGTGTGCCGTTCTTCGCCAAGGCCTTGAACAAGGTGGTGGCCGAATACGGCATAAAAACCAACTTCAACACCAATCTGGTGGCTATTGACGGTCCGGCCAAAATGGCCACTTTCGAGGTGACCGACAGCGACGGCAACAAACAGCAGGTGAGCAAAGCGTTTGATATGATTCATGTGACGCCACCGCAAAGCGCGCCGGATTTCATTAAAAAAAGCCCGTTGGCCAATGCGGCCGGCTGGGTCGATGTCCATGAAAGAACGCTGCAGCACAATAAATACGGCAACATCTTTGCCTTGGGCGATGCGGCTGCGACCTCCAATGCCAAAACTGCCGCCGCGGTACGTAAACAGGTTCCGGTCGTGGTGGACAATATACTCGCCCTGATCAACAGTAAAGCTCTCGCGGAAGGCTATGACGGTTATGGTTCCTGCCCGCTGACGACCTCTTTAAGCACGGTCATGCTGGCAGAGTTTTCCTACGGCGGTAAAGTGACGCCTTCGTTCCCGCTGCTGGACCCCAGAAAAAGCCGCTGGATCTGGTGGTGGGGTAAAACAACCGGCTTCCCCTGGCTGTACTGGCATTTGATGATCAAAGGGTATCGCATCGATATTCCGCATCTGGAAAGCTATGCCAAACGCTTTATGAAAGAAGAATAGCCGAAGCCCAAGGCTCAAGGTGCAAGTCAGCACCTTGAGCCGCTCTCATCAAAATCACCTAACACAGCAATGTTAAAACCCAACGCATCCAGCTTAAGCCGGCTATTGCCCATTACGGGCTGGCTGAAAAGCTATAGCCTTCAGATTCTAGGCGACGATCTGTTCGCAGGCATCATTACCGCCATCCTTCTGGTGCCACAGGGTATTGCCTATGCCATGCTGGCCGGATTGCCGGCGCAAACGGGTTTGTATGCCAGCATATTGCCGCCGGTGCTTTATGCCCTGCTCGGCACCAGTCGAACTTTATCGGTCGGACCGGTGTCCATTGCGGCAATTATGATTGCCAGCGCGCTCACGGCACCTGAGATAAGCGCCTTGGGCGATCCTCTCGAAAGCGCGGTGATACTGTCGGCGGAAGGCGGATTGATCATGATGCTGATGGCAGCGTTGCGCATGGGCGGATTGGTCACTTTTATCAGCCACCCGGTGCTCACCGGTTTTACCAGCGGCGCTACGATCCTGATTATAGTCAGCCAGATAGCTCCCTTGACGGGAATAAAAAACCTGGGTTGCGGAATGGATAGCCGATGCTATGGCGACGCTGTTCAGAGTCTGAATTTTGAAACATTACTGATAGGGTTTTCTGCACTGGGCCTGCTGCTGAGTTTCGGCAAACCGCTGACTGCGTTGTTGAAAAAAACAGACATGCCGCAATCGTTGGTGACAGCCATCAGCAAATGCGGGCCGTTGTTAACGGTTCTGGTGACGACCTTGGCGGTGTCCTATTTTCAGCTTGCCAGGCAAAACGGCGTGGCCGTTGTCGGGCCGATACCCTCCGGGTTTCCCGAATTAATGCTGTCTTTCGGCAGCAGTGAAAAGTGGCAATTATTGCTGCCTTACGCTGCATTTATTGCCTTGATTGCTTATGTGGAAAGTGTGGCCATAGCCAAGGTAACCGCCAATCTACGAGGCGAAAAAATCATACCCAATCAGGAATTGATCGCCTTGGGCGCTGCGAACATGGCGGCCGCCATTTCCGGCGGCATGCCCGTTGCCGGCGGCTTCAGCCGCACCATGGTCAATTTTGCCGCCGGTGCTCGTACCCAAATGGCCATGCTGGTGGCAGCAGGCTTGTTGGCGATGGTCGTTATTTTCTTCAGCCATTGGTTTGAAAATATCCCCAAGGCAACATTGGCGGCGATCATTCTGATTGCGATCATTCCGTTGGTGCGGCTGCGCAATATTCTGCAGACCTGGCGTTATGACCGCGGCGACGGCATTGCCGAAGCCGTCACCTTGCTGGGTGTTTTAGTATTGGGTATAGAGGAAGGGCTTAGTTTGGGTATTATGCTGACGATCATCAGTTATTTGCGTAAAACCAGCAAGCCGCATATTGCTGTCGTCGGGCGCATACCGGATACAGAGCATTTCAGGAATATCAAGCGGCATCAGGTAGAGACCTGGAGTCATTTGCTGCTGATCCGGATAGATGAAAGCATCACTTTTGCCAATATCAATTTTATTGAAGACTTCATTGTCACCGAGCTTCGGCAGCAGCCGGCTATCAGACATGTCGTCCTGATCTTTACCTCTGTCAGCGATATCGACAGCACGGCGCTAGAAACTTTAGAGCATTTAAATCACAACTTGCAGGCGGCCGGCATTATCATGCATGTCTCGGAAGCTAAAGGCCCCGTGCTGGACAAGCTTGAAAAAACCGATTTTATTGAACAACTAAAGCCCGGAAAGGTTTTTTTTCGTACCGAAGATGCCGTTCAAGAACTGGCTTGAAGGGTAATCAATATTCTGTTTTTCCGGATTCAACAGAGCTTAACGCCTAATTGAATCTAGGGTATCGCAATTCGAATTTTTGCTTTAACGGGGGGGCAACTGTGACCGTGTTGGGTTTCCACAACTGCGTATGATGATGGACGATGCGTTATATTAGCCGCCGTCTCCGATGTTTTCCCAGACACTGGTGCCGGGATCTTCGAGGGCATGCAGTTTTTCAGTGGTTTCTCGCTGCTTGGCTCGCAATGCTTCGAGTTCTTGATCATAGCTCAGTTTCACATCCGAGGCTGCTTGCCGCGATTTCATTACCAATTCATCAATCTTTGCACTCTGATCAATAAGTTCGGCTAGCAGCTTTTGCCTGTACTCAACTGTCGTGTTCATGATTAATCCCTCGAGTCGTATGGTGATAAAGACAATGGATGTTGCTAAATCTAGGCTTTAGATACTCTTCTTCAACGACGATATTTCCTCGTTTACTGTCGCTCGATGTTCCTGCAACCATCAAGGTTAATGCGCCAGCTACAGAGGATCTATTCTTCATTTGCTCATTAACGTTCATCCTATTCAATGCAACAATTGCAAATATGTCTGTCCGCTAGAACAGAAGATTGCAGTGATCAGTGGCACCTTTTATGCGCGTCCATTTAAAACTGAGACCAAACTTAAACCTGCTCTAATTTGGACACCGCCGATCTGACCAGGTCGGTTAATGCCGAACCGTCTTGCTGGCAATAAGTAATGATTTCACGCCGCATTCTGGGATCCCAGGATCTTAGAATGTGTTTTTTTATGCCTTCGGCGGCGATTTCCTTATTGCTTTCAGCGTTAAAAAAATCACCAATATCATTGGCCATTTTGATAAGTCTTTCAATTTTCATCGTTTGCAGTCAAATAAAATAGTGAGTATGGGTTAAGCGTTGAGGATGTGTATAGACAACATGCTGGTTATCACGTGCAAAACCGATCAAAGTGAGCCCTGCTTCATTCGCCAATCTTATGGCCAGGCCGGTGGGCGCGGACATGGCCGCCAGCATGCTTATACCCACGCATGCGGTTTTTTGCACCATTTCATAACTGGCGCGACTGGTGACGACCACAAAGCCTTCCGCGATGTTTTTGTCGGAGCGCAGCAACGCGCCAATCAGTTTATCGAGTGCATTGTGTCTGCCGACATCTTCTCGGAGATGCTGTATGCCGTGCTCCGGGAC
>Ga0208625_100095_pt1 | contig 20795 bp, 15 predicted proteins | sample LakWasMeta8_HOW4_2_FD_183858 | JGI IMG/M metagenome (GOLD analysis project Ga0208625, IMG submission 183858) | Freshwater sediment methanotrophic microbial communities from Lake Washington under simulated oxygen tension - Sediment Metagenome... | ecosystem: Environmental > Aquatic > Freshwater >... | reverse complement strand
CATCAACACGCCTACTAAACAAATACGAAAGATTAAATGCTTGGTCAGGATTGGCTGTTGCGGTTCGCGCGGTTTGCGGAGCATCAAACCCGGCTCTTTTGGTTCAAACGCCAGCATCAAACCCAGTAATACCGCGGTCGTCATATTAATCCAAAGGATTTGCACGGGGGTGATTGGCAGCGCGACGTTGGCGAATACGGCAGCGGTAATCACCAAGCCTTCGCCGAGATTGGTCGGCAAGGTCCAGGCGATAAATTTAACCAGATTGTCAAACACGCCACGGCCTTCTTCCACGGCTGCTTCAATAGTTGCAAAGTGATCGTCGGTAAGAATCATTGCCGCAGCTTCCTTGGCGACTTCGGTGCCGCCCTGCCCCATGGCCACGCCGATATTGGCTTGCCTTAGCGCAGGCGCATCGTTGACACCGTCACCTGTCATCGCCACGACATGACCGTTGGCCTGCAGAGTTTGTACCAGCTGAAGTTTTTGTTCAGGCGCAATGCGCGCAAACACGGCGCATTGCGCTATCAACTCAGGCAGTTGATCCTCAGGAATAGCTTGCAGTTCCGCGCCGCTAATCACTCGTTCGGTATGTTTCATACCCAACTGGCGAGCAATCGCCAACGCGGTAATGGGATGGTCGCCGGTAATCATCTTCACCTGAATGCCGGCCCGATAACAGGCGGCAATGGACGCGGCCGCTTCCGGCCGGGGCGGATCGATCATGGCTTGCAAGCCCAAAAAGGTCAGTCCACCGACCACCTCGTGATGCTGCACGGCGTTGGCACAATGATCACAACGAGCAAATGCCAACACTCTCAGCCCCTGAGCAGCCATATCTGCTAATTGTTGATGCAGTTGGTCTTTATCCAGTGGTATCAAATTCAACTGCGTATCAAAAGCGCTATCGCAACGTGCCAGAAGACTTTCCAGCGAACCCTTCAAATAAATATGGCGCGCATCCTGGTCCAGATTGTGATGCAACGTGGCCATGAACTGGTGTTGGGATTCGAACGGAATAGCATCCAATCGTGGATGGTTGTCGTTGACGCTGGCATGATGCAGCCCGGCTTTATGCGCGACCACCAACAGCGCAGCCTCGGTAGGATCGCCTTCAATGCGCCAGTTATCGTTATCGGCCAGCAAGCGCGCGTCGTTGCACAACAAGCCAGCCTTTAGGCATTCCAGCAGTGCGGGGTAATGATTGGGATCAATCGTTTTACCTAATCGATTAAACTCACCTTCCGGCGTGTAACCGCTACCGCTGACTTGAAAATATTCGCCGCCCGCATAGATCGCCTGCACCGTCATCTGGTTTTGGGTCAAGGTGCCGGTTTTATCGGAACAAATCACCGTCGTGCTGCCCAGCGTTTCTACGGCGGGCAATTTACGAATGATGGCGTTACGTTTTGCCATCCGCGATACGCCAATGGCCAGTGTGATAGTTAATGCCGCCGGTAAACCTTCGGGAATTGCGCCGACCGCCAACGCTACCGACGCCATAAACATCGCCAGCATCGATTCACCTCGCCATACCCCAACCGCAAAAGTCAGTACCGCCATAGCAATGATCACCCAAAGCAGCAATTGACTAAACTGAGTCATTTTTTGAGTCAGCGGCGTGTCCAAATCAGTCGCGTTGGCGATCATGCGGTTGATCAAGCCGATTTCGGTGCGATCGCCGGTTTCAACCACCACGCCTGACCCGGTACCGTATGTGACTAGCGTCGATGAATAAGCCATGTTGTAACGATCCGCCAGTCCGGTAGCTTCTTCGAGCATGGCTGGGCGTTTTTGTGCAGGCACCGATTCGCCGGTCAATGCCGATTCGTCTATTTGCAATTCTCGGCTTTGCAACAAGCGCAAATCGGCGGGCACTTTATCGCCAGATTGTAAAACCACCACATCGCCCGGCACCAGCTCGCTGGCGCTTAGGGTTCGACGTTGACCGTTGCGCAACACCGTGGTGCTAATGTTGAGCGCCTGAGCTAAGGCATTGATGGCTTTAAGCGCGTTGGCTTCTTGAATAAAACCGATGATGGCATTAACCAGCACCACGCCAAAAATAACACTGCTATCGACCCATTCCTGCAAAAAAGCGGTGACCGCACCCGACAGCAACAGGATGTAAACCAACGGTTGATTAAACTGCGACAAAAACAGTCCCAGCACCCCTTTGCCTCGGCGTGGGATGAGCCGGTTGGGGCCAACAGTATCGATTCGACGTTGCGCTTCGCTTTCAGTCAGGCCTTGCTCAGCATCAGCGCCCAGGGTTGTAAACAATTCGTCTGACGGCAGGTTATGCCACTGTATTTTCTGTGGATTCATTGCGCACTCCAGGCGGAAAGATTTTGAATTTGCTCAACAATTGAACTTATAAACACACTACCATTAAACCCGCACCAACAGCGGCTATTAATGCACCACCCACTCGCCAACCTATGCCCCGGCCGCCAATGACGAACGCCACTCCGCCCTTAAATAAGGAATTCACGGCGACGGCAATAAAAATTGCAGTAATTGCGACATTAACATCCACGCCTTTTCCAGCCATGCGCGACATCGTCAGGGTAATGGGATCAACATCGGCAATACCTGAGGCTGCAGCCAAAAAATAAGCTCCCATGTCACCAAAGTAGAAGTTAAGTAACTTTGACAGCAACATGATGACCAGCAAAAATGCACCAAATTTTAATGCCATACCTAATTGAAATGGGTTCTCCAGCGCCACTTCATGTTCAGTAACGAATGCCGGGGTATTTCGCCATAACAGAAAAGCAAGCAAATACGTCAATCCGCTCATCAGCGACAAAGCCGGAAGCATCTCCTGAAACAACGTTGGATTAATCACTGAAGCGAGTAAAAGGGTACGTAAAAACATGGTGGCACAGGCGGTTAAAATACCGGCCGACAATGCATTTTCTGAAGCTGGACTCTGGATTGCCAGCCGTGACAGGTTAATGGTTACTGCTGTAGACGACACCAAACCGCCCAGTGCGCCGGTAAGCACCGGCCCATGTTGATTACCGACAATCTTGATAGAAAAATAGCCAAGATAGGAAACCCCGGCAATCAACACCACCATCCACCAGATGTGATAAGGATTTAAAGCTTGCCAAGGCCCATAGTCTTGATCAGGAAGTATCGGCAATATCACCACGGAAATAAGCAACAGCTTTAGGGTTGCATATAATTCGACTTCTTCCAGCTTATTCATCCAGCCATGCAGCAATGGCTTAAAACCCAGCAATGAGGTGATCACCACAGCCGATGCCGAAGCTAAAGTGACATGGCCAAAAATAGTCAGCGCCCCCAAAGTAAAAGCGGTGAGCGAAGCAATTAAGCTGGTAATGCTGAAGTCTTCGAATTTATCCAAACTTCGACTGTATGCCACCAGCAACACCGAAGTCAGCGCCAGAAAGGCAAAGCCCATGAATAGAATTCCGGCTTGCTGGGCAAGCAAGCCGCACAAACCGCCGAGCAAGCTGATCAGCCCGTAAGTGCGCAGCCCGGCAACCCGCATGCCTTCGCCTCTGGAACGAGTGCGCCAGCCACGCTCCAACCCAATCAACAAGCCGATTGCCAGCGCGACAGCTAAAAGTTTGAAGTTTTCCAATTCATTCATTGCTGTACTCCTTAGTCGGCACTAGAGATTACATTCGCTTTTTCCGGGGGCATGTAAAAGTTATCGCGGGCATAACTCGCTCCTACTAACTATCAAGCTAATTGCGACAGATAAAAATCACAACTCCCGGGTCGCGCTAAATTTAATGTCCGGCCAACGTTCTTGCGTTAATTGCAGATTGACCCGGCTATTGGCTAAGTAAACTAAATAACCGCCGCCGTCTTCTGCCAGATTATCAAACGCCTTCTTCTTAAACTCTTCCAGCTTGGCCGGTTTGTCTGAACTTATCCAGCGGACGGTTGAAATGGCGACACTGTCATAAACACATTCCACGTTATATTCGCCCTTAAGCCGGAACGCCGTTACGTCAAACTGCAGCACACCGACCGCACCCAAAATCAGGTCATTATTTCTTAACGGCCTGAACAACTGAGTCGCGCCCTCTTCGGTTAATTGCACCAGACCTTTTTGCAATGCTTTCGATCTTAAAGGATCTTTTAACACCACGCGCCGGAACAATTCCGGGGCAAAGTAAGGTATGCCGCCGTATTTAAGCGTTTCGCCTAACGAAAACGTGTCGCCCACCTGAATAGTGCCGTGGTTATGTAGACCGATGATGTCACCGGCATAGGCCTCTTCAACACTTTTACGCGTATCGGCCTGGAAAGTGATGGCATTGGCAACCTGAATATTTTTACCCAGCCGCACATGATAAATCTTCATGCCCTTATCAAACTTACCGGAACACACTCTTAAAAACGCCACCCGATCTCGATGCGCAGGGTCCATGTTGGCTTGGATTTTGAAGACAAAACCTGTGAATTTATCTTCTTCCGGCTCAACCACACGTTGCTCAGCTTTTCTGGGTTGTGGCGATGGCGCATATTCAGCAAAGGCGTCCAGCAGCTCCAATATACCGAAGTTGTTGATCGCAGAACCGAAAAACACCGGCGTGAGCCTGCCTGCCAAATAGTCTTCCAAATCAAACTCATGACTGGCGCCTTTGACTAAATCGATTTCATCGCGCAATTCTTGTGCTTGATCATCGAGCAGCTCATCCAACTTGGGATTATTCAAGCCTTTAATCACTTCAGCTTCGGCAATTCTGCCGCCATGTTGAGCGCTGAACAGATGAATCTCATCCTTATATAAATGATAAACACCCTTAAAACGCTTACCCATACCTATCGGCCAAGTCATCGGCGCGCATTTGATTTTTAAAACCGTTTCAACTTCGTCCAACAACTCAATCGGCTCGCGCCCTTCCCGGTCCAACTTGTTGATAAAGGTCAGAATCGGCGTGGTGCGCAACCGGCACACTTCCATTAAATTAATGGTGCGTTCTTCGACGCCTTTAGCCACGTCGATCACCATCAGCGCAGAATCCACTGCCGTCAAAGTGCGGTAAGTATCTTCAGAAAAGTCTTCGTGTCCCGGTGTATCGAGCAGGTTGAGGATGCAGTCATTATGCTCAAACTGCATCACCGAGGTCGTGACCGAAATGCCCCGCTCTTTTTCCATCTCCATCCAGTCGGAAGTCGCATGGCGCGCAGCTTTACGCCCCTTTACCGATCCTGCCAGCTGAATAGCGCCCCCGAATAACAACAGTTTTTCAGTAATCGTGGTTTTACCCGCATCAGGATGCGAGATGATGGCGAAAGACCTTCGCCTCTTTATTTCCGCAAGCTGTGCGGCTTCCAGGTAATCTGTCATGTGTGTTTGTGTGCTCGATTAGTTACGCAATTAAAAAGTTACCCAGCAATTAGTAATCTACTAAGAAACGAAATCAGCCCGCTATTATATCGAGTAGTTCTACTATCAACACGCTTTGACTTGGAAAGTTAAGGAATAACAGGGTTTTGCGCGAGAACCATGAAGCCAGACGTTGGCAATGTCAGCGCGTTACAAAGCAATACATTAGAAACCGACGCAATCCGGCAATAAGGATATGACCAAGCGAGTGGTATAGTCCTTACATTCCAGGCTGGACAAGGCGTTGTGCCAATAAAGATACTATATCGCGACGACCATCCAAAATAACGTGAACGATAACTTTATCAGTTAAAGGTTCGTAAATAATACGATAGGGTTTGATAATAAGTTGCCGGTAAATGGATACCCAACGACAACAATTCCTTGGAAACACTACCTCGATCGGTTAATTCGGCCAGGCTGTTTATAGCTAGCTCTAGGTTCTGTTGACGTTTTACCGCAACCATAAAAGCATCAAGGCAAACGAGAGCATCCCCATGTAATTTATAGCCTTTTTCTCATAACGAGTGGCAATCCTGCGGTAGTGTTTGAGTTTACCAAACAGGCATTCGACGGCATGTCGCTCTTTATAATGCCAATAATCACACTCAATCTCTTCTATTCGGTTCGATTTGGGTGGAATGACTGCTTTTATTCCCTGTGCTTTTAACCACTCACGCAGCGCATTAGTGTCATAGCCCTTGTCTGCTAACACCGCTGTGGCATTAATGTTTTCCAGTAACGGGATCGCTTGTTTACACTCCGCCTCTTGACCGCCGGTCAAGGTGAATTTGATCGGTAATCCCAAGCCACCACAAAGCGCATGAATTTTACTGCTAAACCCACCTTGGGAACGCCCAAGCGCTTCATTGTCAGCGCTACTGTAGGCCGCGCAGGCATGCGCCCTAATCACCGAGACATCCATAGAAACATCTTGTAAATCAGATGCTTCAGAAAAATGCTCAAGCAGTTTCTTCCAGGCACCGGTGCCACACCAATGTGAAAATCGCTTGAAGACGCTATTCCACTTGCCATGGACGGCGGCAACAGTCGCCACTGCGCGCCTGAACGTAATATCCACAAAGCGGCACTAATAAATCCTCGGCAGGTGCCGGGTAAGCCGACATGAATTCCCGGCAATTTCTTTACTACAGGTAGTAACCGTAACCATTCGTCATCACTTAATTCTATTCTGTTCATGCCAACCAAAACGGCAAATTCTACCGAAATAGCAAATCGTCAACAGAACCTAGGCCAGCAATAATTTTTTCGGCAACGTTGTCGTCGACTTCCACCAAGTAATAATCATTGATGACCAGCAAATCCAGCAGCGCCGGTTCGGAAATGCGTACCGGTAATGTCATTTAAGCCCTCGGCGCTGCCGAAGCTGCCGGAACGCATCGTCAACGCTTACAGTTCTACCATCGGTAACAGCTTGCTGACTGTGTGCCAGCATTTTCAATAACACTAAGGTTTCCTGAGTCTTTTCATAATCGGCCACAGACTGAATCACCATTGCCGCCTCACCGTTTTGCGTAATCACCATCGGCTGGTGACTTTGCTTTAAGCCTTCAATCACTTGAGCGGCATGGGCTTTAAGGTAACTAATGGGTTTGGTATTTTCGGAAAGTTTCATATTATTGCCTTATGCTGACCGGACTTAATTAGAACTGAATTAGGGGCGACTATACGCGTATAGATCATCAGAAAACCACAGCCGAAGGCTTTGATCCGTTTCACCCGAAGGCGCGCGCGACCGATCTTAATCAGTCTTTCTTAAGTTGAAAAAGTTTCAATCCACGCGCCCGTGTGGGGCGCGACTCTTTCAGCATCAATGCGCATTTGCTCGATGTGTTTCAATCCACGCGCCCGCGGGGGGCGCGACATACTGGCCAGCACCATTGATGAAGACACCGGCGTTTCAATCCACGCGCCCGCGGGGGGCGCGACTCACAGTGGGATGGAAAGCTTCGTGTATCTAAGTTTCAATCCACGCGCCCGCGGGGGGCGCGACCTGAAATTGTCGAAGAACCTGTCATCGAGCAGGTTTCAATCCACGCGCCCGCGGGGGGCGCGACCAGTAGACCCAGCTCAATTCGGTACAGTTGAGGTTTCAATCCACGCGCCCGCGGGGGGCGCGACTTTTGTCGTATCTCGTTGACAACTTGATTGCGGTTTCAATCCACGCGCCCGCGGGGGGCGCGACGTGGCGTAACTCGGCCCGGTATCAACGACACATGTTTCAATCCACGCGCCCGCGGGGGGCGCGACATTAGGAGTAACAGCTTCTAAGGGCGTGAGATGTTTCAATCCACGCGCCCGCGGGGGGCGCGACGATATGTCATGGTTACAGTAGTAAGGAGTCCAGTTTCAATCCACGCGCCCGCGGGGGGCGCGACGTCATTCATATAGCTATTTACACAAAATGATTGTTTCAATCCACGCGCCCGCGGGGGGCGCGACCCTAGTGACCTTTTGCCAGACGGGGAAATATCCAGTTTCAATCCACGCGCCCGCGGGGGGCGCGACGGTCAGATTTTAGCAGCCGGTGCAATCCTGACTGTTTCAATCCACGCGCCCGCGGGGGGCGCGACTCTCACTATATTCCGCAAATCCATCTGCTTTAGGTTTCAATCCACGCGCCCGCGGGGGGCGCGACCTGAGTCGCGCCAAGTATTGCGCCGCCAGCGATTGTTTCAATCCACGCGCCCGCGGGGGGCGCGACGCAAGTCGATGTCGGGCTATTGGGTCGAACTGGTTTCAATCCACGCGCCCGCGGGGGGCGCGACATCGCCAAAGACCGGGAAAGTAAGCGAACATCAGTTTCAATCCACGCGCCCGCGGGGGGCGCGACTGATAGATAACGTAACAATCTTGCTTTGATGGGTTTCAATCCACGCGCCCGCGGGGGGCGCGACTCGACTGTCACCAAGGCAAAAGCGTTTTTATTGTTTCAATCCACGCGCCCGCGGGGGGCGCGACAAGTCTTTACACTGCTAATCCAAGCGCACTAGGTTTCAATCCACGCGCCCGCGGGGGGCGCGACCAAAAGTTGCGACTTTTACCCATGGCCCAGTTGTTTCAATCCACGCGCCCGCGGGGGGCGCGACCGTTTGCGCTTGGGTTTGGTTCATCGCTTCCAAGTTTCAATCCACGCGCCCGCGGGGGGCGCGACAAACGGTACATTGTGATCAATCATCCACGGCAGTTTCAATCCACGCGCCCGCGGGGGGCGCGACGTTAGTGCAGGGGTAACGACTTACGCTGCATCAGTTTCAATCCACGCGCCCGCGGGGGGCGCGACTATTTGTGCGGTTTCTTTAAAGTTGGCTCCCAAGTTTCAATCCACGCGCCCGCGGGGGGCGCGACATCGGGCGCAATATTAATCGTTTCATAGCCAGAGTTTCAATCCACGCGCCCGCGGGGGGCGCGACGCAAAGCAATATTATTGCCTCCGCGATGTTGCGTTTCAATCCACGCGCCCGCGGGGGGCGCGACACGCCACACCAACAGGTGAGCCAACCCACTGGGTTTCAATCCACGCGCCCGCGGGGGGCGCGACGAGCTTAAACGCTACAATGACGCATACCGCGAGTTTCAATCCACGCGCCCGCGGGGGGCGCGACAACAGCGCCTACTGTGGTGTAACGCACACCTAAGTTTCAATCCACGCGCCCGCGGGGGGCGCGACTGCCAAAAGTATCAAGCGCTGTTACTTTGTATTGTTTCAATCCACGCGCCCGCGGGGGGCGCGACCGTATCGTTTGAGATTCCTGTAGGTTGGGTGATGTTTCAATCCACGCGCCCGCGGGGGGCGCGACAAGCTCGGCGTCGAGTCGCTATTCAAGATCACGGTTTCAATCCACGCGCCCGCGGGGGGCGCGACCTTTGGGATTAAGGCGTCATCACGACGCGGCCCGTTTCAATCCACGCGCCCGCGGGGGGCGCGACAAGAAACTTTTATCGGCGCCGCTTTATATGATCGTTTCAATCCACGCGCCCGCGGGGGGCGCGACAGCGTATGCGTAACTGGTTGAATTTATTAGTCAAAAGACCAATAAGTTGCGAACCAATCAAAACATCTGCAAAACGCATTATAAATTACAATTCCGTTTAAATAAAAACCAAGTTAAATCAACATGTTAAAGACAACAAAAAATAGTGCTGTTTTTATGCTCGCTTAGGGTTCGCATTACAGTAATAGCAAGCCGTTTAAATCTAATACGGCTTTAGCACCGATATGTTCTACACGACGCTCCCAGTTATTACCCAAGTAGTAAAACCTTAGGCTATCCAACTCTTCATCCATGACATTAATTAAGTCATTTTTTAATTGCGTCCATTGCGCTATATCCACTTCAATTTCAAAGACTGAGTATTGCACTCGTTGGCCGTAGATAAGACATAACTTGGCCATTCTTCGTAAACGTTTGGGGCCGGTTTCGCTTTTAAAACTGACGTCATAAGTCACTAAAATCATCATCTGAAAAACCCCTCTCTATTTCCATAAAAAAGGTACATAACTGTCGCAGTCACCCCGTAAAAATCTAGCCAGCACCTGTGCTTGTAACCAAGGCAGTAAGCCGATCGGCACGGTTTCCTCAAACCACGGATGCAATAAAGTATCTTGTTTACGATCTTGCCAGGCGGCCAACAAGGTTTTCCGGGGCTCATCTTTTAATGTCACCGATCCGTTGGGCCAGGTTTCAAAATCTTTAGCTACCAGCTGCCGCTTGTTAATCAGTGACAGTACAAACCGGTCAATCATTGGCCTAAATTCTTCTGCCATATCTAACGCTAATGACGGTCTGCCGCTACGCAGTTGATGCAAGAATCCGCTGGCGGGATCAAGTCCGGTCGTTTCCAGCGCAGAGCGGCAATCATGAGTGAGCAAGGTGTAGCAAAATGAAAGTAAGGCATTAACGGGATCAGTTGGCGGCCTGCGCCTGCGGGTATCGAACTCGAAATCAGTTTGGCGTATCAAATGATTAAACACACCAAAGTAGACTTGCGCCGCCTCGCCTTCGCGCCCCATCAAAGTATCGATGGTTTTGCAATCGGTAAGTTGGGTTAAGCACCGGGTTAAGCGTTTTTCAGCGGTTTGCAAATCGGTAAGCACTTTAGCATCAGTGATTTTTTCACTGTGATCACGTAAATATCGCCTAAACACATAGCGCTGGTTATAGAGCTTGCCAGTCAACATGGTTTGGGCAATGGCGACACTCTTTTCCACGTTATGCCCGGTAATATGTTGCGTTCTGCGTAACAACACATTACCGCTGACCGGGCCTTCAACTCGTGCTAGAAATTTACCGAACATGTTTAAAAAGGTAATGGTGACGCCGTTTTCCGCACAATGCGCCATCAGATAAGGCGAAATAGTCACCTGCCCAAAACACACCAAACCCTGCAATTTATGGATGGGCACGCGGGCTTTGGTTTCCTTATCCACTTTTAACACCAGGTTTTCATTGTCTTTATGCAGCCAAGAGTTTTGCGTTTGCACATAAATAACGTTGCGTAATGGGCGCATGTTTAATCCTTAAATTTTGGCAAATCAGGTTATATCCAGGCCGTTCATGGAGAGCCTGTCGAACCATGAACGGCTGAACCATTCTTCCTTCGACAAACTCAGGACGAACGGTTCAGCTTTATTCATTGTCCTGCGTTAATTGCGAAGTTGATAATTGCTGAGCCAACCAGGCGGATGCCGATTTACCAAAATCTTTGGGATGGCATTGGTCGATTAGCGAACAACCGTTGCATTTTTTGGCTTGGTAGATGGCATGAGGGGTGATGTTGGTTTGCACGATGTCTCGGCAAGCCAAAATGGTTTGTAGCGTTAAGGCGCGTAGTTCCGCATCAAAAAGTACCGGATGCCGCCGACGCACTTCACCATAAAACAATGCGCCTTCCGGTACCGCGACACTGTGCATTTCCTCCAGACAAAGTGCCTGTGCGCAAAGTTGCACCTCATCGGCCCGGTGCGCTTTGGGTTTGCCGCGTTTGTATTCGATGGGATAAGGAATTTCTGTGCCGTCTGCTTGCCGATGATATTCCACCACATCGGCAACCCCTTCAATGCCCAACTCCTCATTAGCCAAACGCGACGCCCACACCGTACGCACATCACCGCGCTTTTGTTGATCGGCCTGATTAACCCGCTGATGCAATACCTGGCCTTCCGCCGTAAATTGGTTTTCGGCCCAGATATTTTCCAGCTCAATTAAGGCAAATTGACGCGGGCAATAGAGATAATGCTGCAGGCGTGAGAGGTAGATGGGTTCTAATGTCATGATTCCTGATCAAGCCGTTGGAGCTCAAACGCAATGCCGTCCATTTTAGGTATGCTCATCATAAAGGTTTTGAAATCGGCTTGGCCTAGCTGTTGATGACTTGTAGACGCCACAGGATTTACTGATTTATTAGCATGCTTTTTTTGAAGAAATTCATAGAAATCGATCAACGCTTGCTGGGCATTAGCGGGCAACGTGGATAAATCAACCGTTGGCATAATATCTCCTTTAAGTACGGGGTGTTGCTAAAACACCTGCCCGGTTTTTAAAGCCCGGCAGGCGCTAGGCAATTAACTAAAACCCATCGAGTTCATCTGGGTTTAAATCGACCAATGGTGTTATTTCATAGCTGCCATCGGCATTGACTGTCAGTGACCCATGTACTTTTGCTGATGAGTATTGTCCTGATTTTGAGTTATGTTGCCACCAGATAACTTTTTTAACTGCCATTGAACCTGCCGGGCGTGCTGAAGATTCATCGCCCTCAAACAGCTTGGGTAATACCATTTTTATAGCCTCGGCATCGTCATCACTAAAACCGGTTTTATCAGCCAGTTGCGGCGTCATCGCGCCATAAGCCACATAAATAGCGCTGTCCACTCGGTGCTTCATACCCATGGTATCGGAGCCTTTTTTAGTGCCGTCGCCTTCACTGTTTACGCTTTTTGTAATCTGTGTACTGGTGATGCTGACCGGTTCAATGCTAAACGCCGATTGAATAGTCACCGGGCCTCTAATAGCGATGGAAACGCCAGCGGCATCAGCTTCTTTACCAAACGCGAAGACTTGACCAAAACTGCGCACATCCAGCCATTGCTCACAAACTTTTTTAGCGGTTTGGTCTTTGGTATTTTTCTTTGGATTGAAGGCATCTTTGCCAAGTCCTATTGGTGACTCTGCCTCTGCTCTGGCTTTAAGGCTAACCATACCATCGGTTTTTTTCTCGTCAGATTGCACAAAAATGGGATGCCCCGCTGTTTGTAATCGATCCCGAAGTTTACGTTTTAAACAGACATCGGTTACTTCACCAAAACCTTCATAATCCGTGCGCGGACGATTGCCATTGAGTGGATCGCCATTGGGGTTAGCATGTTTAACGCTGAAGATAATCGCAAAATCAATTTTATGGCTTAATGCACTCATTCTGAGTCTCCTTGTGGTGATGTTTCGTCTGGGGTTTCGGTTTTAGTTCTTAGTTTTTGGCGTTGGCAGTGATAGCCCAGTAAAAATTCGCCAGATAATGCCGCCCTGCTAGTGAAGTCATCGTGTTTGAACATGGCTTGTACGGTGTCCAACTCTTTCAGTTGATTGGTTAGAAATCCGGCGCGTGACACTCGTAAACGCTGCATGTAAGGCTGCAACGCTAATTCAATCGTGCGCCAAGTTTCAAAAGGACGATCAGCAAAGCGTTGCATTAAGCGTGCGGCAGTTGTGGGACGATTTTCACCGCTGATATTTAACGCCACGTCTTCTATACGTTCGGCAATGGCTAGCAGCCGACCGAACAGGTAATCGCGCGCATGGTAGTTTTCTTCTAGTGCCATTGCATATTCTCTTCGTTGAGTTAAATTCGGGTGTCGTTGGTGATAGCCTTTGTAGAGCGCACAGGCAATGCCTAAGTTTTTTTCCCATAGCCACTGAGCATCACTGGCATAGGCGACTCGATTCGTCGCCTTACGCACGCAGCTGACAACCAAATCCAAAGGAAAAGGTTGCCCGTCGATAATGCAGGGGATAAGGCGCTCAATGACTTTTTTCTTTAAGTTATCCGTTACATTTTCTCCGTATGCCGCCTTTGCTATCGCCATCGGCGCAGGTGAACTAATCGGCCAAATGACTTTGGTTTTCGGTTTTTTGCCGGTGGTGTTGGTTATTTCTTTAGTATGACGTTGGGGCCAGGCAAATTGGCTATGCCAGGTTTCCAGACGGTTAAGAAAGTCATGACTGAACAGTTCGCGGTAATAAATAATTCCCATGCGTCCGGGTGTCGCCGAATCGATGCCCATTATGATGATTTGCTCATTCGGGCTTAATTTTGCGGCATAGCCTGCCATGTAGTTTTTAAGTTGTCTTGCGTAGGATTCGCCCAAATCCCGCGAATGATCAAGAACGGGGGCAGTTATTGGCGTTTCGCTTTCTTCGACTTCTTCCAGATCAAAGTCATCCGTATCAAGAAATGACCAAGCATCTGTCAAAGGCTCTGGAATGGTGTTTCCTGATACAGCCCATGACACATAGGCTTGATCGCCGTTTCTAAAGCCTTGGCGGGAAATTAACCAGCGCAAGGCATTATGGGCTTTTTGCGAAACATCAAAACCAATAGCGCTGGCTTGTCCATCATCAAGAAATCGGCCGCGATAGGTATAACCGCTGGTGTCATTCGATGAAATCAGTTTTGCTTTATCGCCCGAGTGGCGAATTTTGGCAGGATGGTTGGTCGAGAGCGTTTGCTCTTGGCCGGTGATATAACATAAGCCCGTATTGCTGCCGTCTAATGTATCGAAGGCAATCCAGCTGGCTTGAATGGATCCATCTTTCCATGTGTCTGCACTGGGATCAGACGGCTTTTCTACTGTCCAACAGACCAGCGCAGAACCTTGATCCAGCATGCCTTTTTCTTTGGGTAAGACTTTAAATAACGGCGGCGTTTCGCCATCATCACTATTCCATTGCGTTAGCAGAATATTGTCGGAATCAACAAAGACGATGTTATTGGCGAGTAAATCCCTGATCACCGTGCCTTTTTCGATATAGTGATAAATCGCCCTTACCTTTTCGTGCGCATGTTCTGATTCGCACCATGCCTGCAATTGCCTTTTATAGCCTTCAAAATACGCCTTCTTCTTACCGCCAAAATCTTCATAATCCTTGGCAACATATTGCAATTTGTCAGCCAGCGGATGTGGCGCTTCACCGCTACTGCGGCTGGCAGAGCTTTCTGTAGCAGGCAAAATAATCTGGGTTTTTTCCAACACAGACGCGCGTTTAAAATTGCCTTCGCCATCAATCACAATGTTGATATGGGCATTTTGAAGTGTATGGCTGGTAGGCATCGGCAATTTTTCTTGAGGCAAGTCAAGTAAAACACCGGCTTCATAAGTCTGATAAAGCTTTTCCATCCAGCTCATATTTGCGCCTCTTCATCCGTAACGGCCAACAGGTTTGTACCAATCCCGAATTCCTTTGAGCTCATAGGCCGGACAAAGCGGCGTACCTCGCATTCTTCCGGACGAGGGAATTCCAAAATCCCTTCTTTAAGAGTGGCCTGCCAAAACTGGCTATGCAACTCGTCGATTCCGGTTTCGTCCGGGTAGGCGAAACTATGGAACATCAGGCCAAAGGCTAATTCGTCCAGGTTGTCATAAGCACCTTCGCCCTCACCAAACTCACAAGGTTCGACATAGCCCTGACAATCGCGTGTGCCTAAGAAAATATCCTGCCTGCCGCCTTTTTCTAAAGTGCGTTTTAAAATACTGAAATGCTTGCCGTCTATCCTGTCGGCCGCCAATTCCGGGCGATGTTCGTTCCATTCAAAATGGGCCTGCACCTGATATTCGACATCGCGCAAAAAAGTGTAAATCGCCAAGCTATTGCCGCCGCCCCAGACTAAAGGCTTAGTGCCTTTGGTTTGGGTACGCAGTGGTTTTATGACCCTGACTTTGTCGACATGCCAAATCAGCGTCGGCTTCCAATAAATGGATTTGAGCACGCCTTTGATAGCTTCATAAGTCGGCAATTGATACGAGCATTTTTCACCGCCCACCTTGGTGATGGGATCAGTAAATAAAGCATACTTGCCCCATAATCGAAAACTAATGCTGTTTTTCACTTGTGCTCCTTTGAGTATGATTTTTCCGGGCTTTCAATTGAATGCGGGGCAGTTTTGGAAAAAGTCTTATCCTTATCGGCGTTAAATGTGAACTCTTTTTCTTATAAAACATCCACTTCATTCTCGCCGACTGGCTTTCTATAATGCCGCAAGCCATTTTCTATTTAATCCACATCGCCGACTCAATATCGGCGATGAATTCCTTCGTCAGCCAATCAATGACCATTTCAATCCACGTCTCCCATTAGATATGGGGGGACGACTAAGTATTTAATTAAAATACTGTTTAACTAGTGCCATAACAGCGCTTACACCTGCGACAGCTTTTAGCATCATCATCATTATTCCTCTCGGGATTTTTCCGAAAAAGAACATCGTAAAATGATCATCTTCGGTTTTTTCAATCGTAAACATCCACTTAGACATACCTGTTCCCTCAAATTTCAGATTTAAGTTTGGATTGTATGCTAAATTTCAGCGCCAGTATATTTTTATTCTTCGGTCAATGATTTGCTGAATACAATTCTTGTGTAACATCCAGCTTTTAATACTCAACTATGACATAGCCTATAAAATATCCGCTTCGGCTTTGCTGACAAGCTCCGATGATAAACCGAATTCCTTACTGTAATAGCGTTCGTCCAGACAATACACGCCTTCACCCGGTTGAATTTCGTAGACTGCGTTTTGTTCCCGTAATTTTTTCCACACGTTCGGAAACACATTAACGCTGTATTTTTGCGCTTGTTTTAAACAGGTGTAGTAGCTGGCGGCATCAAACTCTTTGGCAATGCCACACAGTTCGGTAATGAGTTGTTTGCCTTGTTGATAAGGCACAATCACGGATTGCGTCGGTGCATCGATGGCTTTAAAGGCATTGCCCGCCGTCATAAACGATTGCTTTAGGTGTAGTGCCGCATTGGCCCCGGTGTTGAATTTATTGTCGCTGAGTAAATTAAGTAGCGTGTCATCTCTTCCTACTTCTTTCGCTGTTAACGGATAAGCCATTTGGTCGGCACGCTCATAAAAATAATATTTAAAATACAACTCCATATTTTCCGGGTCTAACAAGGCTTTATCTTTAACCTCACTGAATACGCGCTTGGTTTTGTCACACCCGACTTTAATGTCTACCAGTTGGTCAATGGTTTCCTGTGTAGGGTTAACAACATGCACAGTAGCGGTATCCAAGCGGCCATTTCTATTGCAGCGCCCCGCTGCTTGGGCTATCGAATCCAATCCAGCCAGAAAGCGAATTACACTGGCAAAATCAATATCAACCCCGGCTTCTATTAGTTGCGTGCTAAAGCAAAGCACCGGCAGTTTAGCCCCTAACCTTGCCCGCATTCTGTGAAAAAGTTCATTGCGGTGCGCTGAACATTGGTTAGTACTTAAATGAAATAAGCTCTCCCTATCAACGGAATCAGAACATTTGACATACAAAGCTTGCGCCCATGCTTTGGTGTTAACGATAACCAAGCAATTGCCTTTCACTTTGAATTTTGACAATGCCAATTCCGCTATTTCTTCTTCCGACCAGCCTTCCGATTTAGTTTTATTGCTGATTTCAACACGTTTTAATTGGTCGAATAATTGCCTGACATCTTCTATTAGGTGATTTTTCTCGGGGATCAGCAATTGGCCTTTTTCCGGCGACTTCAATTGATCGAGCAAAGGCTGGGTTGCTGTACATAAAACCGCTGTGGTTTTGGTATGCGCACTTAAAAAGTTAAGGGCGTTACAAAATAAATGTGTGCAGTTAATCGGTAAGGTTTGAATTTCATCAAAAATGATGACGCTGTTAGCCAATTGATGCAGGCGGCGCACACCGCGCGTACCGCCGCTAAACAATGTTTCTAAAAACTGCACCATCGTGGTCAACACAATCGGCGCATCCCAGTTTTCAGCCGCCAGCTTGCTATGCCAGGTTTGATTTTCCGGCTCTAAATTCGAGTGATGTTCAAGTACCCAAGGATATTGATCACCCTCCTGCTCAACTACCTTTCTGATGGCTTCTGCATTTTGCTCGATGATGGAGGTGTACGGAATAACGTAAATAATACGTTCTAAGCCGTGGGTCTTGGCATGATGCAGAGCATAGCGGAGACTGGCGTAAGTTTTACCGCCACCCGTCGGCACGGTCAACGTGTAAATGCCTTGAGCATCCTGAGCACGATTTTTACAGGTATCGGAAATCGTCCGGCGTATGGTATTAATCGGTGTGTCGTGAACTTGCTGTTCGGTTAAAAACAACTCCAATCGATTAATAGCAATATCCCATGACACTGCTTTATTACGATAAGCCGCTTGTTGTGGCCTTTCAAAATCAGCACTATTGATGCGGTCTGCATCAATCAGGCAGCTAAATAAAAAGCGCGTCCAAAAACCAATGTAAAAAGATTTAATTTGCTCATGCTGTATACCGCCGATTAATACTTTAAGTTCTCCGCGCATTGCTGACACTAATTGCTTGTCAGCCAGATGTTGGGCTTTCTCTTTAATATGGACATCAGCATTTTGTTTGCATTCGGCCAGATGTGAATTGTCATCATCTTTCTCTATGCGCTTTTTGAAGCCATTGATGCCATCAGGTGTCAGGCAGTCAATCAGGCCACTGTGGTGTGAGGCAATGCACAGCGCCAATATTTGACCACATAATCTACCTTCGCCATTTTTACCGTATTTAGCCAGCATTTCCCAGATCAACTGCCCGCCTGCCGTTGAATGATCTATCTTGCCTTTTAAGGCAACTGCATCAACGTACCCCGCATCCATATCGGGATTGAGTAATCCGGTACCGGATTGAATGTAGTTTTGAAAAGAGGCGCTGTATTTACCAAAATCGTGCAACAGCCCTATTAACTCTCCCGCTTCAGGCACATTGATTTTGGCGGCTAACGTTTTGGCAATCTCAGCCACTTCCTGCAAATGGACAGCGACTGTTTGCTGTTGTTTATCCGTTTTTCGGACGTGGGCTATATAAGATTGGCTTTTTATCATTTGATATTGATTTATAAAGTTATCTGAAAAGGCTTCTAGCATTTGCTACACATGGCTATCTATTTTGCTTCCATCATCCGCCGCCAAGTGGTGTGATTGTAGTTCGAACTTCGGCAATCACTGGAAAGTATCGGTAACGCACTGCACTTGGTGTAAACTTTATACTAGCAATTACTTGTCATGCAATCTTTATTTGCACATATTTATGACCGAAATTACGCAAGACTTTTTCAAATGGGATGTTAAGCAGCGTTTAACGCTGCTGGAAGCGACTGTGTTCTGGACCGGGGAGTTGGTGACCGGCTTTTTGACCAGTATGTTCGCAATTAGCCGGGTGCAGGCGACTAAGGATATTGCGTTGTATTTGTCGTTACGGCCGGATAATTTGCGTTACGACCGTTCGCTGAAGCGCTATCTGATCACCGAGCAGTTTTCACCACTGCTGATTACCGGCAGCCCGCAGGAGTGTTTGCAGGTGTTGCAGGCGTCGCAATCGGCCGCGCCGCCGGTGGTGACGTTGATGAGCAATTTGCCGACAGTTGAAGTGTTGGCATCGCCGACTCGGCATATTGATGTTTCTGTGTTGAGACCGGTATTGCAGGCGGCGCGTTTCGGGTTGGTGTTGGAAATGGGTTATCAATCGATGAGTTCGCCGGTGCCTGCAGTTCGCAAGGTGCAGCCACACACGCTGGTATTTGACGGCTGGCGCTGGCATATGCGGGCGTTTAGTTATTCGCATAACGAGTTCCGCGACTTTGTGCTGGCGCGGATTCATCAGGCTTCGGTGGTCGGTAAGCCGGAAAAACCCAGCCCTGTTGATACCTTATGGGAAAGGCAATTGACGGTTGAAATCGGCCCGCACCCGGGTTTGAGTGATTCGCAAAAACAGGCGGTTGAGCGGGATTTTGGTATGGTGGATGGTAAATGTTCCACCACGGTACGAGCGGCTTTGCTGTCTTATCTGTTGTTATCGATGCGGATCGGTAAGGATGACTATCAACGCGAGGCGATGGTTCAGCAGATTGTGTTGCTTAATCGGGAAGAATTGCAGCCGTATTTGGCTTTTTAACCCCCCTCAATCCCCTTTATGCCCCAGAGGGTACTTTTTTAAAGGGGGAGGTAAGCGCTTATCATTTTTCAATGATTTCTAATTTATCCGCAGTTATAGCCAGCGATAACTCGCCTTTTAGCAAGCCAAGCAGTTCGCGGCCTGCCATGACATAACGCCAGCCATGGAGTAGCGGACATTCATCATTGTCGCCGAACAGTAACTCTTCCAAATCTTTGCGCGTTGCCAAGATAATTGGGTTTAAGGCATTTTCTTCGGCACGCACGCGAACCCAAGCGGTCAAAATATCCAGGATGGCTTCTTGTTGCTGGGTTTTCTTGAGCGGTCGGCCTTTATCATTGAGTGGAATGGGTGGGCGATTTTTGGCGGCTGTTATCAATAGACATAGCTCTCGACCATAACGGTTTTTAACTCGCTCATTTAGGCCGCGGATGTTACCCAGGTCGGCAATGGTTTCTGGTTGTAGTTTGGCAATGTCAAAGAGCATTTCATCGCGCAATAGCCAACTTTTCGGATGATTTTCAATTTGCGCGGCCTTTTCTCGCCATTCAGATAATGTTTGAATGATGGATAACTGTTTGCCGGTCAGTTTGTTTTTGCCTTTAATTTTTAACCAGGCTTGTTCGGGGCGAACTTGGTAGAGCTCGGGATTTTCTAATTCAGCAAAGTCTTGTTTCAACCATTCACTGCGACCCAACTCGGCCAATTTTTTCTGCATCAGCTGGTAGATTTTGCAAAGGTAAATTACATCATCCGCCGCATAAGTAATCTCGCCTTCGGATAATGGCCGTTTGCTCCAATCGGCGCGGGTATGGGCTTTATCCAGGTTGATATTTAACAGGCTTGAGACCAGCATCGCGTAACCTGGGTTTTCCTGAAAACCCAGTAATGGCGCGGCGATTTGGGTGTCGAACACTGGCGTCGGTAGTTTGCCGGTCAATTGATAGAAAATTTCCAGATCCTGACGACAGGAATGGAAGACTTTAACAATTGCCGGGTTATAAAGGGCGGCAAATAGCGTATCAAGATCAGGCAACGCAATAGGATCAACGCAAGCGACCCAATCCGGCGTGGCAATTTGCAGTAAACAAAATTTCGGGTAATAGGTTTTTTCGCGGAGAAATTCGGTATCAAGCGCCAGCCAGGTTTCCTTGTTGATTTGTGTACACAACTGCTCAAGTTGTTCCGGGGTGTTGATGTATTGGATGTCCGTCATGTGTTTGG
>Ga0208625_100093_pt1 | contig 20917 bp, 16 predicted proteins | sample LakWasMeta8_HOW4_2_FD_183858 | JGI IMG/M metagenome (GOLD analysis project Ga0208625, IMG submission 183858) | Freshwater sediment methanotrophic microbial communities from Lake Washington under simulated oxygen tension - Sediment Metagenome... | ecosystem: Environmental > Aquatic > Freshwater >... | reverse complement strand
TGCGAAATTCATAACGACCTCCTTAAATGAGATTTCAGCTTATCGTTAACATCGAACGCAGTCTGTTCGCTATCGAACATACACTGACAATCCGTAAGTGATGTGTGCTGAGAGTTGAGAGTTGAGAGTTGAGAGTTGAGAGTTGAGAGTTGAGAGTTGAGAGTTGAGAGTTGAGAGGGGGCATTTTGGGTGTAAGGCTAAGTGTGCGTTACCAGTCATTTCTCTCTCTGGGTTCAACTTATTGAAGTAAAAGGAGTTTTTATGAGATCACGTGACGTCAGTGCAGACTTTGTAGGCGAATTTATTGGTACCTATTTACTGGTGTTTTTTGGGTGTGGATCGGTAACCGTGGCGGCACTTTATTCGGCATTTTCCGGCTTATTCCAAGTCACTGCGATATGGGGAATTGGGGTGACTCTTGCGATTTATGCGACTAGGCACCTGTCTTGCGCGCATCTGAATCCGGCGGTCAGTATCGCAATGGTTGTAGCCAAAAGAATGCGCATAGGAAAATTGGCAGCTTATTTAGCGGGGCAGTTTTCGGGAGCATTTGTCGCGGCCGCCGTGTTGTTTTTGTTATTTTCATCCAGTATCGACAGCTTTGAGGCAAGTAACGCCATCAGTAGAGGCTCGCCGGAATCCATTAAAACGGCAATGTTGTTTGGGGAGTTTTATCCCAACCCCGACAACAGTCTCTCCACCGTGGTGTCGACTGCACAAGCTGCGTCCGCCGAGTGCGTGGGGACTTTTTTGCTGGTATTTCTAATCTTCTCACTGACTGAAGGTTGCAATATCGGTCGCCCCGACAATGCTTTTGCACCCGTGTTTATTGGCTTAACGGTGACCATCATTATCTGCATCATCGCGCCACTGACCCAAGCAGGACTCAATCCCGCGCGAGACTTGTCGCCAAGATTATTTAGCTACTTGGCCGGTTGGGGCAGTGCAGCTTCACCAGATAACAACTTTGGCCTAGTCGTTTACGGACTCGCGCCAATTTTGGGGGCTTCAATAGCGGCAATATTCTTCACCAAGATTGTTGAACCAATTTTTTTGGCTAAGGACGATGCTGAATCATGTTGTGCTGTGGGTAGGGATAATCATGAATAGCGATCTGATTTATGATGAATTTTGCTGTAGCAGATTTAGCTGGGGGCTTTTTGGTTAAAGCGATCAGTCTATCCCTTATAATAATAAGACTATTTAAACTTTCAAGAGCGGTCATGGTGACGGCAGGATTGGGATTTTCAACATGACTTTGCTACTAAATTGACTAAAAAAACGATAGTTAGACAATTTTCTCGGGCTGAACAGTCGCCATTATGGACAATTAAGCATTCATAACCATGAATAAACCCATTTTAACCAAAGAGCTTGCTTACAAAGCTCTGCAAGACTTTTTCAATGACAAGCCGTTTGTTTTATTCGGTACTGGAACTTCATGTGCTGTTGACTTGAACTTCGGCATGGGCGCATTAGAAATACACCTTAAAAATACAATTCCGGCAAAAAAACTAACTGCTGAACAAAATGTCGAATGGCAAAGCGTTGTTGATAACCTCGAACAAAATCTCGATTTTGAGGCCGCGATGAATGCAATTCAGGATCAAGCGCTTCTTAAGCTGGTCGTTTACGAAACAGCTACCCATGTTGCCAAGATTGATCGTCAGCAATCTTCAGAAGTATTGATCGACCCAAACATCTGGTCGGCGATTAAATTATTTCAGCGTTTGATGGAAGGACTTCCTGAAACAGATCGGATTTTGCATGTTGCTACAACAAATTATGACTTATTAGCCGAATACGCCTTTACTTCGGCTGGTCTACTTTACAGTACTGGATTTTGGGGGGGGGTGGTTCGTGATTTGGACTGGTCTCAAGCCGAGCGGCAAATGACTTATATTGATAGAGTGGTAACAGGTAGAAAAACGCAAAATGTCACTCGCCTCAAAAAGCATATTTGCTTATATAAGGTTCATGGGTCTCTTAATACATTTTGCATCGATAATCAATGCAGAGAATCCAATCTATGGGTTTATGATTGCCCGGAAAATTTGGAGAGGCTAATAATTACTCCTGGGACTTCAAAGTTTGAAAGGCTCCATATGTATCGAGATGTACTTCTTAGCGAATATGATAATGCTGTAAGAAATAGCCGATCTTTTTTGTTTTTGGGCTTTGGATTTAACGACAAACAACTAGTCAAAAATGAAATTTTCAATAAATTGCAAGCCCAATCTCCGGCATTAATTATTACCCGCGATTGGAGCCAAAAAATTCAAGAGCAACTAGATAACAGCAAAAATGCTTGGTTAATTTGTAAGCATCAGGACGAAGACAACAATTCAACCAGAATATTTAATAATCAATATCAGTGGTTTTATTTGCCAGATAAAGAACTCTGGCGTTTTGACCAGTTTGCCACCGAAATAATGGGAAATTAAAATGGCACTTTTTGAATTTAAAGATAATTCTGCTTTGCTTGGAACAGTTCGCGAAGTCGATACCCGTAAAGTTTCCATTCAAGTTAATACTGATGAAGATCTTCGGAAAGCAAAAGTAGGCCAGTTAGTAGCTTTGCAAGTCGCTTCCGGCGTAGACACTTGGTTGATAGCGTTTATTGATAAAGTAATGAAATCTGTGGCCACTAACTCTGCAAATATCGAATTGGAAGAACAAATAGTTGAAAAAACAGATACCGATGAATACCTAGAAAATACTATCAATTCAGTTAAATTAACGTTGGTTGGTACAACTCGTTGGGTTGCTGACAAACAAAAAACTATATTCTCACGCTCATTAGTTCAAGTTCCTGACATCCAATCAAAATGTTATGTATTACACGATCAGCAACTAGAAAATTTTATGAGTATTCTCGCGACATCGGGGGATAAATCGAATTCTTTGGCCTTGGGAAAATATACCTTAAATGCTTCCGCAACCGCTTATCTTGATGGCAACAGATTTTTCCAGCGTCATGCAGCTTTGCTAGGTAGCACTGGTTCCGGTAAATCATGGACAGTTGCCGCTATTTTGGAGCAAGCAGCAAAACTACCGAGTTCCAACCTCATTGTTTTTGATCTACATGGCGAATACAAGAGTCTTAGTTATGCAAGGCAGCTTCGCATTCCGGGGCCAGAGGAATTAGGTAAATCTTCTGATGAATTGCTGTATTTACCCTATTGGTTACTCAATGCCGATGAAATGCAGGCCTTATTTATAGATCGTTCCGAATTTAGTGCTCATAACCAGGTGATGGCTTTTCAGGATGCTGTTATTGATGAGAAAAAGGCCACGCTTTCAAAATTGGATAAACAACAGATATTGGCTGCTTTTACCTTGGACAGCCCAATTCCATTTTCGATTGACAAGGTAATTAGTACCCTTAACGATCTAAATGATGAAATGGAACAAGGTGCGCGTGGACTTAAACAAGGAAAGTTTTATGGTCAATTCAGCAGGTTACTAACGCGTATTCGAAGCAAACTGACTGATAAACGCTATGGCTTTTTGTTTGGAGCACCCGATAGCGAACACCAGTACGATTCGATGGCTAAAACGATTGCCAAGCTTATGGATTACAACGCTCAAAAAGCTCAAATTAAAGTGATCGATTTCTCCGAAGTGCCTTCCGACATTTTGCCCGTGATCGTCAGTTTGGTGGCCCGAATCATTTACCAAGTCCAGTTTTGGACGAATCCTGAAACACGACGTCCACTAGCCCTGGTTTGTGATGAAGCACATCTCTATCTCCCTAAAAAAGAAGGGCAAAATCCGGTAGAGCTTCGGGCTATTGAGGCTTTTGAGAAAATTGCCAAAGAAGGCCGAAAATATGGTGTGGCATTGTTGATTGTTAGCCAACGTCCTTCTGACGTTAGCACAACAGTATTGAGTCAATGCAATAACGTGATTGCATTACGACTCACGAATAGCGATGATCAAACCACGGTAAAAAAACTGATGCCGGAAAGTCTTGAAAGTTTACTGGACGTTTTACCTATTATGGATATTGGCGAAGCTTTAGTCGTTGGTGATGCTGTGCTTTTACCTAGCAGAGTAAAAATTAATGAGCCTGACGAAAAGCCGCTCAGTGCAACGATAGATTTTTGGTCGGTATGGCAACAACAGGGCGAGAATCCCGATTTTATCGGAGCAGTAGAAAACATGCGTAAACAAGGACGCGGTTGATATGAAGCGAAATCAATATGGTGTGAACCTGGATGAAGGTATCGCGCTGGCGAGTCAGGAAGAGTTTGACTTGCTTTATCTTGAATCAGACTCCGAAGTTGAAAATCGTCTCGTTGAGTGGATAAAAAGCAGTGCTACTTCTGTAGTTTTTGGCGGCCAAATTGGCTGTGGTAAAACAACGACTATCGAACGGGCGTTACGTATATCCGAAAAAAGGCCGGATATTGTTTGTCATTTTGATCGCAATCACATCAATCCTTCTCCGCTTGATACATGGCTGATTGTTTTTGCTGAGGTCGCCCGATTTTCAGCAACTCAATCTTTTCCCGTCATGGTTGAGCATTTGCCTGGACTACAAGAGATACTGGGTGTTTCGCCAGTCGAATGGGAAGAGTCTGCAACTCAAGCCTTATTAGAAAAATATTCGCCATTAGCATTAGAAAAGCATCAAAAATTCAAAGGATTACTAGAACCGCTGCTTCAACATTTGCCAGGGATATTAAAAACCATAATTCAAGAAATTGAAGCAATACTAGGTCGGAGCATTTTTATTTTTGCTTCCGGCGTTGACAAATTTGAACCCGGTACAGCAGCTTATATCAGTTTATCGGAGCCATTAACTGTATTCGCCTCGTTTAAAACGCTTTTTGAAGTTAATGCCGTTCATTTATTTGCAAACGACCGATGGACTCATGGTCTAAAAAAGGAAGTTTTGACCGTATCAAGCCTGAATTGGATTGAAGACATGCTCAGTAAACGATTAGGTGTTTATGCTCAGACTTATAAGGATCAAATTCCTATTCTCGCCGCTTATTCGGGGGGAATTCCAAGGCAAGCGTTAAGGTTGCTCGATCATTTTATAGTTCAGCACAAACATTATCCCAATCAAAACGATGCCATTATTCATTGTGTTGAAGCAGTAAATAGGGATTTTTTTTCATTTGCTAAAAAACCAAAGAATGAGCTTTTAAAAGTTGTTGCTAAACAAAATGCCCTGGAAACGACTTTGGTTTCTTTGCCGGGAGACCTCGAAACCGCGATGCGGGCAGTGTTTGGTAATTGGATTATTCTAAAACAACCTGAACAAGAAAGCCTTTGGCAAGTTTGTGTTAATCCGGTTATTAAAAGCAGTTTTGATAATTTAAGCGCTGACGATCCGGAAATATTGTTATTAAAAAAATATGCAACTCAACAAGGAATGTCGGCAAACGGTCTGGATATTGATGTGCGGGTGAATGATTGGCAAGAAACTCTGCGCGAAGTCGTAGATCACCCGATTGCTCTCAATATCATTGAAATATTGGATACTATCTCAAGTGCTCTTTTATCCAAAGATAGAGAAGATCGTATTATTGTTGCTTACGAAAATCATCAAAATGCCGAGATAGTACGCGCATACTTGGAGGCGAAATCTAACACCTACGAATACCAAGTTTGGAAACATGTGGTGATACAGGGTGGTAACCAACAAACGCCGTTGAACGAAGTAGTGAATTTTCTTTCCGATAAAACCACTGACATCTATTCCTTAGATTTTGTTGGTGACTTTAATGATGAACAATTAAGTGAACTTAATCTTCGACGCGATACCTTTATCGACAAGCAGCTTATTTGGTGGGTTCCAAAAAATAAGCTTCCCCAGTATTTAGTGCAATGGACACAGTTAAGACAATTATTTCAGATATTTATTTTGGAAGATGATATTTCGAGGTCTTTGACGGCGGAGGAAGTTGAGGCAGATCTTGAATTTATGAAAGACCTTGTTGAATCGGAAAATACGGCTGAATTTAGTTATGCAAGCAACTTGCAGAAAGTTCTAAGCTATTTAAAGGCGGATAAACAACATGCCGCGTAGTATTATCCAAGCCTATCTGTATCAAGATATTATAAGACTTGGGTTTTCACCATCGAGCTCCAAGGAACGCAAGAGTTGGCTCCGTCAATATGGACAAAGTTTAAAAGCGTTCTGGGAAATCAATGATTATCCGCCAGCACCAAGTGAAAGGAATGGCGCTATCTCTAGTACTATAAATGCTTCTGAATCAATTAATGCTGAATATGAGTATAACATCGAAAAAATTGAGAAGTTCACAGTTAGGCTAATACACTCTCCGAACGTACAAATAATGTGGGTGCATGACATGGACGGTGTATATTTTACTTTTCCCTGCCAGACCTTTCTCACCGAGCATAATCAGCGGAATCCCGAAATAACCCAAATGACTGACGATGATATTGGAAGGGTTATAGATTCGCTGTTCGTTCATCCGGCACCGCATCAACATATAGAGTCACCAATCGATAATCATGAAATACGAATCGGTGGCGGCATTATTAATCCCTTTCAATATTTATTTCATCTTCGTATCCAGTTATGCCCTATTGCAGACAGAAGAGAGTCTGAACGAAATCGGTTAATTGAGCTATTTGGACATGCAATTCGAAATAATCAACCAGTTACAGCAAATGAGTTAATGAAAGTACCGACCTAGTGCCAATTTATTTATGAGTCAGCAGATTTTCTGCTGACTCATAAAGAATAACGAAATTCTATTTTATCGGCTGACATCCTCTTTCTTATTTCAGGTATGTATTTAATAACAGCCATAATTGGCTTCTCTTTTGAGATACTCAAAAGGGTTGAACTAACCCAGAAAATTACTCCTGAATTCAGTATTTACAAGCATAACTTTGTGACTTCTCAGACAAGCTTACTGAATTTAAGGAATAACGTATTTCAGATAAAACTAGCTATACAAATAGCCCAGCGGCGTAATGACGTTATACAAGTCTAGTCATTTAAGTTTATTCAGTTCAATTCCAGGAGCCATCACCGATGCGTAAGCGAATTATTACCCCCGATCAACAACACACTACAGCTACTGATCAGGAATGGCTGGATGTGGAGGCACTTGCTGAGGTGGAAATCACTTCGGAAGATGCCGCGCATCCCATAGAATCGGCATTGTTGCCCGGGCAGCGCTCGGGTTGGCGCGCTGCTAGGCCAGGACAGCAAACGATCAGGCTTATCTTCATACATCCGCAACAGCTAAGCAGAATCTGGCTGAGTTTTGTGGAAACCGAGGCTGAGCGCACACAAGAATTTGTCTTGCGCTGGTCAGCGGATGGCGGACAGACATTCCAGGAAATTGTGCGCCAGCAATGGAACTTTAGTCCGTCGGACACAACCTCTGAAACAGAAGATTACCGCGTTGATCTGTCAGCAGTCACAGTGCTTGAGTTGATTATTGTTCCAGAGATAAGCGGAGGCCAAAGGGTGGCTTCTTTAGCGCAGCTGCGGCTTGCTTAGTTATTTAAAGCATAGATTTTTTGTAACTATTCATCGAATCCAATGTAGGGGCGAATTCATTCGCCTAATCGGATAATATCCAAGCTCATAAGGCGAATAAATTCGCCCCTACATCAGAATTAAACTCTTCAAAGCCAAACAACGCTGAATAGATACTATTTTTTAAACGTTGAAGTGGGACGGTTTTTGCCTATTCGGGCTACTATAAGGCCGCGAAACAAATCAAGATTAAACCAAGGGGATAAAGCATGATAGCGACAACTGCACGTTTTCGTACCCGTATTGGCAACCGGCTTCCTGGTGGGGCAACCTGGAGTAAGGAAGGCGCAAATTTTTCTGTGTATAGCTACGATGCTATCAATATCGAGTTACTGCTGTACAAAACCGCTACCAGCACCAAACCGTTCCAAGTGATTGAACTGGATCCGAACACACAGCGGACTTTTTTCTCGTGGCATGTGTTCGTTGAGAAATTGCCTGTGGGTACCTATTACAATTGGCACGTGCAAAAGCGGGACGGCGCTTGGTGGGAGGTGCTTGATCCGTGGGCGCGTGCGGTTAGTGATGAAGGCTGGGATCGCGGTCAACCGATTTCTCCAACCAACGGCTTGCGCGGGATTGTCACAGATACCCATTATGAATGGTTCGATGCAACGTTTACGCCCAAGCCGTTGGATGGTGCCGTTATTTATGAAGTCCATGTCGGCGGCTACACACAGCATCCATCTTCCGGCACTCAACAGCCGGGTCGCTTCGCTGGTTTGATTGAAAAGATACCTTATCTTAAAGAACTGGGTATCACGCATGTCGAGCTGCTCCCCGTGATGGCTTTCGATGAACAAGATGCGCCTGAAGGGGTAATTGCACGCGGTAATAAAAATTATTGGGGCTACAGTCCTTATGGCTTTTACGCACCGCATCCGCATTTTTGCGCAACGCCCGAGCCGGTGCGCGAATTTCAAGAACTTGTTGAAGCGCTGCATGCGGCTGATTTGGGTGTTATTTTGGACGTGGTGTTTAATCACACCAGCGAAGGTGGCGTTGATGGACCAACGATACACTTTAAGGCCTTGGCGGATGACATCTTTTATCATCACGATGGCGCGCATTTCCGCGATTTCACCGGTTGCGGCAATACCATCAACTGCAATCATCCGCTGGTAACGCATTTATTGGTGTATTGCTTGGAATACTGGGTGAAAACCATGCGTGTAGATGGTTTTCGTTTCGACCTTGCCAGCGTGTTTTCGCGGGGCGAAGACGGCGCAGTGCTAGCCAATCCGTCATTGCCTTGGAGTATCGAGTTATCGCATGTCTTGGCGAATACCCCTGTTATCGCTGAGGCCTGGGATGCTACCGGGCTGTATCAAGTGGGTTCTTTTCCCGGTTCGCGCTGGTCGGAGTGGAATGGCCGCTATCGCGATGTCATCAGGCGTTTTATTCGTGGCGATCACGGCTTGGTGCGAGATGTTGCCACCTGCATGGCGGGCAGCAGCGATCTGTATGCCGACAAACATCGTTTACCGACCAGCAGTATCAACTTCATCACCTGTCATGACGGCTTCACGCTTTGGGATCTTGTCAGTTACAACGGCAAACACAACCTGGCTAACGGCGAAGACAACCGTGATGGCACCGATCAAAACTTAAGCTGGAATTGCGGCTTCGAAGGCGAAACTACCGATTCCTACATATTGGCACTGCGTCAGCGCCAGGCACGCAACTTTATGGCCATCCTGTTTCTTAGCCAAGGTGTGCCGATGTTTTTGGCGGGTGATGAATTTTTAAATACCCAACATGGCAACAATAACGCCTGGTGTCAAAATAATGAGATTTCCTGGTTAGATTGGCAACTGGCTGAAGCCAATCGCGACATGATTCGCTTCGTGCGTGAGCTAATCGCGTTTCGTCATCGTCACCCTTGTTTAACTCGTTCGCGCTTTTTGACCGGTCGACCGGAGTCGACAGACGGTATACCCGATGTTACCTGGCATGGCTTGCAGTTAAATGAGCCGTTCTGGGCTGATGAGACGGCGCAAGTGCTGGCCTTTACACTCGCAGGCAGTACGGCTACTGAAGAGGATGTACATATTGTTTTAAACATGTCCGAACAAGGCATTGAAGTGCAACTTCCTGAGATCCCGCAACGACACTGGTATTTGGCGATTGATACCGCCGAACCGTCACCGAGTGACATCATAGAGTACAAACGTCAGCGCCCGGTACAAGGGGGAATGCAGCAAGTTCATGCGCGCAGTGTCGTGGTGTTTGAGGCGAGAAAGCTTAAGAAATCAAGCGCTTCAGCGGCTAAAGAGCCGAAGCACTAATTAAGTCAGATCGGTGGCTGAGTGGAGTCTAAGCCACCAAATGGCTTGCTCCTAGACACGTTGGGGAGAAGAGAAAATGTTCAACAAAAATTATGCAATCGGGATTGTGTTATGCGCTGCCTGTTTTTTGTCAGGCTGCGGATTATTTGCCGTTGAAGAACAGCAACAGAAAATTGCCACGTATTGCAATATTTACGGCACCGTAAAACCCGAAGTCGATAATGGCAAAAAGATGATCGTGCTCCTGTTTAAACATAATGGAGGTGACATCACAAAACGCGAAAACTGGCGTTTGTTCGATCATTTTGTCAATGACAGTCCCGGAAAATGGTATTTCTCAACCGCCTCGGGTAGTTACCTGATCGCTGCGTTTAAAGATGTTAACGATGATTTGATCTATCAACTTGATGAGCCTGCCATTGCTCCAACGCCGGAAAATATAGTGCAGTGCCGGCCGGGCGAAGTGAAAACCGACATTAATTTAGTCATCGCCGAACAAGGCAGAACGCGTGCTGAAGCGCCTTTAGATATTGCAAAACTGCAAATTCGCAGTTCCAAACAACAACTCGATATTTCACTGGGACAAGTCACTCAAATCGGCACTCTGGCATCACTTGATGAGCCGCGTTTTGCCGATGAAGTCGCCGAACAAAGCCTATGGCGGCCGCTGGATTTTTTGATCGACGGCAACACCGGCCTGTATTTTCTTGAACCTTACTCTGCACAAAAGATTCCGGTCCTTTTCGTGCATGGCATCAATGGCACGCCGCGTAATTTTGAGTATTTAATCAAGCAAATGGATAGGACGCATTTCCAGCCGTGGGTGCTTTATTATCCATCGGGGGCTTACCTCGATAATGTTTCCCGCTATGTCGATCAAATGCTGCAACAACTGCACGCCAAGTATAAATTCGACAAAATAGCCGTGGTTGCGCACAGCATGGGCGGCTTGGTCTCGAGAAGTTTTATCCTTAAACATCTCGACAATTCGAAGAGCCTGGCTATCCCCTTGTTTATCTCCATTTCCACACCTTGGAACGGTCACATGGCTGCAAAATTAGGCGTCGATCATGCGCCAACTCCTGTCTATGCCTGGGAAGATTTAGCCCCTGGAAGCCGTTTTCTGAAAGAGCTTTTCTACGTTAACGATACACGGCGCAAGTTGCCGGAAGCGATGTCAAAACATCTACTGTTTTCATTTATTGATAGCGGGGCAGGGGATGGCACGGTGAGTTTGGCGAGTGAGTTACGACCTGAAGCCCAAGAAGAAGCTAATCGTATGTATGGATACCAAAAATCGCATATGGGCATTTTAAACAGTCCGGAAACGGCAATAATGGTCAATCAGCTGTTAGAAAGTATTCGTTAAAGTGAATGTAATTACGGCCGGAATGATTATTTCGAATTAGCCGTAGGGCGTTTTCGCGGAAGCAAAACGTCGGTTTTCTGGCGGCGCATCGGCCTACGAGTTGGCTCTCGCCTTGCCCGGCTTGCGGTCAACGCGAAACCATAGCGACTTAATTGCTTCCAATAACAGCAAGCTGAAAAAACCTGCAATTGCGCAAACACTCAGGTCATCCCAGTGCAAGACGCCAAAATGAAACAACTTTTGTGCCGGCGGCCAGAATACTGCGGTGGCTAACAGTGCCGTGACACCGCTAAACAGAATCCACAGAGACCGGTTGGGCCGCAGAATTGCGCTAAACAGGGAGGCTTTGAACGAGCGGTTGACCAAAATCAAGCCCATATTCATGAATACTAATGAGGTAAACACCAGCGCGCGCAAATCCGGCTCAGGCATGCCAATTCTTGCGGCGGTAATAAAAATGCCTGCCAACAGTGCCAGTACAATCAGGCCTTGCAGGACTCCCCAAACAATGCGCTTATTGTGTAGCAACGGACTTGCCGGATCGCGGGGCGGGCGCTGCATGACATCGTCCTCTTCATTCTCTGCCTCAAACACCACCGAACAAGCCGGATCAATCACCATTTCCAAGAACGCGATATGAATCGGCGTGAGGATCAACGGCAGCCCCAGTAACAGCGGCAGCAACGCGAGCCCGGCGACTGGAATATGCACAGAGATAATGTATTCAATGGCTTTGCGCAGATTGTCGTAAATGCGCCGCCCTAAGCGGATGGTTTTGACGATGGAGCCAAAGTCATCATCCAGCAGCACAATTGCCGAGGCTTCACGCGCCACGTCAGTGCCGCGTCCGCCCATGGCAATGCCGATGTGTGCCGCTTTAATGGCCGGGGCATCGTTGACGCCATCGCCGGTCATCGCCACAACCTCGCCATTGGCCTTTAAGCTTTGGACGATACGCAGTTTTTGATTTGGCTGAATGCGTGCAAATATCGATGTTGATTTCACCTGTCCAGCCAGTTGCTCATCGGTCATTGCGTCCATATCGCTACCGGTCAGCACGCTCGCCCCGTCTAACCCCGCTTGTAGGCCAATAGCGTGGGCGGTTGCGGGATAGTCGCCGGTGATCATTACGACTCTAATCCCGGCAGAGCGGCATTCGGCAATAGCGGCGGGCACGTTGGACCGCAACGGATCGGCAAAACCGATCAGCCCGACATAGTCAAACGACAGGCCGCGCGGCGTTTCCGGGAGATTTTCTTGCTGCTGTACATTGTTAACGCCGGCTTTCGCCACGCCAAGCACACGCACGCCATCAAGCCCTAATCCATCCATCTGCTCGCGAATACTGGTCAGCCGGTCTGCGGACAGCTGACACAATTCCGCAATGGCTTCCAGCGCACCTTTGGCATAAGCGGTGCCGTTCTCATCGCCTTCGTTAGATAAAATATTCGCTACCGCAAACAAATCCGGCCTAAGACCATAAGCGCGAATCAGCTTTAGATTAGCGACGCTGGTTTTATCAGCACCCAAATGTTGGTCCGCGAGAGTATGCACGGCAATATCCATCGGGTCGGTGGGGGTGTGTGGGCACGCCAACAGGGCGGCTTGCAATATTTCCCGAAGTTCGTCCGGCACTGGCGATTTTCCGTCTTGATCCCAACGTGCGTCGCCGTTGACTAATGCAACCACCGTCATCTTGTTTTCAGTGAGTGTGCCGGTCTTGTCGGTACACAACACCGTCGTTGAACCCAGTGTTTCGATTGCTGCGGCCCGGCGGGTGAGGACTCTAGCTTGCGAAATACGCCACGCGCCCATCGCCATGAATACCGCCATCACCAGCGGGAATTCTTCGGGTAATAACGACATTCCCAGAGCGATGCCGCCCAGTATGGCTTCAAGCCAGGAGCCGCGTAATAATCCGAACAGCACAACGATAACACCGCCCAAGAGGGCACCGACAATGGCGAAGATTTTTACAAAGGCGTGGATCTGGCGCTGCAAATGCGGCTGTTCGGTTTCGATGCTGCCCAAAGCGCGACCGATCTTGCCCATTTCACTGCGGATGCCGGTGGCGTGGACGATGGCATGTCCGGTGCCGCGCACCACCAAGGTTCCGGCAAAGATGAAGGGCAAGTCTTCGCCTCCCGGACTTGGCACCACGGATTTACTTTCAAGTTCTTGGGCTAATTTACGAACCGGCACGGATTCACCGGTGAGCAGTGATTCATCGAGCAATAAATCATGCGACCAAAATAGCGTGGCATCGGCTGCGACCCGGTCGCCTTCGGAAACCACGATCAGGTCGTCACGGACTACTTCACGGCCGGCAATGAGCATCCGCTTACCATCGCGAATGACCAGAGCCCGAGGGCTGGCAAGATTACGCAGCGCTTCTAATACCTTTTCGCTACGGGATTCTTGAACAATGGTAATCGTTACTGACAGGCAGGCGAACAGCAGCAAAATGATGGCTTCCAAGCGGTCGCCCATCAGTAAATAGACGACACCGCCACCGATGAGCAACGCGAACATAGGCTGGCGCAACACTTCGAACAAGATGCGAAAAAATCCGCGCCGATCGGGCCTGGGCAGCTCGTTGTAGCCGTCTTTTTTAAGACGCTCCGCCACCATAGCGGATGTTAAGCCTGTAGGTTCATCGTTCTTTACTGATTGTTCCATGTTGCTACCTTTACGAGTATTAAGAGTCTGGTAAATATTACTTCCCTGAATTTTTACGTGTACCTTTGTAGGGGCGATTTTAATCGCCCAAGGCGAATGAATTCGCCCCTACATTTGGATCCACAAATCGGGAAGTTATTTCTACCCAAATCCTAAAGTGGTTGCGGCCTTACCTGCGTCTACAACAGATGATCTGTTAACAGTAGCTTTGATGTGTGGCCTGGCTCAATCTCTGTTGGGTAGCATCCGCTTCAGCGTGTTATCGCCGAAAAAGTAGTGATGAATCAGCGCCGCAGCCGCATGTAAACCAATCAGAAAATAACCCAGCGTGCCCACCGTTTCATGAACTTCTTTAACAAAGTCAGCAACATTTTTACTTTCACCCATTAACGGCGGCAGCTGCAAACCAAAGAACGGGATGACTTTTCCTGATGCACTTAAAATCAACCATCCGGCCAACGGCATAAAGATCATCAAGCCATAAAGTGCTAAGTGCATGACCTTGGCTGATTGCCGCTGCCAGGTTGGCAGTTCAGGTTCGATACGCGGATGATGACCGAGCCTATTTACCAGCAAGCGTAACCAGACTAAAACAAACACCGACAGCCCCAACATGAAGTGCCAAGCCTTTAGCGCTTCACGAGGCTCGCTGCCTTTGGGGAAAAACTCGCGTAGTTCAATGCAGGCATACACCGCTATAAACAGTAGCAACATTAACCAATGCAGCCCAATGGACAGTAAACCGTAACGCTCTGTGTTATTTCGTAATTGCATTTAATGCGCTCCTTTCGTTTTTTGTATCGAGATCGATAGTCATCGTTACGATCAATTATTCCAAACCGCTAACTTCGCTAATGGTATTTCAAGCGAGGCTCAGGCCATATTGTATTTATGCTTGCAACGATGCCATATCAATCACAAAGCGGTATTTCACGTCGTTTTTTACCAGACGGTCATAGGCTTCATTTATTTTTTGGATCGAGATGAGTTCTATGTCGGCAGTGATATTGTGCTCGCCGCAGAAATCCAGCATTTCTTGCGTTTCTTTAATGCCGCCAATCAGCGAACCATTAAAATTACGCCGTCCAAAAATAAGGCTGCCGACTTGCAGGGCAAGTGGTTCCGGAGGTACGCCGACTTGTGTGAGGGTGCCGTCGCGTTTCAATAAAAGTAGGTAGGCGTTGATGTCATGCTGTGCGGATACGGTATCGAGAATGAAATGGAAACTGTTGAGGTGTTTCTTCATCTCATCTTCGTCATTGGAATTAACGACTTCATCGGCACCCAGTCGGAAGGCATCGGCAATTTTGCTTGCCGAGTGGGTAAACACCACCACATGCGCGCCGAAAGCTTTCGCCAATTTTACGCCCATGTGCCCCAATCCACCCAGGCCGACCACACCTACTTTTTGGCCTTTGCTGACGTTATTGTGCCGCAGTGGGGAATAAGTAGTAATACCGGCACACAATAGCGGCGCGGTAGCGGCAAGGTCCAGATTTTCCGGGATGTGCAGCACAAACGCCTCATCCACCACTACATTTTCGGAGTAGCCGCCATAGGTCAGGCCGCCGCTATGTTTATCCGGGGAGTTGTAGGTAAAGATCGGGCCTTTTTCGCAGAATTGTTCAAGGTGATCCGCGCAATTTTCACAAGTCCGACAGGAATCGACCAAACAGCCCACACCAGCCAGATCGCCTTCCTTGAAGTTACTGACTTGAGCGCCGACTTTAGTGACGCGGCCGATAATTTCGTGACCGGGCACACAAGGATAGGTGGTGCCTTGCCATTCGTTGCGCGCGATATGCAGGTCTGAGTGACAGACCCCGCAAAATAAAATCTCGATTTGTACATCATGCGCGCCGGGATCGCGGCGTTGAATTTTGAAAGGGGCAAGTGGTGTGGTGGCGCTTTGCGTGGCGTAAGCTTTAGTTGTCATGGGGAATGTCCTGGTGCGCGTTGAGAGATAGAGAAGTTGTTCTTAACTTAACTGAAAAAACCTGGTGGCGGCAAGCTCAACTTCGGCTCATTTAAAAGGTAACGGTGTTATTGATGTGGGTTTTACTTTTATTCAAGACGTTGCCTAATTTTTAAGCGTTATTTATTTTTAGTGGCGTCGTGCTGTCTGCTCTGTAAGGCATTTTGTTCTTGCAAGTGTTTAAGTTTCAAACATGCGTATTTAGCCTCAGCTTTCGCAGCAAAAAGCTTATTCTGCTTACCCCATTCTTTAAGAGCTGCAGTCAGATTTTCTAGGTAGGTACCCATGGTTTTCTCTGGTATTTGTAGAGGCTGCTTCGACAGCTGTTTTACTGCCGAAGCACTACGAAGTCTAGCGAGGAGCGATGTTACCTTCGTTATCTGACAGGATTATTTCCACGCGTCGATTTAATTGTCGACCACCGGCATTGTCATTGCTGGCAATAGGCATGCCTTCACCATAACCGCGCGCACTGATGCGGTTGCTACTGACTCTGGCATCGACCAAGGCGTTTTGTACGGCAATAGCGCGTCGCTCTGACAGATCCTGATTGTGTTCGTCAGTGCCGACATTATCGGTATGACCTTCAACCAACACTTTGTATTTTGGGTATTGATTCAAAAAATCAGCCACTTTGTAAACATTACGCACGCCGCCTGATTTCAGTTGTGCCCGGTTGGTGCTAAACAATACATCGCTTAGCGTTATAACTAAGCCGCGTTCGGTTTGTTTGGCATTCAAATCTTTCAGCAATTGTTCTTGCGCAGCAATCAGTGCTTGATCACGTTCAGCGTTAGCTCCGGCGACAGCCAACTCGGTTGCTTGCCGATTGACGGTTCGCTGGGCGTTTTCTGCTTGCAACTTAGCGGCGTCGGCTTCAGCCGTTCTGGCATCAAGGCGAACCAGGTTACGTTCTGCGCCGGCAGTGACGACTGCAGCTTCCGCTGCTTTACGTTTGGCAGTTTCTTGCGCAATGCCTACTTGTTGCTTAGTTAAATACGCGAAGTGATCAACTGTCTCATCATCTTCGCCTTCATTTAAAGCATTGTCGGCCTTGCTTAAAGAGTCGCCTGCTTCTTTCAATTCAAGCTGCGCCAGGCCGGTGATGTCGGCATTAGCGCGTGCACTGTTGTAACTGCTATGCGCTTCATTTAGTGATTGAGTCGGGACTGCACTACAACCGGAAATAATTGCCGCCGCGATTAACGTCAGGGGGATGTTTATATTTTTTAACATGTCGAATTCCTTAATATTACTGGGCTTTACGGTCGATTTCTTGATGCAGCACACGATTACCTTCACGTAGCTCACTGGCCGCTTTTTGTGCCTTGGCAGTACGCGCCGTCGCTGCGGCTAGTTGCGCGTCGACCTCGGCTTGTTCGGCCAGTTGGCGTGCTTTTAGATTTTCTTCTTTTGCCATGGCCCGTTCTGCAGCATTCAGTTTTTCTAATGCTGATTGCAGTTGCACCGGCGCAAATTCATTACCTCCGGCACTTGTTGCACTGTCTACCGCCGCTTTAGAAACGGCGATTTGCTCTGTCGGTGCAGGGATACTTGCGCAACCTGCGACCAAAACGGCCGCAACAGCGGTTACGCTGATACTGCGCATTATTTGAGTGGATCTGGAATGGTGGTTGTTCATGATTTTTCCTTTGAGTTAAACGTCGAACACTATCCTTGCAATGAAATCTGCTGTTGCAATGATGGCCAATTTCTACAACGAAGTTCCGATGAGCCAATTAACAAAACAACCGGGTCTTAGAATCATCGGCATTGATTAGATGCTCTTTTACAGCGCTGGACAGTTCGCTAGCGTACACAAGGAAAAGATAGGAAATAACATCGGGAAATTCGTCAAGCCCTTCTGCCTCCCATTCAACTTGGCTTAGGCAGCGGTTTAAGGTTTTTGTGATTATTATATGTTCGCTGTCGAACAGACAGCATTCAGCTGTAGGGTTATATTCAAAATGTAAACTAATAATTGCGACAACTATTAAGCGAGCTTTACCGAGTGCGTGTGCTTAATTTCACCAAATAGAGGGGAAAAGTTATGATCAATATTGACCAAATTCAACCCGATATGCCGATTGTCTGTTCTGACGGCGGCCAGTTTGCCACTGTCGATCATTTAGAAGGGCCAGGTTACATCAAACTGACAAAGGATGAGACCGGTCAGCATCATTACATTCCATTAAGCTGGGTAACATCAATCGAGGATGGCAAAGTAATCGTCGATCGTTCCGGCGATAAAGCGATGCAAGAGTGGTCGTCAACGTCGCCAAACTTTATAGAAGACGAGTGAGTTCACGCGCTTTAAGGAAACCAAAAAGGAACAATTATGAAAGGTTTTATACAAAATATTGAAGAACTCGCCGTCAATAATGAAGAGTTTCGCCAAGTGCTGTACACGGCTAAACATTGTCAGTTGGTATTGATGGCGTTAAAACCCGGCGAAGAAATTGGTGCGGAAGTTCACCAGTTAGACCAGTTTTTTCGGGTGGAAGAAGGCAGTGGCGAAGCTGAGCTTAATGGTATTCGGACGGCGATTAGAGAAGGCTTTGCGGTCATTGTTCCGGCGGGTGCAATGCACAACATTATCAATACCGGCACTGTGCCGCTAAAGCTGTATACGCTCTATGCACCGCCTAACCATAGGGATGGCGTTATCCACCATACCCGCGCCGATGCCGAGGCAGACACCGAACAATTCGATGGCCTAACGACGGAATATCAGGTTGATTGACTTTTTTTATAAAGGCCTGGATGTAATGTAGGAGCGGGCCGTGCTCGCGATTTTATTAGCTTGTTTCGCAGGCAAGGCCTGCTCCTACATGATTTGCAGATGTAGGATTCAAACCGCCGACATCGATAATGTAACGCTGTAGAATGAATAAATAATTGAATTTTCTGCCAGGGAGTTTTTCTGAAAGCGAATAAATCTACCGCGTCAAGCCCGGTTTCAACTCAGTCCCTCGAGGTTTCTAAACACATCAGCGCTACTTTCCCGATTGTCGGCATAGGTGCTTCTGCAGGTGGCTTAGAAGCCTTGGAGCAATTTTTCCGCCATGCCCCTGTTGATAGCGGCATGGCGTTTGTGTTGGTGCAACATCTTGATCCCAGCCATGCCAGTCTGCTCACTGAAATTCTGCAGCGCACCACGACCATGCAAGTGGTCGAGGCGCAAGATCAAATCGCGGTGGCGCCCAACTGCGTGTATGTCATTCCACCCAATCGCGACATGGCAATATTTCACGGCAAACTGCAACTGAGTGTCCCTACTGAGCCACGCGGACAGCGCTTACCGATTGATGCTTTTCTGCGCTCATTGGCTGATGACCGGCAAGAACAGGCCATCGGCATTATTCTGTCCGGTACCGGCACCGATGGCACGCTCGGCTGTCGTGCCATCCTTGGTGTTGGCGGTGTGACGCTGGTACAAGCCCCGACCACGGCTAAATATGACGGCATGCCGGCCAGCGTCATTCAGGCGGGTTATGCTACGCAGGTGTTGCCCGTCGAACACATGCCGGCCGCACTCCAGGCGGGGAGGCATAACTTTATCATCCCAATACCAACATCTCATGGGCCGCAACCTGTACAGGGCATCAATCATATTTTGCTGCAGTTGCGCAGCAGTACCGGTCACGATTTTTCTCTCTACAAAAAAAGTACCATTGGCCGTCGCATTGAGCGCCGCATGTCGCAGCACAGTATTGTTGACACTGACGTCTATACGCGTTTTCTCAAAGAAAATCCGGCTGAGGTGCAGACGCTATTCAAGGAACTATTAATTAACGTCACCAGTTTTTTCCGTGATGTTGAGGCATTTGCCGTGCTGGAAAATGAAATTCTGCCGCAATTGTGCCGAGACAAACCTGATGATTATCTATTCCGTGTTTGGGTGGCAGGTTGCGCGACCGGCGAAGAAGCCTATTCCATTGCGATACTGCTGCGCGAGTTGCTGGATAAATCGCATCAAGAGTTTAAAGTGCAGATTTACAGTACCGATTTGGCGGATGACGCTATCGCTATTGCCCGCGCCGGCATTTATCCACCCAATATTGCTCAAGATGTCACCCCAGAACGTCTGCGTCGCTTCTTTGTTAAGGAAGATGCCGGTTATCGGGTGAAAAAAGAAATTCGCGAAATGGTGGTGTTCGCCATCCAAAACGTGATTAAAGACCCGCCCTTTACTCGACTGGACTTGCTCAGTTGCCGTAATTTGATGATCTACCTGGATGGCGAACTACAGCAGCGGTTGATTCCAACATTTCATTACGCACTCAAGCCGGGTGGCGTGCTGTTCCTGTCGCCTTCGGAGAGTATTGGAAACCATATAGAACTATTTTCAGCACTCAACCGCAAATGGAAATTCTATCGCGCCATTCATACCAAAAGCTCTACACGTTCTGCGATGACACAAGTTTTATCCTGGACGGCAGATTCTGCCGGCAAAGCGCCTGATGAAGTCATGAAAAATCCTAAAGAAACCAACTTTGCCGAACTGACCCGTAGAGTGCTGGTGCAATGCTTTGCTCCTGCTTCTGTAGTAACGGACCTGAAGGGCGAGCTACTTTATGTACATGGCGACACCGGTAAATACCTGCGTCCGGCACCCGGACAGGCCAGTCTTAATATCGTGGAAATGGCCCGAGAAGGTTTAGAGCTGGAGCTGCGTGGTGCCATGCGCGCGGCGGCCAGTGACGGTATACCTACGCTTAATCGGGAAATACAGGTCAAAACCAACGGAGGATTTTCGACGGTCAGTCTTAGTGTTCGGCCATTGCCAAACCAGGAGGGCAATCAAAACCTATTACTGGTCAGTTTTCAGGACATCGCCAGTCCAGTGGTTAAACCGGGGCGTAAGCGTGTGCTGAAAACAGCCGAATTGGGGCGGATTGAAGAGCTGGAGCGCGATCTGGCTTACCTGAAAGAAAGTCATCAAGCCTCCAGTGAAGAGCAACAAGCCTCTAATGAAGAGCTCAAATCGACCAACGAAGAAATGCAATCCACCAATGAGGAGCTGCAATCGACCAACGAAGAATTGGAAACCTCCAAAGAAGAGCTGC
>Ga0208625_100092_pt1 | contig 21141 bp, 16 predicted proteins | sample LakWasMeta8_HOW4_2_FD_183858 | JGI IMG/M metagenome (GOLD analysis project Ga0208625, IMG submission 183858) | Freshwater sediment methanotrophic microbial communities from Lake Washington under simulated oxygen tension - Sediment Metagenome... | ecosystem: Environmental > Aquatic > Freshwater >... | reverse complement strand
AAGTCAACTGCTTCGAGGACATGCGAAGAATGGGTCGTCACCACCAGCTGTGGCACCATATGAGGTAATTTGACCGCCTTGGCAGATTGATCTATTACGCTCCAAATATTGGCAATGAAGGTTTGCTGTACCTGTGCGTGAAGATGAACCTCTGGTTCCTCGATGAAAATGAGCAGGCACAATGGCCGATTCTCGGCCGTCATCAACCACTGTGAATGGAAGTGCCTTGCTTGAATGGCCATGTAGATAAGATTCTTGAAGCCGAGTCCGTTGTAGAGTTCCGGCAACTCATGCTCCCTACCTGCATCGACATAAAGAATTTCGGTACTACCGCGTAGCGCTGTTTCAGGGCTAAGCGAGGAGATAATGCGAAGCTCGCGATCGTTAACAGATGGGACACCTAAACCTTTGATCAGTTCGAAAAGAGGCTTGAACTGAATCTGGTAATGCTCAGTGAGTTGCCTGTTATTTTCATCGATGACCTTGTGAGCCTCCGCAGCATATTCAGCTTGCTCAAGATTTTTTCGGTAGAAAGACGCGAAGGCGGTGGATAACCGGTTACTCCGACTATCATCGTCATCGTTGATATTACGTTGCGCATCAATAAACTCGACCCGAACCAGTTGCTTCACCAGTCGCTTTCCCTCATTGGGCTCCAAAGGGATCGCGAGCACTTCGATCTCAGCACCTTCGGCTACCTTTTCCTCAAGGGACGCATATCGAACTATTGAATGGCGGCTCAGATTGCCATCTGCGGCGAGATACTGGAAAAGCGACTTCGCGCGTTTGCCGCCCTTGTCGGCAGGGTAGGTTGAGTTGTACTGCTCGTGAAGTTTTTTTGCATCTTCAATGCCATAAGATAGTCGAAATCCAACCTGAGTGAAATCCGATAGCTTTGGTAACAACGTAAACACTCGCCCAAAGGCAATGGAGTTCGGGTCTATCGTAAACCACAGATCAAGGCTGATCTCCGGTAGGTCGGTCGCGTTGCCTGATGCCAGAAATCGCTCAAAATCGGCAATGCGCGCGGCAGAGAAGTCGTGAGCAGCAAAATCACGCCCACCCAGGAAGCAGCGGAATATCGCAGTTGCAGAAGTCTTGCCACTGTTGTTCGGCCCAACAAAAATTGTTTCTTTGTCTTCTATATCGATCACGACATTTTCTAGACGTCGAAAATTGCGGATTGATACTTTGCTTAATCTCATATCCTATTCCCCAAGACATTACCTCTTTGAAGTCTTAATCTCTCATCATTGATCAAAAGTGAATCGCTCTGGATTCAAAAGTAGATGGTAGCCGCTTTGTGATGCAGAGCTGACTCAGTGCGTAACGCTTAGAATTGGCTGCTTCGGCCGGCCTCCTATCCTTGAGTAAATTCCCACTGCGACTGCTGAAATCAGAGCGACAATCCGCAACCGCCAAAAGCCCCCATTCTACTGACACAATCCTATCGAAATCGGTGGCTGTTTTGGGCTCGGAATACGCAGATAATTAGGTACCCCCTGAAAGAGTACCTGTTTTTTACGCCGTTCTCAGTTTGAAATAAATGGGCAAGAACCGCCGAACTTTTTCATTATTTGCGTCATTAGTTTTTCACTAATTTGGCACACTTTTCAATAATTGTGGCATCCGACACTAATCTAGTTAAACATCCAGATTGGTCACGTCCAGCGCGTTTTTGACGATGAAATCACGGCGCGGCTCGACCACATCGCCCATCAGGCAGGTAAAGATTTCATCGGCGGCGATCACGTCTTCAATCCTGACCTGCAGCAAGCGGCGGTTGTTGGCGTCCAGCGTGGTTTCCCAGAGCTGTTCCGGGTTCATTTCACCCAAACCTTTGTAGCGCTGGATATGCTGGCCTTTTTTGACTTCTTTCATCATCCATTCAAAAGCTTCTTTGAAGCTGCTGACCTGCTGCTGCCTTTCGCCCATTTGAATGTATGAGCTCTCGGTAAACATGTCTGCTGTGTCTTCGGCATATTGGGCAATTTGCTTGTAATCCTTGCCTGTGAAAAAAGTGGACGGCAAGACAAAGGTTTTAGTGTTTCCGTGCAAACGCTTACTGACGACGGCTGAAAAATCATTGGCAGCCTTGTAATCCAGTTCTATCGAGAACACGGCCTTGCCGGCACGGTCATTCAGCTGTTGTTCCATGGTTGCAAACCAGGCCGCCAGCTTTTGCTGATCCTGCCGGTGTTCGTCACTGATCGCTTCCATATGCGCCAACTGCTCCAGAAAACTGTCATCGTAGCGTCTAAAGAGACGATTGACGATGCTGACGACGCCGGTAAACTCTTTTGCCAGTTTTTCCAGACCGGGGCCTTGAATCGGCGGCGCGGCCTCATCGGTAAACAGTTGCGCCTTGTCCAGGGCCAGTTGAATCAGGTATTCGTTTAATTGGGCATCGTCTTTGACGTAATGCTCCTGCTTGCCTTTCTTGACCTTGTACAAGGGCGGCTGGGCGATGTAGATATAGCCTTTCTCGACGATTTCCGGCAGTTGCCGGTAAAAAAACGTCAGCAACAGGGTGCGGATATGCGAGCCGTCGACATCCGCATCGGTCATGATGATGATGCGGTGATAGCGCAGCTTGGCCAGATTGTATTCATCCTTGCCGATGCCGCAGCCTAAGGCCGTGATTAAGGTGCCGACCTCTTCGGAGGAAATCATTTTGTCGAAACGGGCCTTCTCGACATTCAAAATCTTGCCTTTCAACGGCAGGATAGCCTGCGTACGACGGTCCCTGCCCTGTTTGGCGGAACCGCCCGCTGAATCCCCTTCGACGATGAACAATTCGGACAGGGCCGGATCTTTTTCCTGGCAATCCGCCAGTTTGCCCGGCAAGCCGGCGATATCGAGCGTGGTTTTGCGCCGCGTCATTTCACGGGCCTTGCGGGCTGCTTCTCTGGCCCGCGCGGCATCTACGATCTTGCCGACGATGGCCTTGGCGATTTGCGGTTTTTCCAGCAGAAATTCCTGCAATTTCTCATTCATGGTCGATTCAACCAGCGGTTTGACTTCCGAAGAGACCAGTTTGTCTTTGGTTTGCGAGGAAAACTTGGGGTCTGGCACCTTGACCGATAGCACGGCCGTCAAGCCTTCGCGGGCATCGTCACCGGTCGTCTGTACTTTTTCCTTTTTCGCCAAACCGCTGGATTCAATGTATTGGTTGATGGTACGTGTCAACGCGCCCCTGAAACCGGCCAGATGGCTGCCACCGTCGCGTTGCGGAATGTTGTTGGTATAGCAGAAGACGTTTTCCTGATACGAGTCATTCCATTGCATGGCCACTTCGACGGTTACGCCTTCTTTCTCCGCCACAAAATGAAAGACTTCCGGAAACAGCGGGGTCTTGTTCTTGTTAAGGTGCTCCACGAAGGCGCTGATGCCGCCTTCAAATTCGAACACGTCTTGTTTGTCGGTGCGCTCATCTTCCAGGCTGATGCGTACGCCAGAGTTCAGGAAGGATAACTCTCTGAGCCTTTTGGCCAGAATATCGTAGTGGAACTCGACATCGGTAAAGGTTTTGGAGCTGGGCTTGAAATTGATCAGCGTGCCCGTGCCTTCGGCGGGACCGACTGCTTTCAGCGGCTCGACCGGTTCGCCCATGATGTATTTCTGTTTGTGCAGCTGGCCATTCTTACGAATTTCCAGATTTAATTCCTCGGACAGCGCATTAACAACCGACACCCCTACCCCGTGCAAGCCGCCGGATACCTTGTAAGCATTATCATCAAACTTTCCGCCTGCATGCAGCACGGTCATGATCACTTCCGCGGCCGATCTGCCTTCTTCCTCATGAATATCAACCGGAATACCCCGACCATCATCAGAAACCGAAACCGAGCCGTTGTTATGAATAACGACCCTGACTTCCTTGCAATAACCGGCCAAGGCTTCGTCAATTGAGTTATCGACCACCTCGAAGACCATGTGATGCAGGCCGGTACCATCATCCGTGTCGCCAATATACATACCCGGCCGTTTTCTGACGGCATCGAGTCCTTTTAAAACTTGAATATTAGTACTATCGTATTGATCGTGCTGATTACTCATGGATATTTCCGCTTTGTCTGTTGTTACGCTCATGTTCCACGTGGAACATTGCTTTGTTTTATTTTTCCATGTTCCACGTGGAACATTTTAAAATTCTTGATTTGCCCCAAATCTCCGAAATCGGCTAATTCCGTGGCAGTTATAAACACCTGGCATTCCATTGCCGATAAATAGTTAAGCAATTTGGCCCGATTACCCGCATCCAGCTCGGCAGCAAAATCATCTACAAGAATACAGCCGATATGCCTTTGCTCATTAGCCAGCAGTTGAACCTGGGCCAGCTTTAGACTCAAAACCAGCAACTTCAACTGACCCCGTGAAACAAAGTCTTTGGCCAGTCTGCTGTTGATCATCACTTGAAAATCGCCACGATGCGGGCCGCTGTGGGTATAGCCATAACGCAGATCTTTGTCCCTGTCTTCCGTCAAAACCTGCTGCAAATCTTTGGCCGTATCCCAGCCCGACAGCAGCGTGATGTCAATGGAAGCCATATCCAGAAAAGTGCTGACAATCTGAAGAAAGACGGGCTTAAGCTTGTTCAGGTATTGCTGTCGGCAGCTATTGACTATTGTACCGTAATAAGCCAGTTCTTTATCCCAAACATTAAGCGGCTGAGGGTTTCTGGATTTTAATAAGGCGTTGCGTTGCGACAACGCTTTCTTGAATTTGCGCCAGGCCGGTAAAAAATTATCCTCGTCATTAAAGACGCCCCAGTCTAAAAATTCTCGTCTGCCTTGCGGGCCGGCATCGAGCAATTCATAGCTTTTGGGGTGTATCAGTTGCAGCGGCAGCGCATAGGCTAAATCAGACCTCTTCTGACTGGTTTGTTGATTGACCCGGATCTCAACATTTTTACCGTCGAGCTGAATGCCCAAATGGACGTGGCGGCCATCCCTCTGCGCTGTTTGTGCTGAAACGATCAAATGATCCTTGTCGATATTGATAACTGTCTTGATCGCCGCCGAACGGAAGGATTTTGCCCTGCCTAAGATAAAAATGGCTTCGAGGAAGGAGCTTTTGCCGCCGGCATTTTCTCCCACAATGAAGTTAATGGCCGGCGAAGGGGTAATGGTTTGTTGAAGGATATTTCTGACATGGTAAATATCCAGGCGAAGCAAGGTCATAGTCTAACGATTAGAGCCTCATCGGCATCACAATAAATTTGTACATGGAGTCGTTAGGGTCATTGATAAAACAACTGCTGGCGTTGCTTGCGACCGTCAATACCGCCAATTCGGAATCCAGGTTTGAAACAGCATCCAAAATATATTGGGCATTAAACGCAATCGTCAAAGGCTCGCCGATATATTCAATCGGCAGTTCTTCCTCGGCCTCATCATGATCCGGATTATGGGTGCTGATCTTTAAACCGTCGGGATCAATATCCAGCGTCACGCCTTTGAATTTTTCGTTGGATAAAATAGCGACTCGAGTCAGCGCTTCTTTGAGCAACTGCTTTTGAATATGAATGGGATTAAAGAACTCCTGTTGGAAAACTTTACCAAAATCGGGATATTTGGCATCGACGAGTTTCGCTGAAAAGACAAGATTCTTGATGAAAATTCGGATGTTGTTGTTGGAAAACTCGACTTTTAATTCAGCATCAGGATCATCCAGCAAACGACTCAGCTCGGAAACCCCTTTTCTGGGCAAAATAATGCGGGCTTCATAGCCGGTAGGCTGCTCCAGCTGATCTTCATAAATGGCCAGCCGATGGCCATCAGAAGCGACCAGCTTGAACTTGCTGTTGGAAATATGCAGCAACAAGCCATTCAGGTAATAACGGACGTCCTGATTGGCCATGCAGAATAAGGTTTTATCCAGCGCTTTTTTGAATTGGCCGGCGGTAATGAAAAACTGTTGTTCAAAATCGGACTCGGCAAACTCAGGATAATGTTCGGCCGGAAGACAGCTTAAAGAAAACCGGCTCCGGCTGGATAGGATTTTAACTTTGTCATCCTGTTGGTCGAATTTGATTTCGGCACCGCTCGGCAATAATCGACAAATATCTAGAAACTTTCTTGCCGGTACGGTAATTGCGCCGGCCGTTGCATTGGCAAGACTGATCTTGGCGACGATCTGAATTTCAAGATCGGTACCCGTTAAAATCAGTTGATCATCCTCAATCACCATCAACACATTAGACAAAATAGGCATGGTCTGCCTTTTTTCAATCACGCTGACTATTTGCTGTAACGGAATTAAAAGCTCTTCTCTATTTATAATAAAGTTCATATAAAGATATTTTTCTATTAATGCTATTAGGTAAGGTTAGTTCTGTTGAAAACCGGTTTTAAGTGTTATCAATCAAGTCGCTAGCTTGTTATCAAGCATGTGCATAAAGCTGTCTTCCGATGTGCGTAGCCTGTAGTCGAATAACGAAGCTAAAAGCAATCACGCTTTATACACAGTTTGTTCACGGCTAATGTGACAGGCTTCTCAACAGATTGGAATAATCTTCTTCAACCTTGATATCGGTTTCTTTAAGTTCATTAATACGCTTGCAGGCGTTGATAACGGTGGTGTGATCGCGCCCGCCAAAGGCATCCCCTATTTCCGGAAAACTATGCGAGGTTAGCTCTCTGGCCAGGCACATGGCCATTTGCCGGGGGCGGGTTATCGATTGACGTCTATTTTTTGAAGATAAATCGGCAACCCGAATTTTGTAGTATTCGGCAACCGTTTTTTGAATGTTGTCTATGTTGACCAGTTTATCCTGCAAGGAAATCAAATCATGCAGGGCTTCCTTGGTGAATTCAACGGTGATTTCGCGATTGGTAAATTGGGCGTTCGCAATCACGCGCCGCAATGCGCCTTCCAGATCCCGGACATTGGACGGGATTCTTTTGGCGATGAAGAAAGCGACTTCCTGAGGCAGATCGACATTCGCCAGATTGGCCTTTTTCATCAAAATGGCCGCACGGGTTTCCATGTCAGGCGGTTCGATGGAGACCGGAAGCCCCCAGCCGAATCGCGATTTTAAACGGTCTTCAAGACCGGTAATTTCTTTAGGATATTTGTCACACGTTAAAACGACCTGATGTTTCTTTTCCAGCAGCGTATTGAAGGTATGAAAGAATTCTTCCTGGGAACGCTCCTTGCCGGCGAAAAACTGGATATCATCAATTAACAGTACATCAATGCCGCGGTAGAACTTTTTAAACTCCTCGATAGTATTTTGCTGCAGGGCTTTCACCATATCCTGAACAAATTTTTCAGAATGCAGATAAATCACCTTAGCGGACGGATTTTTTTGTAAGACCGCATTGCCTATGGCATGCATCATATGCGTTTTGCCTAAACCGGAGCTGCCATAAATCAGCAAAGGGTTATACGCCCTGCCGATATTTTCTGAAACTTGCAGTGAAGCCGCTTTCGCCAACTGATTGGATTTACCTTCAACAAAATTATCGAAGGTAAAAGCCCTATTCAGATAGTTAAGACTTGGCTTTTTGGCTTCGGCGGGTTTCGCTGTTTTGGCAGCGGGGGCCGCCATGGTATTTCTGGAACCGATTTCCAACATCAGGCTCAAGGTGCCGTTGGAAAACTCATGTATGGTTTCTTCAAGTTTTGCAAAATGATGCTGCTTGACCCAGTCTAGTACAAACCGGTTAGGTGCCAGTAATTTGATTTGGCCGTTGCTTTCCACCGCCTGAAGGGGTCTTATCCAGGTACTGAAATCGGAACTGGCGATTTCATTTTCGAGTTTAGCAAGACAGTTATTCCAGATTAAGCTCATTGAGATATCTATAAAGTATTGATTTTGTAATGGAGGAATTTTGCTGTTGTCACTATACAGCAATAAAACATTGCCCCACAGAATTGACAGGCCCTGCAGTTTATTTTATCATCCGCTGTCTTTTTTATCCGTTTTTGTTAAATTAACTGACCAGGTCTCAGCACAATGAAAAGAACATACCAACCCAGTAAAATCAAACGCGTCAGAACTCACGGTTTCCGTGCAAGAATGGCAACAGTCGGTGGCCGTAAAGTGTTAAATGCACGCAGAGCCAAAGGCCGTGCAAAATTAACAGTTTAGTTGTCCATTGAGTGACAGACAAAGTTTTTAGTTTTCCCCCGCAGTTAAGGTTGAAAAAACCGGCTGAATTTAAAAAAGTTTTTGCTAACCCTGTAAAATCAAGCGACCAGTATTTTACACTTTTAGCCATCAGGAATGATTTAGATCATCCCCGGCTAGGTCTGGCAATTGCCAAAAAGAATATAAAAAAAGCAGTAGACAGAAATGTGATTAAACGAACTGTACGGGAAAACTATCGACAAAAACAACACAGTTTGGGCAGCATGGATATTGTTGTTTTGGCTCGCAGGGAAGCTAAAGATGCTCCATTGGACTTGTTAAGAAAGTCATTGGAAAGGCATTGGCTTAAGTTGGTATCCCGATGCGATTCGTCCTCATAGCAATAATAAAGTTTTACAGGTACTTTATCAGTCCCTTGCTTGGTAATAGTTGTCGCTTCTATCCCAGCTGTTCAAGTTATGCCATGGAAGCGCTCCAGATCCATGGAGCGTTCATCGGCTCCTATCTCACCCTCAGAAGATTATTAAGATGCCACCCTTTTCATGAAGGTGGCATTGATCCCGTTCCAGAAAAATTTGGTAATAAGAATGGATAATATAAGATTTATACTGATCGTCGCCTTTGCAATGCTTGTTTTTATGCTGTGGCAAGCCTGGCAGTTAGATTATGGACCAAAACCTGAAATGGCCGCCATTACCGATCCTGCCACTGCAATTACCAAAGAAGACCTGCCTTCTACTGGAGAAGGCGTCCAGGCGCAGACAGAAACCGTGGTACAAAATACGGCATCTGCAGCAACTCCATCAAGCACTATCATTTCTGTAAAAACAGACGTACTGGCTCTGGAAATTGATACCCAAGGCGGTACGATTCGCAATCTGGATTTGCTGAACTATCCGGTAGAAAAAGAAAATACGGTAGTCAACCGCCTGCGCGAAATGGTTGGTCTCCCTGTTTCGGAAAAAAATCTGGGTCCTGTGCGCTTGTTTAATAGCGAGGCCGAAAAACTGTTCGTCGCCGAGAGTGGCTTGATTGCCGACAGCAACTCCGCAGCTGCGCCGAATCATCATACCGTTTTCACGGCGCAACAAAACAGCTATCAATTACAGGCAGGACAAGACAGCCTGACCATACCGTTGACATGGACAGATAATAACGGCCTCGTGGTTACCAAGACTTATACCTTTAAGCCTGGAAGCTATGAAATCACCATGGCGCAAAAAGTCAGTAATAACTCTGGAAAAACATGGGCAGGCCGCCAATACAGTCAAATGTTGAGAGTGCCCTATGAAAACAAGGATGAAAAAAGCAATTCCTTTATTAGAACTTACACCGGCGGCGTAATTTATACGGAACAGAATAAATACCAGAAAATAAGTTACGAGGATATGGCCGAGGAGAATCTTGACGTCACCGCTACCGGTGGATGGTCTGCCATGATTCAGCACTATTTTGCCGCGGCATGGATTCCGCCCGTTGATGCGGAAAACCATTTTTATACCAAAGAGCTGAAAGATTATCGTTATGTCATTGGCTCTTATTCGGCACCGGTTACTGTAGAGAACAACACCGAGCAGCAATTTGTTACGCGGTTATTTGCCGGCCCCAAGATCCAGCCGATGATGGAAAAAATCGCAAAGGGTCTGGAACTGACGGTCGATTACAGCTGGCTGACCTTTATCGGCAAGCCTATCTACTGGCTGCTGAACCAGATTCACGGCTTTGTGGGCAACTGGGGTTTCGCGATCATGGGCGTAACCTTGTGCATCAAATTGTTGTTCTTCAAGCTGTCTCAATCCAGCTTCCAGTCCATGGCTAAAATGCGAAAAATTCAGCCGCGCCTGAAAGAACTGCAAGAACGTTTCGCCGATGACCGTCCGCGTTTCAACAAAGAAATGATGGATATGTACAAGCGCGAAAAGGTCAATCCGCTGGGTGGCTGTTTGCCGATACTGGTGCAAATCCCGGTCTTCATTTCCTTATACTGGGTACTGATTGAAACGGTCGAAATCCGTCAGGCGCCCTTTATGTTATGGATACAGGATTTATCCGCCCAGGATCCTTTCTATTTGCTGCCGCTGCTGTATGGCATCACTATGAAAATTCAGCAAGGCTTAAATCCTGCGCCGATTGATCCGGTCCAGGCCAAAGTGATGAAAATGTTCCCTATCGTCTTTACCATTTTCTTCCTGTTTTTCCCTGCCGGCCTGGTTTTATACTGGATCGTCAATAACTCCCTATCCATACTTCAGCAATGGTACATCACCAAACAAATCGCTGAAGCAGAATAAAAATATTAAGGGAATCTCTAACAATTAAGTTACGTTCATGGTTCGACAGAGTTGAACCGAGCGTAACTTAAGTCTAAGCACAATCACCGTTACGTGCCGTTTATTTGAAGCACAGTATGTTTAGAGGTTCGCTCAAGTGAACATTGAATCTTTAGATACCATTGCAGCCATTGCAACGCCGCCTGGCAATGGCGGTGTCGGTATCATCCGCATTTCAGGCAAAGGGGTTTCCGAAATAGCCCGGCAACTCCTCAATAAAGTCCTCCAGCCCAGACTCGCTCAATTTTCATCTTTTACCGATGACGATGGTTCAGTGATTGATTCCGGCATTGCCCTTTATTTTCCCGCGCCGGCCTCCTACACCGGCGAAGATGTGCTCGAACTGCAAGGACACGGAGGAGCCGTCGTATTGGACATGGTGCTACGACGGGTTTTAATGCTGGGCGCCCGCCTGGCCAATCCCGGCGAATTTACCGAGCGCGCATTTCTCAACAATAAACTCGACCTGGCCCAGGCCGAAGCCGTCGCTGATTTAATCGAAAGTAGTACCGAGCAATCTGTGCGCTCGGCACAAAAATCCATGCAAGGCGTTTTTTCAAACCAGATCAACGAGCTGGTTGCAGAACTGACCGAACTGAGAATTTACGTAGAAGCGGCCATTGATTTCGTGGATGAAGAAATCGATTTTTTAAGCGATGGTGTGGTCGAGAACCGCATTGTCCGCTTATTGCAGCGCATTGAACAGATACAAAACACGGCACAACAAGGCCGCTTGTTGCGCGACGGCATGACCGTCGTTTTGGCCGGTAAACCCAATGCCGGAAAATCCAGCCTGCTCAATGCATTGGCCGGACACGATGCCGCCATCGTCACCGATATTGCCGGTACCACGCGCGACGTGTTAAGAGAACGCATCCAACTTGACGGCATGCCGCTGCATATCATCGATACCGCCGGTTTAAGGGAGAGTGAAAATGCCGTGGAGAAAGAAGGCATCCGCCGGGCGCAAGAGGAGATAAAAAAAGCCGACAGAATCCTGCTATTGCTGGATAGCCGAGAACCCGAGGATGATGAGCTGTTGCAATACCTGCCCAACAAGATCAGCATTACCAGAATCTATAACAAAATAGACCTTACCAAAACAGCGCCTATGATTCAGGATACAGCGACCGGCTTTGAACTGCATCTGTCGATTAAAACCGGTGCCGGCATGGAACTGCTCAGACAACATCTGAAACAATGCATGGGCTTTCAGGAGCAAACCGACAATGTCTTCATTGCCAGAAGACGGCACATTGAAGCTTTAAGAAAAGGCTATGCGTTTGTGGAGAGCGCTTTAAATCAGTTAATAATCAGCCAGGCCGGCGAACTGGTCGCCGAGGATCTTAGACAGGCACAATACAGTCTTTCTGAAATTACCGGCGAGTTCACTTCGGACGATTTACTGGGAAAAATATTTTCCAGCTTTTGCATTGGAAAGTAAACAATCAGACGAACAGCATCATGTATTCGTTAATGATTTGAGAAGTTTTTTTACTTTCCAAAAGAGACCGAAAAGTAAAGAGGTAAATCGGAGATTGAAAAGTTCAGCTATATCAGGAAACCAATGGCTATCCTGATATAGCCTTAAGAATATTAGAACATTTTTTTCAGTTCGCCATACCCTTTGTATGCATCTCTTAATTCTTGTTCAGCTTCTTGCAACGCTTCTTGTTTGGCGTGAACGCGTGCATTTTTCAATTTGCCGGCTACGCGAGCGCGAGCAACGTCCACTTTATCGTTAGCATTGATTTCTTTATTGGCATCCAATGCATCTTTAATAAGCTCAGCAACCTTGTCACCTTCAGTACCGCTGGTGATCGCATCCAGTGCGATTTTGATTTTCTCCATTGTCATATCAACGGCATCAGATGGCGAATACGCGATTCTACCCTTATCTAATTCTGCAAATGCAGTCGATGAAACAGCACCCATAGAAGCTGCGATCAATAAAGATAGTAAGACTTTTTTCATGCTTTTCATATCGCACTAAACCTCAAGTTATTGTTGTTTGGATTTATATTGGCAATGTAGCTATTAATTTAATGCTAATAGCAGGTACCAAAAATAATTCTACCACATTTTACAGGTTTTCAACCTGTCGAAGGGTTGAAATCATTAGGCAATGAAGATGAGTTTTAGGCTTTCAGCGCGATTTTGCGTCCCTCAAAAAGAGCGACAAATAACAGATAGAGCAACATCAGCAAAACGGACAGCAACCAGGGCTGGGCGTATGAAACGGCTTGTAATTGTTGCTGGGAGATATATAAAACCACTCCTAAAAAGATATAAAAAAGCACTCGTTTTACCTCATAGGCTACCGGGTAATATTTACGCCCCAGCAAATAAGATACGATGGCCATACTGGCATAGCAAATCAGTGTAGCCCAGGCTGAACCGACATAGCCCCAGATGGGAATCCACCAAATATTCAATACAACAGTCAACCCGGCTCCGGCTAAGGATACAAAGGCGCCCATTAGGGTGCGGTCAGTCAGTTTGTACCAGATCGATAAATTGACATAGATACCCAGACATAAATTGGCCAGCAACAGAATGGGGACGACTTCCAGGCCGGCACGAAATTCGGTGCCGATGAAGTATTGAAAGAAATCAATAAACAAGGTCACCAGCAAAAAGATAAATACGCAAAAAATAACGAAAAATTTAAGCACCTGAGCATACACGCTGCGCGCATCGCTTTTATCCGCATAGGCAAAGAAAAACGGCTCGGCGGCATAACGAAAGGCTTGAATGAACAGCGACATCAGAATGGACAATTTATAGCAGGCGCTATAAATACCCAGCATCTGCATATTGGTGTGGCTGTCGTAAGGCAATAGATATTTCAGTAAGGCGCGGTCCAGCATTTCATTGATAATGCCGGCAAAACCGATGACCACCATCGGTACCGAATAGCGAACCATGCGGGCAAACAGGTCGCGGTCAAATCCCCAGCTTAACCCTCTTAACTGAGGCGCAAGCAGCAAAAACTTGCACACACTGGCGATCAGATTGGCGATAAAGATATAACCTACCCCGATTGCAGGATCATAAATTAGGGCAATCCAGGATTGCGGAGCTTGCTGGTAGATTTTTCGGCAGTAAACGATAAAAAAAAGGCTCAGCATTACCGTCAGGATAATCTCGATAATCTTGATGCCGGCAAAGCGCACTGCCTTATTCTCCGCCCGCAAACGCGCAAAAGGAATCGAAGATATCGCATCGAGCACTAAAATGATGCTAAACCACCGCACATATTCGGGATGATCCGCATAATTCAAGGCAGCCGAAAGCCTTGGATTGATAGCCAGGATACACAGAAAAAAAACCAGATTGACCAGTACGACGAAAATCAGTGCGGTCGAATAAGCAACATCGCGGTCGGGCTGTTCTTTATTGCGAAAACGAAAATAGCCGGTTTCAAAACCGAACAGCAGCAGGACCGAAAAAAATCCGGCATAGGCATAAAATTCCGACACGACCCCGTATTCCGCCGTCGAAAAATAATAGGTATAAAGCGGTACCAAAAGATAATTAAGAAACCTGCCAAAAATACTGCTGACGCCATAAATGGCTGTTTGCGATGCAAGTTTTTTTATAATGCCCATAGCTTCGAGTCGGTTGATTTACTAACTATAAATTCGGGGATTCAAACGTAGAGATTGAGATTAAACGACAGTCCCGATTGAACCATGTGCTCGACATGGCGTGTCGCGGGTGCCATTATTCTATTGGATTGTGTAAGCTTACTGACAGAAAATTTCCGTTGCAGCTTTATTGGATCAGGACGAGCGCCCTGTCGGAGGATGGTCAGACTCAGTTATAAAAATAACCGAATCCGACCGACTAACGTATTAGTGACTTTTGCTGTAGATCTGTTTTATGTCTTGGAAGTCTTTTAACGCGTCTCTTAACAGCTGTTCAGCAGGTTGTAATTCGCTTTTTCTGACTTCAGCGATCGCATTTTTCAATTTTGAGCTGGCTTTATTTCTTTTTAAATCAACTTCTTGATTAGAAATGTCTTTTTGTGCTTGGCGAGCGTCATTGATTAATGCAACAGTTGCTTCGGTATCAGCGCCCTGCTCGATGGCGGAAATTGATTCTTCAATTTTCAAGATGGTGTTGTCAATCGCTGCTTTGACTTCAGCAACGGTAGGGTTTGCAGCCATAGCCGTTGAAGATGCCGCCATAATACCGGCCATAGACAAAGAAACAAGAATTTTTTTAAGTGCGTTCATGAATAGTAAACCTCATGTGTTGAAATTTTTAGTGTAAAGACATAACGATTCATGAGAGTTTATGCAGGAAAGCAAGGGTTCAAATTGAAATGCTATGTGTGCGCGCATTCTAACACAGATAATAAGAATGAAAATTATTCATCCTCCCTTTTTATTTTTACCATAAGCTCTCCGGAAGCATCTTCTGATATTAAAAACAGGATGGGGGCGCAGCAAACCGAACAGTCCTCATAATATTCCTGATCTCCGGCAGAGCTATCGATCAAAACGTTGATCGTCTCACCGCAATAGGGACAGGCAAACAAGATTTCTTCCATATCACACCTTTCTCAACAGATAGTCCATCCAGGACACCGGCAAGATGCGTTTAAGAAAGGCAAAAACATAAGTCGGAACAGTCACATAGTAATGTCGTTTGGGCGTTTTGGCTTCAAGCGCATGGATGACTTTTTCAGCTACGGCCTCAGCCGGAAGGGTAAAGGAGGCGGCAGGGCCTTCCTTTTGCAGACGTGTTTCCATGTTTTTATAGGTTTCCTGATGAAAACTGTGCGTAGGATCTATATTTTTTTTATACAGTGCAAAGGCATTTTTTCTAAAATCGCTCAGGATCGGGCCGGGTTCTATCAATGAAATATGGATATTGCTGCCGTAAAGTTCCAGACGTAAAGTGTCCGCCAAACCTTCAAGGGCAAACTTGCTGGCGTTATAAGCACCGCGATAAGTCATGGCGACCAGGCCCAGCACCGAACTGTTATAGATAATCCGGCCATGGCCTTGCTTGCGCATCACAGGAATCAGTAGATTGGTCAATTCATGGGTGCCAAACAGGTTGGTTTCAAACTGAAAGCGCAGCACTTCACGGCTTAAATCTTCTACTGCGCCAGGTTGACCAAATGCACCGTTATTGAACAGGGCATCCAATTTGCCGCCGGTTAATTCTAGAACTTGTTCGACCGCCCGATGAATACTGGCGCTATCGGCCAGATCAAGTTGCACTGTGCTGAAGCCTTGCTGTTGCAGTCGCTCTACATCCTCAGGCTTTCTTGCCGAGGCTATCACCTGATGACCACGTTTTTTTAATTCAATTGCGGTGATGTAACCGATACCGGAAGAACAGCCGGTGATTAATATGGTTTTAGCTGAATTCATAAGGGGCACTACCGGACTAACTCCTGCTCGTTAAAATGAAAAGGTTTGCCGCTGCTGCAGTCAACCGAGAACACCAGCGCATTTTTTTCGCTTTTAATATCCAATTCGGATGCTTCAACACGGCCGCATTGTCCTGATGCCAAGGCTTTTTCAGCCGCATGTCGTCTAAAACGCTCGATTTCAGGCAGTCTGTTCTGAAAATTCTTTACCAGATCAGGTAACTGATCCGGGTGATAAGGCGGAATGGCGAATGGAGAAAATTGAGTCGGATTATTTTTAATAAGAAACTGGTTTTTTGCGCTTTCATCCACGGCATCCTGCTTAAGTTTGTTTTGCTTGGCCAACAACTGTTCCTGCTCCAATTTTTCTTGCGCCATTTTTTTCTGCTGCTCGGCTTCGGACAACGCGGCCTGATTTTCTTTTTCACTCAGGTTGGTAGACACGCCGGTTTTAACATTGATTTCCACACTGCTTTTACCCTCGGAACAAGGGCCTGAACGGTACACCGTTTTTCCGTCAGGATCGGTACATTTATAAACGCCGGCGTAAGCATGGGCGGAAAAAATACCTGCCAATATCAATACGATAAATCTCATTCCTTATCTCCGAGAACAATTTTGATTCGTGAAAGTATAGGGGATATTGATGGCTTTGTTCATCCTGAAAATGATGAGCTTTTATTAGGCCATTGAAAATTCAGCGATGCACATCTGAAGAGCTGTGGACTAAAAATTAGTAATAACAAATTAAAAAATTTAAAACCAACTGTTATTATTAGCTGCGACAATACCTGTGGATAAGTCATTTTTTGAAAATAAAATCAGAATCTTGAAACAATCCATAAGTTGCCATTAAAGTTATCCACAATCTGTGTATAGATTGTGGATAAGCCAGAGCCTTATTTTTTCCACACCAAAACTCACAGGAAAAATTAGGTTTACCCACAGACTTACGCTTTGTAGGTCGTGGGAATATCTGTATAAAATAATGAACCTTTCCGTATAACGATTGTTTATAACGGGGATTGAGCTTGAGTCACAACTCTACAAGCGGAGTCTTGCAGCGGTGATTCTTGTGTGATGGATTTACAAACCACTAAAGCGGATCATGTCAGAACAAAACAGCAATACAAGTACAACGCAAGCGGCACTCATGAAGTTGAAAGACTTCATCAATCAGGAAATTATCGGTCAGGATATTCTGGTGGAAAGAATGCTGATCGGCTTGTTGGCCGATGGCCATATTCTGGTTGAAGGCGCTCCGGGCTTGGCCAAAACCCGAGCGATCAATGTTTTAAGTAAAGGCATAGAGGGCGATTTTCACCGGGTTCAGTTTACGCCGGATTTATTGCCGGCCGATTTAACCGGTACGGAAATCTACCGTCCTCAACAAGGCACTTTTGAATTTCAAAAAGGGCCTTTGTTTCATAACCTGATATTGGCCGATGAAATCAACCGGTCACCCGCAAAAGTACAGGCTGCCTTATTGGAGGCCATGGCCGAACGGCAGATCACCGTCGGTCAGGCAACCTATCCGCTGCCGTCCTTGTTTATGGTCATGGCCACGCAAAATCCCATCGAGCAGGAAGGCACTTATCCATTGCCGGAAGCGCAACTGGACCGGTTTTTGCTGCATGTGAAAATTGATTATCCCAAGGCGGAACACGAAAAAAGCATTTTGCATCTGGCCAGGACCGAAGCACGCGCCGAATCATTAAAAACCGGCAAGACGTTTGAGCCCTTGAGCCAGCAAACCTTGTTCGAAGCCCGTAATGCGGTGCTGGATCTATACATGGCAGAAAGCCTTGAAGACTATTTGCTGCAAATCATTCTGGCAACCCGCAATCCCGGCGCTTACGGCAAAGACTTGGCCGGGTGGCTGCAATACGGCGCCAGCCCCAGGGCCAGCATTGCCCTGGATCGCTGTTCCAGAGCCAAAGCCTGGCTGGCCGATAGGGACTTTGTGAGTCCGGAAGACATTCAGGACATGGCCTACGATATATTGCGTCATCGCCTGATACTGTCTTACGAAGCCGAGGCAGAAGGCATTACCACCGATCACTTTATTAAAGAACTGATTGCCAGAATCGCAGTCCCCTGATGTTGTTTAGTCCACAAGTCGCGGCGGCTCAAGGCAATGAGCTGATCGCCGTCAGTCTTAAAACCCTGGTCGATCTGGCTAAACCCGCGCTGGCCTTAAATCTGCAGCAGGCATCCATTCGGTCCCTGCAAAGCGGCGGCTATGTGTCCCGTTTTAAAGGACGCGGCATGGAGTTTGATGAAGCCAGACTCTATCAAGCCGGCGATGATATCCGCAGCATCGACTGGCGAGTGACGGCGCGCACCGGAAAACCCCATACCAAGCTGTTTCGGGAGGAGCGTGAGCGGCCAGTGTTTATTTCTGTCGACAATCGTCCTGCCATGCATTTTGCGACCCGCGGCGTTTTTAAGTCGGTACTGGCGGCGAAACTGGCTGGTTTGCTGGCCTGGACCGCGCAGCAGCACGGCGACAGAATCGGCGGGCAGATATTCTCTGAAAACGAATGCCGTGAATTAAAACCGCAAAACGGCAAGCATGCGGTCTTACGCTTTCTAAACGCACTGGTCCGGCCTGAACAGCCCATGGAGAATCGTTTTACTTTTGAACATGTACTGGCACGATTGACGCAACATGCCCGCCCCGGCAGCCGGGTCTATATCATCAGTGATTTTCGCGGCATCAATGACAAGGCAGAAACGCATCTGGCAAGACTGTCGCAGCATTGCGATGTCATTCTGATTATGGTTTATGATGCCCTTGAAAAATCCTTGCCTGAAACAGGCCGCTACCGATTTACCGATAATCAACGCGATGTGGTGATAGACAGCGCAGACCGACAGCGTCTGCTCAATTATCAACGACGCTTTGCCTCGCACCAGCAACATCTGCAGGCCTTGGCCAAAAAAATGGGACTGGCTTTTATTCTGTGCAGCACCACAGACGATCCGATGCAGCGGTTAAGAAATGCAAGCTGACACACTGCCTTTAAAAGATATTCACATTCCAGAAGCTATCGGCTGGTGGCCGCCGGCTATCGGCTGGTGGCTTTTGGCTGTTTTAATTCCATTACTGATGGTTTTCTTTATCTGGATTTACAAACGCCTGAACCGAAACAGCGCGATTAAAACAGCGAAAAAATGCCTGGCAGCGATCAAGCAGGACACAAGCCAAGACGCCAACCAGAAACTCGTCGAACTTTCAGCGCTGGTCAGGCGCGTGGCGATCAGTGTGGCGCCCAGAGCGCTTGCCGCAGGTTTAACGGGCCGCGATTGGCTGGCGTATCTGGATCAATCGGTGAAGGGCGCGCCTTTCACCGAAGGCGTCGGTCAACTGCTGGCGGAGGCGCCTTATCGCAAATCAGCCATCACCGATGCTGAAATTTCTACATTAATCAGTCTGTGTGAAGACTGGCTTAAAACCCAGGCAAAAAAATGATTCATTTTGAATGGCCCTGGATGGTCGCGGCCTTAGCGCTGCCCTTCATAATTCGCTGGCTACTGCCGGCCTACCTGCCGGTCGAACAGGCGGCACTGAAAGTCCCGTTCCTGGAGGATTTCTCCGATGCCGAGACACGGGCCGCTCCCAGAACGGAACAGTGGCCTATATTAGTGGCGGCCATCGCCTGGCTGTTACTGGTGATTGCCTGCACTCGTCCGCAATGGCTCGGTGAACCGATTGAGCAAGCGGTCAGCGGCCGGGACCTGATGCTGGCGGTGGATTTATCCGGCAGTATGGAGGTCAAGGATTTTGTGATTAATAACAAAACGGTAGATCGATTGACTGCCATCAAATGGGTGGCCGGCGATTTTATCAACCGCCGTGCAGGCGACAGGTTGGGATTGATACTATTCGGTACCCAGGCCTATCTGCAAACGCCGCTGACATTCGACAGAAAAACCGTGGCGACTTTATTGGACGAGGCCGTCATCGGTCTTGCCGGAGACAATACCGCCATTGGGGATGCCATCGGTCTGGGCGTCAAGCGCCTCAAAAATCAAGAGGTCAACAGCCGTGTCTTGATATTGTTGACCGACGGCGCCAATACGGCGGGCGAGGTCACGCCGTTAAAAGCCGCCGAACTTGCCGCTGAACACCAGTTAAAAATTTACACCATAGGCATAGGCGCCGATGAAATGCTGGTGCGCAGTTTTTTTGGCTCACACAAAGTGAATCCCTCCCAGGATCTCGATGAAGCCACCTTAACCGCCATAGCCGAAAAAACCGGCGGTGTTTATTTCCGTGCCAGAAATACCGATGAGCTGGAAAAAATCTACCGCTTACTCGATCAATTGGAGCCGGTCGAAAAGGACAAACAGTATTTCCGGCCCAGAACCGAGCTCTACTACTGGCCGTTGTCCGTGGCACTAATGCTGGCGGCCGGGATTGCGCTCTCGCGTGTGAGGTGGAGATGAATCTGGCTGAATTTCATTTTATCCGGCCCTATTGGCTGCTGGCCTTTATTCCCTACGTAGTTATTCTGATTTTGATGTGGCGCAACAAGCTTCGCCACGGCAACTGGTCGACGGTTTGCGATCCCGCCTTATTACCCTTCATCCTGCAGGAAAAAGCCGTCAACCAGAGCCGGTGGCCCTTAACTTCGGCCGCGCTGGCGGCTGTGCTGGTCATTATTGCGCTGGCAGGCCCGACCTGGGAAAGGCTGCCGTCGCCCGTGTTTCGGAGCGATCTGGCGGTGGTCATTGCGCTGGATCTTTCTCGTTCAATGGATGCCGGCGATATTAAGCCCAGCCGCCTGATCCGCGCCCGCTATAAAATCGCCGATATCCTAAAACGGCGGAAGGATGGCCAGACCGCATTGCTGGTCTATGCCGGCGATGCCTTTACGGTAACGCCGCTGACCGATGATACCGAAACCATCGCCAGTCAACTGGAAGCCCTGAATACCGACATCATGCCCAGCCAGGGCAGTGATACGGGGCGAGCGCTGGATAAGGCAGTGGAACTGTTCAAGCAGGCAGGCTTGCAGAAAGGTCAGATTTGGCTGGTGACCGACGGCGTTGAAGTCGGCAATACCCTGTCCAAAGTAAAAGCGCTCGACAACTACTCGTTATCGATACTGGGCGTAGGCACGGCCGAAGGCGCGCCGATAGCACTGCCGGAGGGAGGATTTTTAAAAGACAGCAATGGCGCAATCGTAGTACCCAAATTAAACAGCGCCGAATTAACAAAACTGGCGCGGGCAGGGCATGGCGTTTTTCAAACCCTGACGGCCGATGACAGGGATATTGAAACTTTGCTGGCGACGCTGGATAAACCGGTTCAACAA
>Ga0208625_100088_pt1 | contig 21541 bp, 16 predicted proteins | sample LakWasMeta8_HOW4_2_FD_183858 | JGI IMG/M metagenome (GOLD analysis project Ga0208625, IMG submission 183858) | Freshwater sediment methanotrophic microbial communities from Lake Washington under simulated oxygen tension - Sediment Metagenome... | ecosystem: Environmental > Aquatic > Freshwater >... | reverse complement strand
ATATCTCGCATTGGCTGCCTGTACAAGGCCCGATCAAGGATTTTATTCACCACAACACCCTGCATGCCGTTCAGCATTACCCTTTTCACCAAGGCGTGGCGATTGCAGCAAAGGTGTTCGGCGCTCGTAGTTATTTGTCATTGGCAGAATATCAAGCCATGCACAAGCAAGGCAGAATCAAGGATTTTGCGATTGATTGGGCTATTAAACATTCCGGTTGTCAGCCGGAAAGCATATCGGCATTGAAAGAAAAGCTATTTGCGGTAGACAGTACCGATCACTATCCGCCCGTATCGCTGGCTAATCATGGTGTCCGCAATAGCTGGTTGACGCATTTGGAAGTCGATTTGAATTCTCTAGTGCATCCGATTATTTTCCGGCTGCTGGCGAATTTTTTGGATCAAGGTATTAGCCGTTGGACCTTGGCTAAACCCGATGAATCATTTTTAAGCTGTGTCTGGCGCCTGGCGCAAAACAGTCTGTTGCCGCTTTATCCGTTTAATGAGCCAGCTATTCGAAACTTATTAAATGAAAGCTCTAATGACCTGATTTTGACTTGCTTGCAACGAATTGTCGGCGACGAATCGCTATATGAGCAGTACCTGTTGGAAATGTTACTCGCTCATCCAGGTTGGGCGGGCATGGTGCGTCTTATCGAACTTGATTCTAAAGCCTTACTGGAGCGTCGCCAGATTACGCTGAAAGAACTCATTGCTGTAGAGTTGCTCGCTGAATTGGCGATTCTTAACAAAAAAAGAGGTGCGAAATTTATTACCGTTGCGCAAACGCCGCACGCTGCCGACATACCGCTGTTAAGCGACTATGAGGCCAAAGCGATCGTGCCGTTACCGTTAAAAGTGTGGCATGAAGCGATGGAATATTCGCTGCATACTGAATTGTTGATCGCGCTAAAAGCACCGGATGCGCCGGTAAAATCCAAAGAAGCGCCTATCGCGCAGGCATTTTTTTGCATCGACGACAGGGAATGCTCGCTTCGCCGCTATTTGGAAGAACTTAATCCAGCTATTGAAACCTTCGGTGCAGCTGGATTTTTTGGCATCGATTTTTTGTATCAGGGCTTTGATGATGCATATCCGGTAGCTCAGTGTCCCAATATTCTCAATCCCAAACATTTGATCATGGAGTCAAACCTGCGGCCGGAAGCGGAAAAAAATGCCGTGACCGAAGGTTTCTCAGATCTACACATCAAGCCGCATTCGCTTTTTAAAGGCTGGTTGTTCACGCAGATTTTGGGGATCGGTTATGCCGCGCGGATGCTTTGGGATGTGTTTCGTCCCAGTTCGCAACTGCTAAAAATCAAAAAATTAAGCGAAGTTGACGCCCATACCCATTTGCATTTGCTGCGGGAAAGCGATGAGCCTAATGCCGATGGGCAGTTGCTGGGATTTTCGGTGACGGAAATGGCCGATAAAATTGAGGGTTTGTTGCGCAACATCGGCCTAACAAAACAATTTGCGCCGCTGGTTGTGGTCGTTGCGCACGGTTCCAGCAGCACTAATAATCCGCATTTTGCCGCTTACGATTGCGGTGCTTGCTCCGGCAAACCGGGTGCGCCTAATGCGCGCGCATTTGCCTGGATGGCTAACTATGAACCGGTGCGGGAGGTATTGCGGGAGCGAGGTATCGATATTCCGTCAAGCAGTTATTTTGTTGCGGCATTGCATAATACCAGCCGTGACGAAATCACTTACTACGATAAACATCTGTTCGCCCAATATCCGGACGATGCCTTGCAGGCTTTTCAAAAAACCATGCAACAAGCGTTGCAAAAAAATGCTCTGGAGCGCTGCCGTTGGTTTGAATTGGGCCCGCAAAAGCATTCTTTTGAAGAGGCACATCAACATGTTGCTACTCGCGCTTCGTCGATATTTGAGCCGCGGCCTGAACTTAATCATTCCAACAACCTGTATTGCGTAGTAGGAAGACGGTCATTAACGCGCGATTTATTTCTCGATCGGCGCTCATTTTTGCACTCTTACAACCCTGATTCGGACGTTGATGGCCAGATCGTTGTCAAAATCCTATCGGCGATTATTCCAGTCTGCGGCGGTATCAATCTTGAGTATTTGTTTTCGCGCATTGATAACTCGGTGTATGGCGCCGGCACCAAGCTGCCGCATAACGTGATTGGTTTGCTTGGCGTTGCCAACGGTGTCGAAGGCGACTTACGTACCGGTTTGCCATCGCAAATGATCGAAGTCCATGAACCGGCGCGGTTACTGATTGTTATCGAACAAAGCACGGAAGTTCTGGATAAAGCCTTTGCAAAGCTGGGAGTCTCGTTAAAAGAATGGCTGGATAACGATTGGGTGCGTTTGGTGGCGTGTCATCCCGGTACTAATGAGTTGTGCTTTTATCACAGTACCGGCTGGGAACCGGTTGAATTGCCCTCAGATAGCGTGGCGCCAACGGCTAATTGCTCTGAAACCATTATTGTCGGCCAGGTTGCAACGATTCCGGTGCATTGTCTACGTAGGAGTGCCGCATGAATACATTATTGCTAGCCTGTCTATTTTTACCGCTGTTTGGGCTGCTGCTGATTGCCTTGCTGGGAACTAACGAAAAGAAAATAGCGACCATCAGTTTCTGGACCACGCATGCAATGGGCCTGAGTATCATTGTGTTGCTTGCGCTATGGGCAGCCAACGGTTTTCCTGATCATGAATTCGAGTGGTTCACGTTGTATGAACGCGGCAGTTATCAATTCCCGATCCTGTTTTATTTTGATCGTATCGGTGCGGCGTATTTGTTTGCCGTGTGGGTGATTTTTTCGGTGATTGTGCGTTATTGCCGAAATTACCTGCATAGAGAAACCGGCTATAAACGCTTCTTTATGACCATTTTCGGCTTTGCACTGGGCTTAAATATGGTCGTGCTGTCCGGGTCGATTGATATGCTATTCGCAGGCTGGGAAATTGTCGGCATCTCGTCATTTTTATTGATCGCCTTTTACCGGCATCGGGTACAGCCGGTGCGCAATGCCTTAAGGACGTACACGGTGTACCGCTTTTGCGACATCGGTTTACTGCTGGGGGCGTGGATGAGTCATTTGTTGTTTCACGAGAGCGACCATTTCAGCAATCTTTCCGTGCTGTTTGAACAAACTGCACCGGCACCTGCCAGTTATCCCGCGTTAATGTTGATGTCGGTGCTGATATTTATTGCCGCATGCGGAAAATCGGCGCAGTTTCCTTTTTGTTTTTGGCTGCCGCGCGCTATGGAAGGACCGACGCCGTCCAGCGCCATTTTTTACGGTGCCTTGTCGGTGCATTTGGGGGTATTTTTGCTGCTGCGTACCGCACCGATATGGAGTTATCACTACATAACCCGGACGGCACTGTTCAGCATTGGTTTGCTGACTGTGGTGATCGCCAGTCTGTCGGAAAAAACGCAATCAAACATTAAAGGCCAGGTGGCTTACGCTTCGATTACCCAAGTAGGTTTCATGTTTATGGAGCTGGCGCTGGGCTTGGAAACCTTGGTATTAATACATTTCTTGGGCAACGCCTTTTTACGTTGTTACCAGTTGTTGGTATCGCCGTCTATCGTTGCGCATATGATTCGAGTGGAAGGCGCTATCGACACCGACTTTAATATTAAAAACACCAGCATGCCTGACTATTTACCGGTATCGATACGCGACACGCTGCCGGAAGTCTTACAGAACACGTTATATGTGTTTGCTCTGCAGGAAGGAAACTTAGAGTTGTTGGTGCGCTCAATCCTTTGGGCGCCACTCAAACAAGCAGGTGCAAAAATTAATAACGTCAATTTGGGGGTGAAAATTGTCGTTGGTTTAGGTGTTTTAATCATGACTTGGCTTGCTTTTACTACCGAATTTATTAATTCCCTGTATCTCGCTGCGCCCGCCGCGCTGGCTATGGTGATGGCGTCATTAAGTGCGTTTAGCCAGAAACACAGTTTCATTAAAGTCTGGAATGCCGTTGCGATGAGCGCCTTGTTGGCCGCCAGTTCAGTTTGGTTGTTACATCCCGAGGCCTGGTCAGATATTGTGTTGTTTGCTACCGGCATCATTCCATCTTGGCTGCTCGGCATTTTGGTGTTAATCAAGTTACCGAAACAAGACAATTTTAAAGACTCACCTTTTGCCTACCGGGCCATGGCCGAAACCAACCCGCTGTTGTCGTTGTTATTGTTTATCAGCTTTCTGGGCTTGGTTGGTTTTCCGATTACCCCGGCATTTATTGGCGAAGATTTGTTGCTCTATCACGCCAGTAGCCAATATTCGTGGATTGGCGCGTTTATCGCCGTGTGTTTTGTGATTAACGGTATTGCCGCGGCGCGGGTATTTTTGAGGATTTGTATGGGCAGGCCATTGGAAATAGCTGAGGTAATGGCTAAGGACTAAGTTTGCCCTGCCTTAGAATGGCAAGTTATTGCTCGCTATACCCTTCAAATGAGAACTTATTTATGACCTTACTATTTGCTTATTGTGCAGTGTTACTGAGCTTTGCTTCCGGTTTGCTGGCCTTGCTGATGAATCAGCAACAGCATCTGCAGGACCTGAGCCAACGCTGGTTTAAAAGGTTCGCTGGAGGTGCCGTTGTTCAATCAGTGATTGAACAAAATCTTGAGGAACATCGTTTCCCTAACTTATTAAGGCGACTGGTGTTTGTATTGCTGGGTTTGTCCGGGGTGTTTGCAGTGTTTGCCGGTTTGGCGGTATTGATCAGTACGGAAGTTATCACTGATCAAATCAGCTTAGGTTTACCGTGGTTACCTTGGCATGTGCGTTTTGACAGTTTGTCGGGTTTCTTCTTTTTGATTATTGGTATTGCGGTTATTGCGGTCAGTATTTACGGCCCCGGTTACGTTCACTCCTATAAAGAAAAGCAGCATCCTTTCGCTGTGTTGGGCCTATTCACCGGCTTGTTCGTTACCGGCATGATGCTGGTATTACTGGCCGATGATGCGTTCTTTTTCATGATTGCCTGGGAATTGATGTCGGTCGCCAGTTATTTTTTGGTCGCGTTTCAACATGAAAACTCCGCCAATCGCCGGGCGGCATTTTTGTATTTGCTGATGGCGGAAGTTGGGGCCTTGGCGATTATTCTGAGCTTTGGTGTGCTCGCCAGTTTTGCCGATGGCTTTACCTTTGATGCTTTGCGCCAATCACAATTAACGCCCACCTGGTCCAGCATTGCCTTTGTGCTGGCCTTGCTGGGCTTCGGCATGAAAGCGGGCATCGTGCCGATACATGTCTGGCTGCCCGAAGCGCATCCGGTCGCACCTTCACATATTTCTGCACTGATGAGCGGCGTGATGCTCAAAGTCGCGTTGTACGGTTTGATTCGCTTTTGCTTTGATCTGCTGGCCGAAGTGCAATGGCAATGGGGCGTGGTGCTATTGGTGATTGGCTCGATTTCAGCATTGGGCGGCATTTTGTACGCGATGATGCAGCCGAATTTGAAGCGTTTACTTGCTTACAGCTCGGTTGAAAATATCGGCATCATCTTTATGGTGCTGGGCTTATCGATGATTTTTATGGATAACGGTCATCCACAACTGGCAGCATTAGGCTTTTTAGCGGCGTTGCTACATGCCTTTAACCATGCCTTGTTCAAGAATTTATTGTTTCTGGGCGCCGGCATACTCCAGCATCAAACTCACGAATTAAACATCGACATGATGGGCGGCTTGATTAAACGCATGCCGCAAACCAGCGCGCTGTTTTTGATCGGCTGCATGAGTATTTCTTCCTTACCGTTGTTTAACGGTTTTGTCTCCGAATGGCTGGCGTTTCAAACTGCGCTGCAAGTGGATGTGCTGGATAACGGCGTACTACGCAGCATGATACCGGTTGCCGCGGCGGCCTTGGCGTTGACTGCGGCACTGGCTGCCGCGTGCTTTGTAAAAGTGTTCGGCTTGATATTTTTAGGCCTGCCGCGCTCACGCAACAGCGAGAAAGCACATGAAGTCACAGATAAAGGCATGTTGATCGGGCCTGCGCTGTTGGCGGGTTTGTGTTTTTTGTTCGGGATTTTTCCTGGCTTGATCATCAATCTGATCAATGGCGTTGCCAAGCAATTGCTTGAACAAAGCTTGCCCAATGACACCAGCATGAGCTGGTTGTGGCTGGCACCGGTATCTGCACACCAGGCCTCTTATTCTGCACCCTTAGTATTGATTGGCGTTTTACTGGCGGGATTTATCACTTTTTGGTATCTGCGCCGTAATCCCGACACCAAAACCATGCGCATTGCTCCTACCTGGGACTGCGGCTTTGGCGGTTTGACGTCGCGCATGCAATACACCAGCAGTGCTTTCACCATGCCGTTCCGACGTATTTTTGCTAATGCCTGGATTATTGACGAGCAAATCGACAAAGACATGCGCGGCGCGATGAATCTGGATGTCGCCGCGGTGCACTACAAGTTGCAGGTTGAAGATCACAGCTGGCCAAAGTTATATCTACCGATTGCCCATGCGGTTAATACCTTGGCTAAACATGTTGGACGCATTCAAACGGGGAATATCCGGGTTTACCTGAGTTATTCGTTTGTCACTTTAATCATCATGCTATGGGTGATCAGCTAATGTTGTGGATATTGGCAATAATTCAAACCATCCTGTTTGTGGCGCTGGCACCTTTGCTGGCAGGCTGGCTCAAATGGTGTAAGTGTCGCTTGCAAAATCGCCGGGCACCGTCGTTATTTCAGCCCTACAAAGATCTACTCAAGTTGATCCGTAAACAGCCGGTGGTGTCTGAGGATGCTTCATGGCTATTTACCAAGGCGCCGTTCATTATTTTTTCTGCCACTGTGTTGGCAGCCTCCGTAGTGCCGTTGATTGCTGTGGATTTACCGACCTCCGCCAGTGCTGACGTGATTGTGTTGGTAGGCTTTTTTGCTTTTGCCCGCTTCTTCCTGGCGTTGGCAGGTTTAGATGTGGGCACAGCGTTTGGCGGCATGGGCTCGTCGCGGGAGATGACCATTTCTTCACTGGCCGAACCGGCGATGTTGATGGCGATTTTTACTTTGACTATGACGGCTTCAACTACCAACTTAGCGTTTGCTATTGAGCATGTACTGAATGAAGGTCTGGTGTTGCGGCCTTCGTTTGTGTTCGCTTTGTTTGCGCTGTTGCTGGTCGCCATCGCCGAAACAGGACGCGTGCCGGTTGATAATCCCTCCACGCATTTAGAACTGACCATGATTCACGAGGCGATGATTCTGGAATACAGCGGCCGACATCTGGCATTGATTGAGTGGGCCAGCCAATTGAAGCTGATGCTTTACGGCGTATTGATTGCCAATATTTTCTTGCCTTGGGGGATTGCGCAAACTCAGGATTTACATGCGTTAGGCATTGGTTTATTGGCGATACTCGGCAAGCTTGCCGTGTTGGCGGTAGTGCTGGCAATGACCGAAACCCTGTTCGCCAAAATGCGACTGTTTCGGGTGCAGGAGTTTTTGGGCTTCGCCTATCTGTTGGGCCTGCTGGGCATGTTAAGCCACATCATTCTGGAGGCATCACGCTAATGAACATTGAGCAACAGGATTTTTATACTCAAGCCATTTTGTCGATGGCTGCACTGGTCGGATTAACCTCATTTTTAATGTTGGGGCAGGGGCGATTATTACGACTGATTTTTGTCTTCGCGTTACAGGGCTTGTTGCTGACCGCGACTACCGCATTGGCAGCCTACAGTTTGGATAATTACCATCTGTACATCTCTGCCGTGTTAACGCTGGCCTTAAAAGTTATTTTTATCCCGATCATGCTCAGACGGCAGGTTCTTGCCATGAATATGCACCGGGATACCGAGGCGCTTAAAAACAATACCGCTGTGATGATCGGCGGCGCCAGTCTGATGGTCTTTAGTTATTACGTGCTGCATCCTATCGTGCAGACATCTTCCGTAGTCATGGTGAATGCCTTGGCGGTGAGTCTGTCTGTAGTGCTGCTGGGGATGTTGTTGATGATCTCTCACCGCCAGGCGATTGCCCATGTGGTGGGGTTTATGTCGATTGAAAATGGTTTGTTCTTTGCGGCGATCGTCGCGACCAACGGCATGCCGTTGGTGGTTGAGCTGGGTGTTGCCTTTGACGTGCTGGTTGCTGCGGTGCTGTTCGGTATCTTTTTCTTTCATATTCGTACCAGCATCGATTCACTGGATGTGGATCGACTCAATCGTTTGCATGAGGTGGAAAAATGATCGCGGCCTATTTGTTACTGCTGATCTCATTCGGCGGCATTCTTTATTTTGCGCTGTCCGGCCATAAAGCAGACACCGGCAAGATAAATATTTGCTTCAATGGTGTCAGCCTGTTGGCCACTATTTGGCTGGCGATTAATGTGTTTAATCAAGGCACCTTGCTCTCAGAAGACAAAAGCTTTTTGGTTGATTCCTTCAATGTCTATTTGATTGTGTTAACGGCATTTATTGGTTTTACCACGTCGATATTTTCTTCGCCTTATATGGCGCATGAAAAGGACTTGGGCAAGCTCACCGATCAGCGCTTAAAAATGTATTACTCCATGTATCAAGGCTTCATGCTGGCGATGTATCTAGTGTTGACTACTAATAACATGGGCGTGATGTGGGTGGCGATGGAAGGCGCGACACTGGCAACAGTATTGTTGGTGAGTTTGTATCGCACCCCTGAATCGATTGAGGCGGCCTGGAAGTATTTTATTCTCTGCGGCGTCGGTATTGCCCAGGCACTGTTCGGGACGATTTTGTTGTATTACGCCGCGGTGCAAATTGGCGATGGCGAAAACGCTTTGTTGTGGTCGGTGCTTTATACCAATGCCGATAAGCTGAATCCTGAAATTCTTGAGATTGCTTTTGTATTTTTGCTGATCGGTTACGGCACCAAAATCGGGCTGGTACCGTTGCATAACTGGTTGCCCGATGCGCACTCCGAAGGTCCGACGCCGATGTCCGCGGTTTTGTCTGGCTTATTATTGAATGATGCTTTGTACGCAGTGGTGCGTAATAAAATGCTGGTCGATGGCGCAACGCATTCAAGCATGGCCGGTTTTTTGATGATGGGGTTCGGCTTGTTGTCGTTTCTGGTGGCCGCGCTGTTTTTGCATCGCCAAAAAGACATCAAACGGCTATTTAGTTATTCCTCTATCGAACACATGGGGCTAATGACCTTTGCTTTTGGTATGGGCGGGCCGTTGGCAACATTTGCCGCCTTGATGCACATGACGGTGCATTCGCTGACCAAATCGGCCATTTTCGTCACCGTCGGTCATGCCTCACAACTGGCCGGTACGCAAAGCATGGATAAAATCCGCGGCCTGATCAGAACCCAGCCCAAAATCGGCTGGGGCTTATTGATTGGTACGGTTGCCATTGCCGGTTTCCCTCCTTTTGGCGTGTTTACCAGTGAGTTTTTGGTGCTGCTGGCGACCATGCATAGCTACCCTTGGCTGGCGCCCGTATTGTTGTTAGGCATCGGCATTGCCTTTGCCGGGTTATTTAGACACATCCAGCCGATGGTATACGGCGAGCAACCCGAAGGTCAGTTGCCGGTGAAGGCCAATTTATGGCCCGTGATTATTCATCTTGCCCTAGTGCTGTGGATGGGCTTAGCCATCCCAGGATTCCTGGCTGATTGGTTTGGTCAGGCGACGACGTTGATTGCCGGGAGTTCACCGTTATGAGTGATGCAAATTGGACTAATGAGTTTTTAGCCTTACTGAATATTGCCGGCATTACTGTTGAGCCGATTCATGTGCCATCGTTGGAGCAGGGCGGCCAGAAAATACTCTGGCAGGTTGATAGCAAAGACTGGCAACGATTTAGTCAGTATGCCAAGGCGCAAGGCCTGCGTTGGGTCGCAGGATGGGCTGAGCAAGGGCCCGGACAGTTTTTAGTGAATGCCTGTTTTGAAAAGCAGGGCGCGTATGTGTTGCTACGCACTATTGTCAGTGAACACAAACCTGAGTTGCCGACACAAGCCAATGTTTACCCGGCGGCCAATCGTAGCGAACGGCACACACAGGATATGTTCGGCATTCACTTTGTTGGTCATGCCGACAATCGTCGCTGGACCCGGCATCAGGCCTGGGATAAGCACAGCTATCCGTTGCGCAAGGACTTTCCGGTACAGGGCACGCCGGAAGCGGTTACTCCGCCGGATATGGATTATCCATTTATCAAAGCGCATGGCGCAGGTGTCTATGAGATTCCGGTCGGCCCGGTGCATGCCGGTATTATCGAGCCTGGGCATTTTCGTTTTCAGGCGGTTGGCGAGTTGATTTTGAATCTCGAAGAGCGCTTGGGCTATGTCCATAAAGGCATCGAAAAAATTGCCGAAGGACGTACGCCTGAATCTTTGGCTCGTTTGGCCGGGCGAGTGTCCGGCGACACCACGGTGGGCCATGCCTGGGCTGCCTGTATGGCGATGGAGCAAGCCGCCGGCGTGATTATTCCGCCTCGCGCTGCTTTGCTGCGGGGTATTTTTGCTGAACGCGAACGCATCGCCAATCACATGGGCGATATGGGGGCTATTTGTAACGATGTCGCTTTCGTGTTTGCGCAAATGCAGTTCACTCGTTTGCGGGAACTCTGGCTGCGCACCAATGCCAAGGTATTTGGTCACCGGTTGCTGATGGATAAAATTGTGCCGGGTGGTGTGGTCAGTGATTTAACCCATGAAGACAGCACCTTGATCAGGCAGGAATTGGCCGTTTTAAGAAAGGAGCTGAGTGAAGTCATCAATGCTGTGGACCTGAATTCTTCACTGGAAGATCGCTTATACACGGCAGGCTTTTTATCACAGGAACTCGCTGCCGCCTTCGGTGCGTTGGGCTACGTCGGACGTGCCAGTGGCCAGCACTTTGACGCGCGCCATGATGCTGCTTACCCGCCTTACGATCAGGTAAAGGTGAAGGTCGCCACTGAAAATCAGGGTGATATTGCCTCTCGATTCTGGGTGAGACATAAAGAAATCAATGTCTCGCTAAAACTGATCGAGCATTTTTTGCAGCAACTGGAACCCGGCGAGGTTATCAGCAGTTGGCAAACACCAGAATCCGGTAGCGAAGGATTAGGGATTGTTGAAGGCTGGCGCGGCGAAATTGTGACCTTTGTTCGGTTTGATGAGCACAACCAGATCGCCCGCTTTTATCCGCGCGACCCCAGTAGTTTGAACTGGCCTGCCTTGGAGAAACTGGTGCTGAATAACATCGTCCCGGATTTTCCGGTCTGCAACAAATCCGTGAATGGCTCATATTCGGGCAATGATTTATAGGACGGAAATATGCTCAATATCATAAAAAAAATCTTTATCACCGGTGTGGTGACCGAGCCAGTTAAATTTCCTACCGATAATGAATTGGAACAACTGGGCGTTACGCTTAAACAACGCATCGACAAAAAATTTAACGGCAGCATTGCCATACGCCAAGTGGATGCCGGCTCCTGCAACGGCTGTGAGCTGGAGATCCACGCCTTAAACAATCCCTATTACGACATTGAACGTTTTGGGATTCACTTTGTCGCCTCGCCCCGGCATGCCGATGTCTTACTGGTAACTGGCCCGGTGTCGCGGCACATGCAAACTGCGTTATTACGCACTTATGACGCCACGCCCAATCCAAAATGGGTGGTTGCCGTCGGCGATTGCGCGGCTTGCGGTGGTGAGTTCGGGGTGTCTTATGCCAGTTGCGGCGCGGTATCGAATGTTATTCCTGTCGATGTCACCATTCCCGGTTGCCCGCCAACGCCGGTGGCGTTAATGAAAGGGTTATTGGGTTTGATGGGTTGATGGTTTTTAAATAAGGTGAGGTATTTATGAGCAAAAAAACTAAATGGTTAAAAGCGAGTGCGGTAACTCTGGGATTAACGTGCCTGTTGCCGGTCGCTAAAGCGGATGAGTTATTTCAGGACGCCGGTAGCTGGCTGCAAGTAGTCGGCGAGGGCAGCTTGAAAGCAGTCGATCCAAGCCTGGAAAAAGGCCGGATTTGGGTAGAAGGTCAATCCCGTTTTGATGACAACTGGAATCATTGGTATCAAGGCATGGTCCGCACTGCGATCGGTTATTCACTCAGTGATCGTGCTACGATTTGGGCAGGTTATACCTGGTTACCGACACAAAATATCGGCAAAAACTATGTCTCTCAACAAGATGTCTGGCCTGCGTTTCGGTATGTTTTACCCACTGATGTCGGAACGTTTACTTTCAGAACCATGGTCGAAACTAACTTTATACCGGGTAATGGCAGTGATGTTCGGGTGCGTCCACGGCAGATGATCCGCTTCCTGCATCCTTTAGAATTTGAACCGCGCTTGAGTTTGATTGCTTGGGATGAGTTTTTCGTGCGACTGAATTCAACCCCAAAAGGTGGTCAATCCGGTTTCGATCAAAACCGGGCGTTTGCCGGATTAGGCTGGACATTTAATAAAAACTTCCGCACTGAAGCCGGTTACATGAATCAATATTTGGACGATAACACTCATACCAATAACACCATGCGGCACTTAATTATGGGCTCGCTGTTTGTCAATTTCTAAAGACTCACTCGCGAGCAATCATGAATAAAGTCGCAGTCGTTACTTTTTATTTCTGGATTATTAAAATCTGCGCAACCACGCTGGGGGAAACGGCGGGTGATCTGCTGTCGATGACGATGGATGTCGGCTATGGACTCAGTACTGTTATTTTACTGGGTTTATTCTTAGTGTCTGTTATCGCTCAGTTGATGGCGAGCAAGTTTAATGCGGTGCTGTATTGGACGGTGATTCTTACTACCAGCACGGCAGGCACCACGATGTCGGATTTTATGGATCGAACGTTAGGCTTGGGTTACGCCGATGGGTCATTGATCTTGAGCTCAGGCTTATTGTTGGTGCTGGCGATTTGGCATGTTAGCGAAAAGACTATTTCCGTGAGTAACATTCAAACCACACGTGCGGAAATGTTCTATTGGTTGGCCATATTGTTTTCAAACACTCTGGGTACGGCTTTAGGTGACTTTTTAGCCGATGATTCGGGGCTGGGATTTTTGGGTGGTGCGGTGTTAATTGCTGTGTTAATAGGCTTAGTGGTATTGGCTAACTATTTCACCCAACTTAATCGAGTCATGCTTTTTTGGATTGCTTTCGTACTGACGCGTCCTTTTGGTGCAACCTTTGGCGATTTTTTGACTAAGCCGATTGAAAAAGGCGGGCTCGATTACGGCACCGTTGGGGCCTCGGTGATTCTTGCCTCCTTGCTGGCAATATTTGTTATTTATACAACGTTGACTGAAAAGCGTGCGGAAAATCAGTCATGAACACTCTAAACAACATTCAAGAAAGTAAAGTATGGAATTAGCGCAAAAGCAGAGTCTAAAACTGATTTTGTCTACGTTGGTGGTAGGCAATACCGTGCTGTTTTTAGTCATGGCCTATTTTCATCTACTGAGTACGGATGCCAAATCAGCGGTATTTATTGATTTTTGGGGACGATTTACGGTTTATTCGTTATGAGGCGTATAGAAAGTATGCTGGCTCTGTATGAGTACAAATTTAATAGTCAAGGTAAGAGAAATCTTATCTTTTTGTTAATTCTTAATTAAATAGTCAAATGAAATCAGCTTATCCACGCCCCATACAACATCGCGTCTTGGCTTTTTTGATACTGCTATTGTTGGCATTGGCGACGCTGGGCGGTCTGATTTGGCGCAATTTGCAGCATTTTGATGCGGTGCTTTCGCATGTGGATTATTCGCACAGCGTGCAAAACGTTGCTGTGGAATTACGACACTCGCTCATTGAATACCTTGCCGAATCGGTGCCGGTAGCCTATCCAGAGGTGCTTACCAACACTGTTAAAGCGTTAACAAAAACTTTAGCCGAAATAGATGCGTTGACTGCAGATGAAGTGATTTTATCGCCAACAACTAAAAACAGTATGGAAGTGGTCAGGCAGTTATTGTCGGAACTGGGGACGTTGGATAAGAAGGAAAAAAACATCCGCTTGATCGAGGCATTAAAGGTCATGAGTCAGGCGCTTGATAGCGAATTGATTGAGCGAGACCATTTACTGGAACAAATCAGCAAAGATACCGAAACCGAATTGACGGTGGCGTCGATGTTATTAGCGTTGATTTTGGTGATTGCGGTGTTGTTTTTTTATCGAAGAATTCTGCATCCTTTAAACGACCTCAGGCAGTTGTTGGAGCGGTTGATTGATGAATCTTATACACCAATAACCACTGCGCATTTGGACCCGTTATTGTTGCCTGTTTTTAATAGCTATAACGAAATGGTTAAGCACTTGGCTGAGCTGGAAGAAGCCAAACGCCTGCATGCACAATCATTGCAATATGAAGTCAGATTAGCCACTCAAGCATTGCTGGAACAGCAAACCAGTCTGGCACGCTCAGAACGCCTGGCGGCCATTGGCGAAGTCGCGGCCAAACTGGCCCACGAAATACGCAATCCTTTAGCCGGCATTCAAATGGCATTCAATAATTTGCGCAGAGAAATTGATGACCAGCATCAATGCGAACGCATGGGCTTAATCGATACCGAATTAAAACGGTTGGCGCGCTTGCTTAACGAAATGCTTGATCAAAGCCGCCATGCCCCGGAAGAAGCCAAAGAATTTGATTTGGTGGTTTTGATCAATGATTTATTGGCATTAACGCGTTATCAAATTCCTGAAGAGATACAGCTATGTACCGAGTTGCCTCATCCTCTGCCGGTAAACTTACCTGCCGGCGGCATGCGTCAGGCATTATTAAATTTAGTATTGAACGCAGCCAATGCCCTCGAAGGCAGTGCAGGAAGTATTACGATTAAAGCCGGCCTGGCGCACAAACTGTTGCACATTGAGGTTCTGGACAATGGGGCCGGTTTTTCTCAAGAGCTTTTGGTGCAAGGTATCCGGCCATTTCGTACCGAACGCCAGCACGGCACCGGCTTAGGTTTGGCGATGGTGCAACGCTTTGTTAAAGAGTTGGGCGGCAGCATTCAACTGAACAATATTGAGCCACACGGCGCCCGGGTATTATTAACGTTGCCAACTGGAGTGAACTAAAGATGGAAACCTTGCTGATTATTGAAGATGAACAACTATTAGGCTCCGAATTATCGCGGCACTATCAATCACTCGGCTGGGATGTGTTGTGGGTACACAATCTTGCCGAAGCTAAAGAGTTATTGCTGGTAAAAACCGCCGAACCTTTAGTTATTCTTTCTGACATGAATTTACCTGACGGCAATGCGCTGGATTTCATGGAACAGTTGAAAATCAAGGGTGGGATAGATGCGGGTTCCATTACGCCATGGTTGTTTTTAACCGGCTACGGCAGCGTGCCTGATTCGGTTAGAGCACTTCAATTGGGTGCGTATGATTTTTTGGAAAAACCCTGTGACCTGGATCGTCTCGACCTGATTGTCGCCAGTGCCGCGCGTAGCGCTACGGTACAACGTCGGGTAATCGACCAAACCCGGCAGGGGTATAAGCGCTATTCGCCTGAAGCTTATGTCGGCCACAGCCCACAAGCTCATCAGGTCAGGCAATTATTGACGCGACTGACCGAAGTCCCGTTCAGTGCTCTGATCATCGGTGGCGAGAGCGGCACCGGCAAAGGCTTGACTGCGCGCATTTTGCATTACGGCGGCCCGCGTGCTCAACAACCGATGATTGAGGTGAATTGCGCTGCGCTGCCGCGCGAATTATTGGAATCAGAGTTATTCGGTCATGAATCCGGCGCCTTTACCGGTGCAGCTGGACGCCACCGAGGTTTGCTGGAGCAAGCCGACGGCGGCACTTTGTTTATGGATGAAATCGGCGAAATGCCGCTGGATCTGCAAGCCAAATTGCTCAAAGCCATTGAGGATCACAAAGTCCGGCGCTTAGGTGGCGAAAAAGAAATCAACGTCGATGTGCAAATCGTCGCGGCCAGCAATCGCAACTTGGAAAACATGGTGCAGGCCGGAACCTTTCGCGCCGATTTATACCATCGTCTAAGTGTATTTAAAGTTATGCTGCCGCCGTTGCGTGAAGCCCTAGAAGATCTGGACGAGCTGGTGCCGTTATTCGTCGCTGAATATAACGCCAAGGCCGGGCGGCGAGTAAAAGAAATCCCTGTCGATGTTTGGAACAAATTGCGTGCTCATAATTGGCCCGGTAACGTCAGAGAACTGCGCAATGTCATTGAACGTTGCGTATTGTTTGCCGACGGCCCGGTATTTCCCGGTCAATGGCTACAACTACCCGGCCAGCAAGCTATTCAAGCTGGCGCAGTTGATACCGAAAACAGCCTGTGCCTACCGCTGGATGGCAGCATGGCACTGGACGATATGGACCGGTTTATCATCAAAACCGCATTGGATAGGGCCGGTAATAATCTCACTGCCGCGGCTAGAGCGTTGGGTACAACACGAGAAACGCTGCGTTATCGGGTGCGGAAATATCAGTTGAATGTGACTGAATAAATGACAAATAAATTTTAAGGATTATTTAGAAAAGTCATAAGTGTCTCTGCTGCTATCTGGTAGCCACTTGAGCCCCAGTGAGTATCATCTGGCAGGTAAACGTCTTGCTCCCCTTTGTTGATAGCGGTGGTTAGTGCAAGATCAATACGAGGCATGATTTCAGGTAAAGAGTCAGAGAGTGCGGACAGGTTGCTGATTTTTTGCAAATTCTTATCGCGAATAAAGTCAGCATATGCTGTTAGTTTATCTGGCGCCACCATGAGAACAAACTGAGTCTGTCTATTTGTTTCAACTTGCTTGCGAATCTGCCCTATTCGACAACTGATTTCTGATAAACCCATTTCACGCCACCAAGATACTTTGAGAAAGTCATCTTTATAAACCAACATGGTATTTTTATTAATGCTGGAAAACGGCCCTTTCCTATCCAATTCTACCTTCGCTGCATAAGTGTGCGCATCTCCATAAGATATACGCAGAAAGCTTTTCCATAAGTAGTCCTTTACGTATCCTAATTTGATCCCGCTCTTCCAAGATGTGCTTCGCTCGACATATTTTGCAAGCCCTTTAAAATCGCTCACTTGAACAAGTGACGCTACATGTGACGGTTGAGCTGTTGTAGCGCCTCGAGTTAATAATGCGTTTGCATCACAAGATTTTTCATACGCTATTCGCCGTGGAAGCTCACGCTCTACTGTACCAAGTATAAAGATTTTGGGTGGTGTGTTGCGGAAAACAGGATTTTCGAGAACCTGTTCTAATTTTATTTCATTGATATTTAGCGTGACTATCGACCAACCTTTGGCTGCAACAAGATAGTTTTGCCAGTGGAGTTGGGGTCTTCCAGTAGAAAAAGAATCACCTAATACTACTATATCGTAATATCTCTGATATTCACCTATCTCAGACAAGGGGTGCTTGAACTCAAATTGCGGTTTATTCCAGCCAAAGTCTTTTTCCGCGTAAGACCCGATGCGTGTGAGGTCACCATATAAGGGCTGCAGGTATAAGCCTAGAGTAAACAACCCCAATACGGGAACAAGTACTAGGGCAAACAGGCATAGCACATAACAGCGGTGAGAATCAGAACTGGAAGTATAAGAACTCACTAACTTTCTCCATTTCGGTAATTGCATAAAGTAGACAAACTGTAATGCTGACCAGCCATAGTTTGTTAGGCTGCCAGCGCGGATATTTTGCTGGCGTAACGTTTTCTAAAGCTGGCTTGAAAGTCGCCATGATTTGTTGGGTATTGGGTGCTAGCCAAGATAATACCCAAAGGACACCGACCCATAACCAGATGCCATTTAATTCATCAAATACAGGAAGAGACCCGAAGTGAATCCCCTGTTTTTCGATCACTACTATCAGTCTCCAGTGGAACATCCCATACAAGTCCCACGGCAAAGTTACACCATTTAATCCCGTCATTCCGTAAAGTATCGTAAGCGCAGAATCAATATTTTCAGCACGGAAAAACACCCAGCTGACGACAACGGAGACAAAAGTTATTGTCATGCTAACTAAGTTTCCTAACCGAGTGCTGCAATTTAAGTCGTGCCCTAAAGCCTTGCGTATTTGCTGCCAGGCATGGTTTATAACCAGATAAAAGCCATGCAGCGCGCCCCACATTACAAAAGTCCAGCCTGCACCATGCCATAGCCCACCTAATAACATAGTAGCCATTAGATTGAGATGGCGGCGAGCTGGGCCTTTACGGTTACCTCCAAGTGCGAAATAAAGATAATCACGGAGAAATCTCGACAACGTCATGTGCCAACGCCGCCAAAATTCAATAATATTTACTGCTTTGTATGGTGAGTTGAAATTGAGCGGGAGCTTTACGCCAAACAGACGGGAAATTCCAATGGCCATGTCGGAATAACCGGAGAAATCAAAATACAGCTGGAAGGTATAGGCTAATGCGCCTCCCCATGCTTCTAGTAAAGTAAGTGTGTTGCCATTGGCGGCCGCCAGGAACACTGGGTTGGCGAAAGGAGCGATGCCGTCCGCTAGTACTACCTTTTTGAATAGGCCAAGAGTGAAGATGGTCATACCAACAGACATATTTTCCCAATCTACCCGATAGGTAGCAGGGCGGGTGAATTGTGGCATCATTTCTTTGTGATGTAACACAGGTCCAGCGATCAGATGGGGAAAGTAGGTGACGAACAAACCATAGTGAATGAAGTTGGTTTCTTTCACTTCGCCGCGATAGGCATCCACCAGAAATGCAATTTGGGTAAAGGTAAAAAAAGAAATGCCTAAAGGCAAAATAATGGGTTGGATTTGCCAATTCAGGTCCAGAGCTGCGCTGGTGTTTTCAACAAAAAAGTTGGCGTACTTGTAATAGCCAAGCAAAAGCAAGTCAGCGCTGATACCTAAGCTAAGAATCCATTTTTTACGAGTGGAGTGATTGTGTAATTGTTTCTTGGCAAGTGCAGTGCCGATAGCGAAATTGAAAATAATAGAAATTAATAGTAATTCAACGTAAGCCGGGTTCCACCAACCATAAAAAAATAAGGATGCGCAAAATAACCACAAGGCAGCGATTTGATGGCTGTAGCGGCTAATTTGAAAAAAACCAAATAACGTAACAGGCAAGAAAAGGAACAAAAAGGTATAAGAGTTAAAAAGCATGTTAAGTCTATTGTGGTGATAGGTCTTACTATTAAGAATAGAGGCGCTTTAAGCTAGATAATTTAATTTAATTTAGTGGGTCAATTCGCTCGATTAGTTTTTGTAAATATCAAGTGAATATCGTGTAAAGAGGCATTGCGCAAATGGTGAATAATTATAACTGCCATCACCGCGCCGCTAGTATCCGCCAGCCAATCCATGACATCTGAAGATCGACCTTCGACAAAGGATTGATGCCATTCGTCTGACGCCCCATATAAACTACAAAACAGAATGCTGATTAAAGCCAGTACAATGGACGAAGTGCCAATGTGCCTGAAACTGCGCCAGGCGAATGTTGCCATAATAAAATAAGCACCCGCGTGGTTGATTTTGTCTTGGAACTCTAGGCCCCACCAGGTGGGTGAGGGCAGGGATTGTTGGTCGGACAACCAATAAATAAACAGGCAGTAAAGCAGTAACGCACTTAGGTCGAAATATTTAGTCATAGGGTCAACGTGTAAAGGTAATGAATAACGTATTTGATTTTGCCGCTGCGTGTTTACATCGCACAAATATTGATGAAAAGCTGGCGCTAACGCACCAGGCTTGGCAATTATTACATAACGGCGAGCTAAAGCTTAGCCCGTCTTGCCCGCCCTTGCCAATCGAGCAGGTGAGTTTTCCTGATAGTCCTGAGTTGCTGGCGCCGCGCAATATGCCTAATCGCAAATTGACTAACCCCCAAGGCGTGGCGGCGTTTTTTCATGCAATTGCGCATGTTGAATTTATGGCGATTTATCTGGCCTGGGACATTCTGTACCGGTTTCGTGGCATGCCCGAGCAATTTTATATGGATTGGCTGCAAGTCGCTGATGAGGAAGCGCAACATTTTGAGTTAATCAGAAGCCATTTACAGGCCTTAAATATCCAGTACGGCGATTTGCCAGCGCATGGCGGTTTATGGGATCACGCCAAAGATACGTCGGATGATTTATTGGCTAGGTTGGCGATGGTGCCGCGCTGCATGGAGGCGCGCGGTCTGGATGTGACGCCTGCGATTATCGAAAAATTTGCCAACTTGGGCGATCAAGCCAGCGTGGCGTTGTTAACACGGATTTTGACTGACGAAATTGGCCATGTGGCGCTGGGTTCAAAGTGGTTTAGTGTTGTCTGTGAGCAGCGCGGAATGGAGCCGGACAGCACTTATCAAGCGCTGATCACGCAATACTATATTGCTGGTAAACCTAAAGGGCCGTTTAATAGAGAGCTACGTAAACGTGCCGGCTTTTCAGATGTCGAGTTGGATTGGCTGGCCGCGCCATAGGGTGGATTTATGACTGAACTTAATCTTGATGTAACGCCGACGCTAGCCGTGCTTGATCAAGATGGCGAGCGTTCTGTGCAATTGTCAGGTGTGTGGAATCTGCGCGGTTTGACTGCTGAACCTGCACTGACACAGAAAATTATCCGATTGGTTAACGATAACAAGGTTAAGCATTGGGACATGCAAAATGTTGAGGTGTTGGATAATGCCGCGGCATTAATGCTTTGGCAAGCCTGGGGTAATCGCTTGCCGGAAGGCCTGCAACTACGTCCTGAACATCAACGCCTATTCGAGCGTTGGCAGGAGCAAGTCTTGCCGCCACTACGGTCAGCAAAAATTCAGCTATGGCCGGTATTGCAAAAATTGCTTAAAGACTTTTGGCTTCAGTTGTTGGATGTAGTGTTTTTGCTGGGCCAGTTATTTTTAGACATCACCTATTTACTGCGGCATCCAAGTGAAATTCCTTGGGCGGAGATCTCCATTACGATTTATGAATCCGGCGTTCGCGCGTTGGGGATTACCGCGCTGGTAGGCTTTTTGATTGGCATCGTGCTGAGCTATTTGTCGGCGTTACAGTTAAAGATTTTCGGCGCGGAAATTTATATCATCGATATTTTGGGCTTAAGTATTATTCGCGAACTGGGGCCGTTGCTGGCGGCAATTCTGGTTGCCGGTCGTTCCGGGTCGGCGATGACCGCGCAAATCGGCATTATGCGCGTGACGGAAGAACTGGATGCATTATCGGCCATGGGAATCTCGCATTCTGTGCGGATAATTTTACCGAATGTGGCAGCATTAACGCTGATAATGCCGCTGATCAGCATTTGGACCGATGCCGCGGCACTCATCGGCGGCATGTTTTCCGCGCAAAACACCTTGGACATTAGCTATCAACAATTTTTCTTTAAATTGCCCGATGTGGTGCCTTTAGCTAACGTGTTTATCGGCATAGGTAAAAGCGCGGTTTTTGGTTTAATGATTGCTTTAATCGCGTGCCATTTTGGCTTTCGAATTAAGCCCAATACTGAAAGCTTAGGCAATGAAACCACCAATTCGGTGGTTGCCGCCATTACCGTCGTGATTATGATTGATGCGGTATTTGCTATTTTATTTATGGGCGTGGGCATGCCATGAGTAATGATTTTGCTATCAGAATGGAGCATATC
>Ga0208625_100086_pt1 | contig 21590 bp, 17 predicted proteins | sample LakWasMeta8_HOW4_2_FD_183858 | JGI IMG/M metagenome (GOLD analysis project Ga0208625, IMG submission 183858) | Freshwater sediment methanotrophic microbial communities from Lake Washington under simulated oxygen tension - Sediment Metagenome... | ecosystem: Environmental > Aquatic > Freshwater >... | reverse complement strand
GTAGGCAAAGGCCGGGAAATATCCGGCATCATTTTGGATAACATGATGCAGGGCCGATCTAAGGCGGTCTGGGTTTCGTTCAACGAAGGGTTGATTGAAGACGCTCGAAGGGATTTTGCGGGAGTAGGCGGCAATCCCAACAAGATTTTCTTCCAGGGTAAAACCAAGGCCGGTAATGAGATTAGCCAAGAAGATGGCATTCTGTTTACAACCTATTCAACATTGCGAGGCGGCGAGAAAAAACAGGCGAACGACCTGGGGCAACAAGGCGGCAAAACACGCGCTCAACAGATCATTGACTGGTTGGGAAAAGATTTTGATGGCGTGATCGCGTTTGATGAAGCGCATAGCATGGGGAATGCAATTGCAGTCAAGGGCAAACGAGGGGTTAAAAAACCTTCGCAACAAGCGATAGCCGGTATAAATCTACAAAGAGAGTTACCCAATGCGCGTATTACCTATGTGTCGGCCACCGGCGCTACAGAGATTAGCAATTTGAGTTATGCAGATCGGTTGGGATTATGGGGAGAGGGAACGCCATTCGCCGATACAAATTCTTTCATAACCGGTGTATCAAAAGGCGGTATAGCGTCAATGGAATTGATTAGCCGGGATATGAAAGCGATGGGCATGTATCTCGCCCGGTCACTGTCCTATGACGGGGTCAGCTACGAACGTCTGGAGCATACTCTATCAGACCTGCAAGAAGATATTTACAACGAGCTGGCCGGAGCCTGGCAGGTCGTCCTAAATAACGTTGAACAGGCACTGGAAATAACCCAAGCCGGCAAGAATGGCAATGGGAAAAGTGCGGCAATGTCGCAATTCTGGGGCGCACATCAGCGTTTTTTCAATCAAATCATCACCGCGATGCAAACGCCTCGCGTGATTGACGATATTCGAGCACAGCTTGATGTCGGCAATGTTGCTGTCATTCAGTTGGTCAATACCAATGAGGCGGCCCAGGAACGTATCATTGCCGATGCAACGGCCAATGACGCTGCTCTTGAAGATCTTGATTTTACCCCTCGGCAAATGCTGATGGACTACGTTCGCAATGGTTTTCCCGTTGCAGCCTATGAAGAGTCTAAAGACGAGAACGGCAACACCGTTTATCTACCCGTCAAGGACTCGGAAGGGAATCCAGTATTCGACCGTGAAGCTATTGCCTTGCGCGATGCATTGCTTGAATCGCTACAACAAATCCGGGTGCCGGAAAATCCGCTCGATTCGATCATCAATGCCTTTGGTTCCGATCGTGTGGCCGAGGTTACTGGCCGTAGTCGCCGCTTTGTTCAGACCCGTGACGAAGAGGGCAATCTGAAAGTAATTGAGGAGAAGCGGGGCAAAAACTCTTCAAGATCCGATGCCGAGGCGTTCCAGGCAAATAAAAAGGACATATTGATTTTTTCTGGAGCCGGCGGAACGGGTTACAGCTTTCATGCCGATAACACAGCCGAAAATCAGCGCAAACGGATTCACTATATTTTGCAGCCGGGATGGAGGGCCGATTCCGCGGTACAGGGCTTTGGTCGTACACACAGGACAAACCAAGCGCAAGAACCGCATTATGTGCTGCCTACCACCAACCTGAAGGCACAAAAGCGGTTTGTATCCTCCATTGCTCGCAGACTGGATCAGTTGGGTGCCTTGACACGCGGCCAGCGAGAGGCGACCAGTCAAGGCATGTTTACGGCATCCGATAATCTCGAAAGCGAATATGCCGCTACTGCGCTGAAGAATTTCTTTGGCGATCTTTATCGCGGCAAAACCGACCTGTCATTTCACGATGTCACAAAGCAAATGGGGCTGAGTCTGCTTGATGAAAATGCCTCATTGAGCGAAAGCAAAATTCCAGCAATACCACAGTTTTTAAATCGATTGCTGTCCCTGAAAACAGATATGCAGAATGCTGTTTTTGGCGAGTTTGAAAGACGACTCGTAGAGGCCGTTGAATACGCTAAGCAGCGCGGTTTATATGACGTCGGCTTGCAGACTATGACCGCCTTGAGCATCCAGAAAATACGCGATGATGTTGTGTATGAGGATAAGAACACCGGGGCGTTAACTCGATATGTCGAGCTGGCCGTCACCAACGAGATTAAATACAACGCTTGGGAAGATGCTAAGAAGCTATCTGGATTTAGGCGCAACGCCGATGATTTAAGCGGTTGGTTTGTTTCTGAATTTGGCAAAAATAAGGGCGAGGTCATTTTTCTTTCCGATATTGGCGAAAGAATCGACTCAGAAGGCAAATCGGTGCGTCGTGGCGTCCTGCATACGATCAGAAAACAGGGGCACAGATACATCGATAATGCCGATGTTATTCATCGCGGTTACGACTATAGAACCGTTGTGACTAATGGCGTGGGTAGTTTCCAGAAAGTCACTCTTACCAGGTCTATTGATGAAGTTGAGGCCGAGAAGCTTTGGAAAGAGCAAGTCGCGAATGCGCCGAAGACTGAGACAAAGACCGAGCGGATGATAGTCGGCGTGATCCTGCCGATATGGGACCGTGTCGAGGGATCGGAAACCATCAAACGCTTACAGACTGATGACGGCGAGCAGCTGCTGGGCCGTATGTTGGGGCAGAAGGCATCGCAGCAAACACTCAAGAATCTTGGCCTTAATTCCGGCCTTGCCAATATGTCGCCCAGCGATTTGTTTGAGGCCGTCAAAAAAGGCAGCAGGGCCATTCTTTCAAATGGATGGGAAATCTCCACGGCTAAGGTTAATCACGAAGACCGCATCGAGATAAAGGGCCGCGGTCATCTGACTGATGCTGAAAAGCGTGTTTTGAAAGAGCAAGGGGCATTTTCGGAGCGAATAAATTGGGCCGACAGAGTCTTTATCCCCACTGGCGTAAATGGTCTCTCCGTGTTCGAGCGCATTACGACATCGAAACCGGTAGTTGATTTGATCGCGAGAAACGTCAACGTGGACGTTAATGGAAATGAGGAAGAACAGGACTATGGTATCCCTCAACAAGCCGTGTCAGATTCGGTCATAACAGGCCCAATTCCAGAACCCGCTATGAGCGAATCAATTGATAATGTAAGCAATAACTCACAATCAATAAGCGAAAACTTACACCATAATCGAAATGACCATCAGGAGGTTGTTCCAATGGATCAGAAGAAGAAACCGTTTCATGAGATAGTTGCCGAGAATCTAATTAGACAGCTCGAAGCCGGCACAGCGCCGTGGCAACGACCGTGGGATGCCGGCGAATCAGGCTCTTTCTTACCGTACAACCCGACGACTGGCAATCGATACAAAGGGATCAATGCGTTGCATTTGATGTCGCAAGATCGTGACGATCAACGCTGGATGACATACAAGCAAGCTTCTGAGGCGGGGGGCCAAGTCCGGAAAGGCGAGAAAGGAATCGGGATTCAATACTGGAAATTCACTGAAGAACATACCAAAAAAGACGATAACGGGAATCCGGTGTTAGATGGCGAGGGAAATCCTGTTAAGGTGGTCGTTCGATTGGAACGTCCCCGTGTTTTTTTCGCAACTGTGTTTAATGGTGAACAGATTGACGGCTTACTGCCAATCGAGAAAAAAGAACTGACCTGGGTCCCAGTTGAGCGGGCAGAACGCATTTTATCGGCTTCAGGTGCCAGTATTCATCACAACGGCGGCGGCAGAGCGTTTTATCGACCCTCTACTGATAGCATTCATTTGCCTGATAAGGGCCAGTTTTCTAGCGCAGACAGCTATTATGCAACTGCATTGCATGAGCTAGGCCACTGGACCGGACACCAGTCGCGGCTTGATCGCGATCTTGCACACCCATTTGGAAGCGAAGGGTACGCCAAGGAAGAATTGCGAGCCGAAATTGCCAGTATGATCTTAGGTGATGAACTTGGTATTGGCCATGATCCAGGTCAACATGCGGCTTATGTTGGATCGTGGATCAAGGCTCTTAAGGAAGATCCCTTAGAGATATTTCGTGCGGCCGCTGATGCTGAAAAGATTCATGGCTATGTGTTAGCGTTCGAACAGGTGCAGGATCAGCGGCAAATGAACGATCTAAGGCAGCCACATGAGATGACGATAGCTGAATTTTCGGCTCAGGTTACCATTGAACGGCTAGAGAATCATGGCCGAAAGTGGAATGTGACACTTGGCGACTACTCGGCTTTTTCAGACGCCGAAAGCTCTGATTCAGCTATTGCTGGCGTGCATCGTGCGGCCGTCAATAATGCACTTTATCTGAATTCGCTCGATGCTACCGTTCCTGGTGGCAAACCCTCTCTTCCGCCGGCGGCCGTGTTGGCCGAGTACCCCGATCTGTTGGCGGAATATCCCATCCAGCTGCAAGCGCAGGAGATAAATATGGTGGACGAAAAGCAGGCCCAAGAGAAACCACAGACTCAGGAGGCAGACATGCTGGCAAACGTTTCTGACGGAGATATTTTAGCCGCTAAAAGAAATGAGGTTGCACAATTGACTTACATCAACGTGCCTTTTAAGGAGAAAAACGAAGTGAAGCAGCTTGGAGGACGTTGGGATAGGCAGCAAAAATCTTGGTACATTCCCTCTGGCGTAGATTCCTCACTTTTTCTCAAATGGACACAGCCAACTGGTGCGGCTGGTGAAGCGGAATCCCCGGTTTTAGACAAAGCCCAAGGGAACAATCAGGATCGTATCTATTTAGCTGTGCCTTATGGCGAGCGAAGCGCAGCCAAGTCAGCCGGTGCTTTATGGGATAAGGCGGCGAAGTCTTGGTATGCCGGACCCGATACCGACATGTCAAAACTCGAACGTTGGAAGCCTGACAACGTTCCAGACCAGCAAGGCCCGGCGATAACGCCAGAAGAGGAATTTGCCGAGGCATTGAAGTCTTTGGGCTGCATCGTGACAGGCAAACATCCCATCATGGACGGCAAGAAGCATCGGATCGGCGTCGACGGCGATAAAAAGGGGGAAGAAGCGGGTTTCTATGTCGGTCACCTGGATGGCCATCCTGCCGGCTACATTAAGAATAATCGTACTGGCATCGATATTAAATGGAAATCGAAGGGCTATGCTCTCGATCCCCAAGAAAAAGCCAAGTTACAAGCCGAAGCCGCAACCAAACTCGCAGAACGCGCAGCCGAGCAAGATCGCCTGCATGAGGCCACCGCGCAGCGTGTCAGCCGACAAATGGAAAGTCTGGTGCCCATTACCCAGCCTACCCCGTACCTGCAAGATAAAGGCATTCAGGCCCATGTCGGTGCTTTGACAGACATGCAAGGACAGAAGACCTACATCCCCGCCTTTGATGTGGACGGCAAACAGTGGACGATGCAGTACATTCAGGAGGACGGAACGAAGCGGTTTGCCAAGGATAGTAAGAAAGAAGGGTGTTTTCATCCTGTCGGCGGCATGGCTGCAGTTGCGGCGGCGCCTGTCCTGATCATTGCCGAGGGTTACGCCACAGCGGCCAGCTTGTGCGAGGCGCTTGGCCAGGGCACCGTCGCGGCGTTTGACTCTGGCAACCTGCCCCACGTTGCTCGCGCACTGCATGAGAAATTCCCCGATAAGCCCGTCATTATCGCTGGCGACGACGACAGACACCTTGAATCAACACAGGGCATCAACCCTGGCCGTATGAAGGCCGAAGAAGCCGCTAAAGCTGTAGGCGGTAAGGCGATGTTCCCGATCTTTGCTCCTGGTGAGCTTGGGGGCAATCCCAAGACATTTACTGATTTTAACGATTTAGCTGGAAAAAGCGAGTTGGGCAAGGCAGGCGTCAAACGCCAGGTAGGGACCGCTGTGAGCAAGATACTGCTTAATGAGGATTGGCTGCAAGAGCAATTACAAAAACTTGGCCAAATGCAGCAGACAGAGCTGCGACCTCAAAGAGCTGCCCGGCTGAGGTAAGAAAAGGGAATCCTCACATCTAGTGGGGATTAAGTGCTTCTCATGAAGTTGGTTTGCAATATTAATTAGTTAAATTAATGATTTGTACTGTATTTATAATTTAAGCTGACTTCACAATGGCAGCTTACCATGCATTATTTTTTTGCTAGACTTAATGAATGCCAATTATGAAGCTATGTACAAAAATAGAGGTCATCTGCTTACATAACTTAACAGCAAAGGTAGTGGAATGATTCCGTGTGTAATGATTAATAATAAAGAAACAAGAGAGGACTTTCATCTTTATCTTATTTCCAAAGTACTCCATGCGTGGAAATATAAAGACGCTAGCACAATTTCACACTGCTTAAATAAGCTGAGTAATGAACATAAGATCTTTCATATTGAAGAAATTGAGTATTGGCTACGTGAGTATGCTGGATTCCGCATTAAGAATAATTTAAATAATTCTACCTTATTCCATGTACGTATGAACTATCGTGGTAAAAGTTCATCGTCAATAGGCCATAGATTTACATATGATAATACGCATCTCGATATATTAAAAGATAAAAATAACCGTTATTGGAAAGTTGTGCCGGCAAAGATTCCAAGCTTAAAATCTATGCACTTACTGGAAGAAGACGAGCCGAAAAGTGGAATTCCACTTTACGAATACCATAAAGAAAAGATCCGATTCTTAATGATGCTAGACCAGAATTCAGAAAACGAACTAGACAGATTAATTGAAAAAAGCAAAACCTTCAAAAACACTGATCGTTATGAATATGGATTCATTTCAACAGTTGCGCAGATGACTTTCTGTTTCAAAATCACCGATAACTACTCAATAGGCAGATTATTAGCGCTTTGGATGGTTCCTGCAAAAGTAAAGGCATGCCACAAAGAGTATATGGATGAAGATCGGATTGAGTACGTGTTAAATCTGGCCAAAGAGAACCGAATCAAAGTTAATTATTTTTAATTTGTATGAAGTATTGCCAAATGCGTTTTAGAGAAAAGAGCTTTCCTTGTAAATTTCCGATGAAACTCGCAAAGAAAAACATAACGAAAAGTTCAACAACCCTCGTTCCTCGCTCGGACGCGCTAACTGTAACGGCTCGCGTTTGAAAACGGCCGGGCTCGGATTTATCGCCGATTTCGGCTCGAATTAATTGCAACTGAGCTTGCATTTATCCTTTCGGGCTCGCATTTGATATTCTCTGGCTCATTTTATCTGCAAATATAAGCTGGTTACATTCGGGAACCTCGAAATACTGGCAAAATTGCCAAAAAAGGGGATTCCAGTTCAATGCCACCACAGAAATCCGATCTGGAGGGGCATACTAGCCCTGCCATGGGCTGCTTTTTATCCTGAAATCGCCATTTTTGACGATTTCAGGCGCACTTTGCCTGTCAACAGGCAAAAGCGGGTTTAATGCCGCCGGTCTTTAAACTGCAAAGACGGCGCAAATTATAGGTAGCCGCCTTGAAATTCAATTGTAGAGTGGCCCGATCCAGTCCGATACAACGCAAGCCTTTACCGCCCATCTGTTCCAGGCTGGCAAACACATGCTCAACTCTGGCGCGTGTTTTGGCGATTCGGGTATTGCGCCCCTTTTGGCAGTCGGACAGCGGTTTGCTTTTGGCGGCTTTACGTTGGATATGAACCCGCAAACCCGTGGCCTTGAGTCGTGTTTCGCGCTCTTTGTCCACATAGCCTTTGTCAGCATACAGATCTTGGCGGGTATTGCTGGGGTCTAAGACATCTTCTAAATGCAGGGTATCGTGTTCACTGGCCGTGCTGACTTTGATCTTGCGAATCAGCTTGTACTGCTTATCGGCGTTGGCCGATACCTTATAGCCAAAGTAGGATTTGCCGTGCTTTTTCGTCCAGGTGGCATCCCTGTCTTTTTGCCGACGCTTGGCAGGTGGCCAGTCGATAGGCATAGCCTGCTCCTTGAGCAGGGCTTTCTCGTCTTTAGGCAGATGCTGCTTGGGCGCTGGAACGATGCTGGCATCAATCATTTGACCGCCACGAGCGAGATAACCGTGTTTGTCCAATTCCCGATTCGCGGCTTCAAAGATCGTTTCACTGGCGCCCGCCGCCATGAGCCGCTCACGGAACGTCCAGAACGTGGTGCGATCAGGGATTTGGCTGCTGTGCCGTAGCCCCGCAAAGCGCTGGAAACTCAAGCGATCCAGCAATTGAAATTCCAGTTGTTCATCACTGAGGTTATACAGTTGCTGCAATAACAGGGTCCTGACCATGATTTCGGTCGGGAACGGCGGACGGCCGCCGCGTTCTCGACTGGGTCGGGGGGCTGCGGCATCAATCGCAGTGGCTAAGGCAGCAAAATCGACATGCTTATCCAGAATTTGGAGCACATCGCCCAGCTTATCCAGCTTGCTTTCTCGTTCTTCGGCGGCAAAAAGGCTTTCTTTGATCATGGGATTTTCAAGGCGGTGAATTATGCAGTTATTATCTCATGATGCTCGGTTTTTCGAGGTTCCCATTCGTTCAAAATTTGCGATGATCCACTTCGTAATGAAGTGGGCAAAACCGACCCGTAGCAGACCTAGATGCTTTTGAGAGGTGCGTCAGCAACTGGGTGCTAAACAGTCCGTCAGGCTATTATTGCTGCGTAATTACAAGACCCGACCCTATTGCGGTAAAAAAACTTAGAAACAAAATATGAATACAAATCAAGATCTTTCTGCTATCAGAGACGAAGTATTCCAGAAAATTGGCAGGAATTTGGTCAATTTTCAGAAAATAGAGCTCATGTTGAAACATTTGATAGCGAATGGACAAGTTTCTGGGTACATGAGCGAGTTCCAAAAAAATCAGGAAAAGAAAGTCGCTGATACAAGAAAGAAGACTCTGGGCATTCTCGTCGGCGAATTCGTCGAAACTACATTTCAATCAACCAATTCATCACCTGAACCAACTGCTGAACGTACAGAACCGTATATTTCTTTTTCGTTTTCAGTCGAGGCTGACGCTGATTTTTATGAAAGTAAAAAGCGGGAGCTGAAGTCATTGGTCGATGACAGGAATGACTTGATTCATCATTTATTGCCACGCTTCAATCCAGAATCTCTTGATAGTTGTTTGGAAATCAGAGATTACTTAGATCAGCAAAGAGAACGATTAATACCCGAGTATGAGTATTTGAAATCGGTTATTGAAAGCTTCGAGGAAATAAAAAAAGCACACGCGGCTTTCCTTTCCTCTGCTGAAGGTAAAAAGGCGTTTGAACTCGGTTTTCTGCAACAAAGTTCTATTGTTCAATTGTTACTAAACGTAGCCGTTCAAAAACCAAGACCTGATGGTTGGACATTTTTGAGCGTGGCTATTCAACAAATTCGGCAAATATTGCCTGGTGAAATGGAGCAACTGGAAAATAGATGGGGGTATCAAACTTTGCCTGATTTAATGGAGGCATCGGAATACTTTGACATCACCAAAGAAGAACTCAACAATGGTGGTTATCGTTGGGCCTATCGGTCAAAACCGGCACTTGCTTATGCCGCCAGTTACCGGCTCATTCAGGCAATCACTGATACAGCGAATAAAACCGGTAAAACCGATGACTGGACATCGTTTGTCGTAACGGCCAAGCACATTGACGCGTCCTGTTCTAACGAGTTATCCGAAGTCACTGAAAAGCTAGGCTACCAATCATTGTATAATTTCATGGTCGAATCTGACCTTTTTGAGTGGCGGACAGGTAACGGGGATGGGGTTCATAACATTTGTTACCGGCTAAAATAAAGTTAATCCAGCATATTCTAAACACCTAAATCAATCAACAGGCATGTAGGCCGGGATAAGCGGGAGCGTTTCCGGAAGACTTGAAATTGCCAGAAACGCCTATCGGTTTATTCTGGCCTTCAATTTTGGATAAACAGAAAGGCAGAGATGCATTTTTATGGCTGTCAGCCAAAGTCGAAACGGCGGTGGCAGCTCTTGGTCGTAAAACGGGACAGCCAAGGCCGCAATGTTCAGCAACAAATAGAAAATTTATTGGCATCACATTGATGGCCTTCCAATTATGGCGAAAAATACACACTTTGAACTTCAAAAAACAAGACGTTGCGCTGCGCTTATACAAGCCTGGATTTTAGGCGATATTTCGCTCTTTGAGGAATTAAAATCTGCCATCTCAAAAGAGCTTGGAAATGGATGGTCATTGATGTCTGCCCTGCAATTTATGTCCGGAAAAGCTGCAAAAGCCGCTTTAGACCAGAGCAATCCTGAAGATCAGGTGCTCTTAATGATAACCCACCAAGTTGCAAAAGAGGTATGCAGTAAGTACGGATTGAGTAATGTCGATGCCCTCACCGAGGCAGATCAAGCGGAATTTCGGGCTTTGGTGATGTCCGTAAAAAATCGACAATAGCTCGGTGTGGTTGGAAACTGCTCAGCAACGATGGAATTATTCAGGAAGTACCGCAAAGAAGGCCTCACAAAGATCATTGTAAAATGCTGAGAAAAAAGCTAATAAAGGGGATTTGTATTGCCACTTAGAGCCAGACTGAACAACGAGGATATTTTCGCTTTCAATTACGATGAAGATGGTTGGTCCGAACTGAAAAAACAGCCTGTTCTTATGCTGTGCTGCGACACCGAGGCCGTTTTAAAGAAAAGCAAATTAGGCACTTTGTTTTTCTCTCATTACGGAAAAGGCGATTGTTCATCTGAAGGCGAATCCCCCGAGCACATCTACCTCAAGAGCCTCATCGCAAAGACCGCCGCACGCCTTGGCTGGGATGTTGTCACGGAAAAAGAAGGTGAAACCCCGGATGGAGAAACGTGGGTAGCCGATGTGTATTGCACAAAAGGCAGCGCCAAGTTAGCCTTTGAGGTTCAATGGACTCACCAGACGAATGATGAGTTCTTGCGGCGGCAAAAGAAATATTTGGCATCGGGTGTCAGGGCCGCATGGCTTTTCAAACTAAAGTCCAACAAGTATTACATTGACGAGGATCTCCCTCATGGATTCGACATCCCGGTCTTTGGCATGAAAGCAAAATCTAAAGGCGTTGAAAGTCTTTATTTGCCACAGTTTAATGAACCGGTCGATTCGTTCATCGAAGGCATGCTCCAAGGAAAATTAATTTGGAGCCCCAAGACGGGGCAATTGCTCATCGCGCAAGTGATTCCTCATTATGAGCGATGCTGGAGCTGCAGAAAGGTAACAGGAGTCGTTCTTGGTGTTTCCATCAAGGATAAAAATGGCAATGAACTAAGTTTCAATCGGTTCACTTATGATGGTATTCCGCAGTTTTTGCTGAGTCACGGGGTTTCACAGCATCTTTCGAGACACAAAATCGGCCGGATAGAGAAACGGTATAGCAAAACCCAAAACACAAGCTATCTATCAAACGGTTGCTTTTATTGTAATGCACTGATGGGCAATTTCTTTATTGATAATGCGGTTCGTAATTATTTTGATGGTTTTCGAGAGCCTATATGTGAATTTGCATTTCCACATGGACAAGGAGGTTTAAGAGTGAAGAGTGATTGGTATTTTAATGGCCGGCAGGCGGATCATTATTTCTAAATGGCCCATAAAATACCTAATCTTTGGAGCTAGACAAGACCGAATACCCCATAAAACCAAACCTAGAGAGGGTAACCGTCTGTAATCTGACTGGAACAGGACTTTCAAAAATTTGAAATTTCTATTCCCTGAATGTCTCAAACTTGGCCGACTGCTGCCAGTGTTCCATTTAGGTCTCCCCTTACGGGATTGGCCACTGAGACATCTTTCGTGTATCAATAGGGTTTAATTTACATTATTGAGGCATTCCGGCATGAAAGCCTAGACCTAAATGAGACGAAATCTGGCTCGTCCTACAGTTGCATTAACGTGAGCCCGCGAAAATGGATTGCGAGCCGGTGCGGATAAATGCAAGCTCATTTGCAGATAATGTGAGCCAGACCGTGATTTCATTTGCAGTTATTTTGAGCCCAAAATTGCGTTAAATGCGAGCCCGACCATTTTCAAACGCGAGCTGTTACAACTAGCAATAAGTTAAAACCGCACCCCGACAATATTCCCCTCATTATCTTTCGCAGGCAAACCGTATGTATTGTAAATCTTGCCTTTGAACCAAACATACCAGGGAAGCCACATCCCGAACTTCTGCGCCATGTCCATGACTTCATCAATCGTTTCGGGTAGCTTATCGCCAGTGAATCGCAAAAACACAAAGTCCATCATAAAATGCTCGAAATCCTCTCGCAGATCCTCTTCGTCTTCACTTTCGCGGGAAGCTTCGGCCTCTTCATCGTCATCCATGGCAAGATAGATTTTCCACAAGTCATCCTTGCAAAACTTCTCGATATAACCTTCATGAATCTCTTCTAGGGGCTCCATTTCGAAGTCCGCTTCGGATTGGTCATAGGCAAGGACAAGGCCGTTTTTAAAAGCCTCTTCGACCGGCGCGGCGAGAGACGCCATTTCGGTGACGTGGTGCCAGTGATGTAGGCCGTATTTTTGGGCTATTTGGTCAAGCGCTTCGTGATGGGAAATGCCCGTTTCTTTTTTTAGTTTCCGGGCCTTCTGTTTAAGGATTTCGATGTCGCGCGAGGTGATGATGTAAATAATGTTCATAAGACAAACCCTTCAGTATTGAGGCGAATTTCAACTTCATTGCCCACTGATGAAGATAGAGGTCCTCGTTGGTTAAAGGATTTCTCAAACATTATCAAAAATAGTCTCGTCCGAGTTTGCCAAGGTGGGCAGCAGGCGTCTATCAAGCCGTGCCTGAATCATAACACGAAAACTAATTGTCCGAAAATCTCAGCATTTGATCGTCATCAAATCGGTCCATCGCGTGGTGTATGACGGGGATTTGAATTGTTGGCGCATCCGCCAGCGTTCGCTTAACGCCTCACTGCCGTATCGAATTGCCTGGCGCCCGTAGACCCGGTTAATCTCGTCAATCGCTTCCATCAGTCGCTCGGATCGATGAGTTTCAACCGGATTATCATCGAAAAGAGAAAACTGCTCGACACCCGCCGGTACCAGATCGGGTAGCAGCACGCCGGCTCGTTGATAGGCATAACCGGGGCGAAAAATGCGTTCCAGGCCATAGGCCGCACAGTGAATCAAATAGGCAGAATCCTGGCTGGGCCGGGCTAATTCAATGGTGATGGAGTTTGAGTATTGCGGGGATTTTGTATCGAACGGGCTGGTATGAATAAAAACAGTGATAACCTGGGCGCAGAGCCCTTGAGTGCGCAGCTTCTCGCTTGAGCGGGCCGTAAAGGCGGTTACGGCGGCGCGAAGATCCTCCAGCCGGATCAGCTTTTCGCCAAAACTGCGTGAGGTCATGATCTGCTTTCGGGTTGGTGGTACGGTTTCCAGCGGAATGCAGGGCACACCCCGCAATTCGAGCACAACCCGCTCCACGACGACACCGAAATGCTGGCGAATTCGTTTGGGGTCAGTCTCGCGCAATGACAGGGCATGTTCAATACCCAACGCTCTTAACCGTTTACCCCATCCCTTCGAGATGCCCCAAACATCTTCTACCGGCACCGCCGCGAGCAAGGGATCGGGATCTGCGATTTTGCTCCACGCCCACACCTGGCCATCCGGGCTCAAGCCCTTTTTCGCCAGACGATTGGTGAGTTTCGCGAGCGTCTTGGTCGGCGCGATTCCGATAGACACCGGGATCCCGGTCCATTGCTTGACCGTTTTGCAGATGCCCAAGGCGTAGTCGGTGAGATCGAAGGTCAACCCTGAAAAATTTAAAAAGGCTTCATCGATAGAGTAAATTTCTAGTGTTGGAGCAAAGTTAGCCAGTACCGTCATGACTCGGCGTGACATATCTCCATAAACCGAATAGTTTGATGATAACACCACAACGCCTTGTTGCTGGGCGAACTTCTCGATTTGGAAATACGGAGTACCCATGGCGATCCCGATCTGTTTCGCCTGGTTGCTCCGCGCAATTACGCATCCATCATTATTTGATAAGACAATAATCGGCTTGCCTTCCAGTTGCGGTTGGAATACGCGGTGGGCGCTCGCATAGAAATTGTTACAATCGACCAAGGCAAACATGGCAATGCTCTCAGAATGAATGAATTACGTGCGTGACGATACCCCAGATATGAAAGTCCATGCCATCTGTGATCATCAGCGGCGAGAACTCTGTATTTTCCGGCAGCAGCCAAACTTGGCGATTCTTCAGGCACAACCGTTTGACTGTCAATTCCCCATTAACCACGGCTACTACGATGGCATTATTTTTCGGTTCCAACGAGCGGTCGATGATTAATAGGTCGCCGGAGGCGATACCGGCTTTTACCATGGAATTGCCTTGCGCCCGCGCGAAAAAGGTCGCAGCGGGATGGGGTATTAGATGTTCATTCAGGTCGAGGCTTTTTTCGATATGATCGTCAGCCGGCGAGGGGAAGCCCGCTGCAATTTTGCCGCTGAACAACGGCAATGGCATGGGTTTGGCCGAATGGGAGGCTGGAATTTGAAATCCTGGAGGGAGAGTCATGGTGTTCTTAATTATGTTCTCTTTTTGTTCTCCATTTTAACGGATTTTTTCGTACTGCCAAGAGTCGAAAATTCGATTGTTTAGGAAATATAAATATGTGCGGTCGGTTTGCCCTTTATAGTGATCCTGTAAAACTCGCTAAACACTTTGATGCTGAAGCTCTGTATGAGATGCCGCACCGATACAACGTGGCGCCCACGCAGAATATTCCGATTGTGCGTGAAGAAAAGGGCAAGCGGCGTTTCGCGCTGGCCCGTTGGGGACTGATCCCGCATTGGGCGAAGGATATGGACATCGGCTATCATACGATCAACGCCCGGGCCGAGACGGTGGCCAGCAAGCCGGCGTTCCGCAATGCTTTCCGATATCGGCGCTGCCTGATTCCAGCGAGCGGGTTTTACGAGTGGGAGGTCGTGCCGGGCTCGAAGGTCAAGCAGCCGTGGTTTATCGTGCTGCGGGATCGCGAGCCGATGGCATTTGCCGGATTATGGGAAAAGTGGCGGAGCCCGGAAGGCGACGATGTCGAATCGTGCTCGATCATCGTGACCGATGCGAACGAGCTGATGCGGCCGATTCATGACCGCATGCCGGTGATTCTGGCGCCGGCGGATTGGGATGCCTGGCTTGAAACGGAGGCCAAGGATGCTGGAGGCCTGCAAGGGCTGCTGAAGCCGTACTCGGCGGAAGACATGACGGCCTGGCGGGTGAGTACGATGGTGAATAGTCCGCGGAATGATTCGGCAGAGTGTTTGGAGGCAGCGAAATGAATAGTCATTGCTCGTCGTTCAAGAACAAAATTCTCTACCATATCTCGATTTTGGGTGACCGTAAGGATTCGTGCGAAAATGGGCATTAGCAGATAAACGCATGTGACGACACTTCTATGATCTTGGTTGCTTACGTTACGGGTCGAGGGTTCGCAAACGACCCTTCTCAGGTCATACACCAGAAATGATCATAGCTCAATGCCTTTGGTTCCAACTAAGAACACTGTAATCAACTGAATCAATAAAAACAATAAACCCAGCACCAGTAATAATTTTTTTACGTCTCTCATAACCTCACGCCCCTCTGATCTTAATGAAGACCGACATAAAAATTGCTATCCGTCTGCCCAGTCTAAAAAGCATAAATCGAAGAAAACACGATGGGAGTGAAATGGTTGGTTTCACTTGTCTGTTTTCACGGCTTTGAAAAACTCGATCATCGCTTTGTTTCTTCCTGGCCATTCGGGATGCGGGCCGCTGCCTTCGCAATACCAGGTTTGCACGCCGTCTTTACAGCCGCTGTAAGCAACGCAACCTTCTACGCCTTGGACGGGAGCGGTATTGGGTAAAGGTTGGCCGATTTTCAGATCTTTGGCTTTTTGTTCAAGTTCGTGCCGGTAATAGCTTTCCCAGCGCATGGTTTTGCCGGATAAGGATTTACGGTCCTCCAGGTTGTACTTTTTGGTGGCGCATTGATTGCAGTTCGCCCACCATTCAATCGCCTCTTTTCCATAATTCGGGAACAGCTTGTCGCGGCGACTGTGCATCATCATGACCGGTATGGGCTTCACACAATTGCGGTCTGTCAGATCATCCCCACGAATGCCCACCGCGCTGGGTGCGATGGCGGCGGGTATATGCTTGGTGCCGTTGAAAAAGGCGATAGCCATCGTGGTTGTTCCCCCGTCGGAGTGCCCGGTCAGAAAAACCCTCTTCCTGTCGATGCACCATTTTGCTTCAACCGCTTTGGGTATTTCGGCCAGACGCACGGTCTCTTCAGGCGATAACCTGCGGTGATCCGCATACGCGACAATAAAGCCTGCCGCTGTGGCTTCCCGGGTCAAATGGGTAAATTCTTCGGTTTCTTCCCGATCCCTGCCGGCCGGCGCATAAACCACCAGTAAAGGATGAGCGACAGTATCTTTATAATTGGTGGGTGTCCTGACCGAAAAGCGAATGCCGTCATCCGTTTCTTCATCGTCGCTGGCGCCGGTCGGGCCCGGTTTCGAGCCAGGTTGACAGCCTGCCGCAGAGAGGCGATCAGTATAGTCTGCTGCCGTAGGTATCACGTCTTCCTTGGCCGCTTCAACAGCCCCTTCATCGGCTGAAAAGTAGGTTTTGCTCGCACCGGTAAAACCCGCCATAAACAGACCTGCAGCCAACACGAAAGTCATCAGGGGGTCCGGCTGTTTGCTGCGCAACCGCAGCCATTCAGGTTTGAACAAACCCACCAACAAAACCACGGGCGCTAAAATAATCAATAATCTAAAAAAGAACAGGAGGAGTGTGCTCATCGGCTTTACCTCGTCGGTTGATCGCAGTCAAACAAAACAATTAATGAAGGAGGCCGACCCGTACCGGCCTGGTCACAGGCAACAGCGTGGGAGCGTCGGCTATTTCTTTATCGATGCCAATCCCTATGGCCAGCCGATTCATGCCGTTGACAACCGCGCACAGGCCAATTACGTCAAGAAAGCGGCATTCGTCCCACCCTGCCTCAAAAATGGCCTTAACATCCCTCTGAGTAATCAGTTGCGGGGTGAATGTCAGTTTTTTTACAAACTGCAGGATCGGCTTTAATTTCGCCTCCACATTCGCACTGTCGATGTCGGTTTTTAATTGGCCGAAGACCACCTCTTGAATACCTAATTGCATGGCTGAAAGTTTATGCGCCTGATAGCAGAACGCCGACTGGTTGAGCCCTGAGATATAGGCGATCAGAAGTTCACCCATCCCGCCGTCTTGCGGCGAAAAACTGGCCTTGACGTTTTCCAACAGCTTCCACAACAGGACGCCGCTTCGGGGATATTGGGCCAATAATTCGGCCAGCGTGGCCATCTCCGGATTTGAAGGCAGGTAAGACATAAGAATCCTTGGAACTATCCGCGGTGGTCCGCTTAAAAAATGAAGGTTTCGACTTCCGCAATCAGGAACAAAGGAGTACCTCCGCTCGAGATTTCGACCGCATGGGCTGCCGTTTCCTGACCTCCGGGTGAACTCAGGCAGTCTTCCAACGCCTTCATGGACGGAAAATACACTTCGGCGATCCGGTGATAAGGCGCCTGCTCCCGTCCCGGTGCCGAGGTAATCAAGTTGGCGTCAAAACGGATTTTTCCGGCCAGTTTTTCGACCGCCATCGGCACATGTTCCTGTGCGTAGCGGCGTTCGAACACGGCCACATCGGCAGGTGTGGGATACATCACTATTAATTTTGCAGCGTTCATAGCCTCTCCTTCTGATAGTATTTGTTTATGATGGCGGCCATGATAGGTTGGATATACAAGGCTTGTAAAATATAAACTATCTATGAAAGAATAGGTTTTAGCTATACCGATCTGAGCAAGCACTTATGGAACTGCACCAAATCCGTTATTTTTTGGCTGTCTGCGACCATGGCAGTTTTACTCGCGCCGCGCAATTCAGCTATATTTCGCAGCCGTCGTTGACCCAGGCCATCAAAAAACTGGAAGATGAATTAGGCGGTGAATTATTCACCCGGGACCGTTCCGGATGCTTGTTGACACCGCTCGGCCGTATGGTCGAGCCTAATTTACGGAAAATATACAAAGACACCTTAGCTACCAAGGCCGATGCGATCCGCTTTACCCGCTTGAACAGTGTTCCGCTGCGGATAGGCATGATGGAAACCGTAGGCGCACAGCGCTTAGGTCCTGTCTTTGCCCATTACCGACAAGAATTCCCCAATATCGAATTTGAACTGATTATCGGCACTGAGGCCGATTTGCTGAAACAACTGGAAGCGGATTTGCTGGATTTGGTGATCAGCGCCCCGACTCAACTTTTGGCGCCGCCGTATCAATCCACGCGGCTGTATACGGAACGCTACGTCGTGGCTTTTCACAGCAGCCACCGCTTTAATTGCCTGTCCCGGATCGACTTGAAAGAAATACAGGCGGAAGCGTATCTGGATCGGCTCAACTGCGAATTAAGGGAAAAACTCAAGGCAGTCTGCCAGGATCAAGAGATCAATCTCTACGCTTCTTACCGAAGCAACAGCGAAGACTGGATCATCAACCTGATCCGCGCCGACCTTGGCGTCGCCTTGATGCCGGAGTATACATTGCCTTTGAACGCTCAGGACGTGCAGTGCCGCTATTTAGCCAATCCTGAAATCAGCCGTCAGATTTATGCCATCTGCTTGCCGCAAAGCCGCAAAAAAGCCGACATTCAGACTTTGCTTGCAAGTCTATCCAATCTTTAACTGATTTCTTGAACTCGGTCTCCAGTCAAAGTTTGGCGACAGCTTTCCAGAATTCTAATACTCCGCCTCCGACAGCTGATATAGGCTTTTCTATCGCTACACCCAAGGCAAGCAGGTCAACTCCTATGTGCCAAATAATTCCCAAAAATCTGCGCCAACTCATTTAGAAAATTACACCCCTTCCCCGCCTTTTAACTCTTGATAACGTATTTTATCAATAGTAAACTGACCCCATGAGTGAACCCCAAAATCCCGTCCAAATTATCCCATCGCAAAGTCGTCTGTTAACGGCCGCCGATTTTTTGCGCCTGAGCGATGTGCCACCCGAAGTCGAATGGTTCGCGAACCTGACCAATCGTTGCACCCGTCGCGCGTATGAAAATGCGATCCAGGATTTTATGGCCTTTACCGGGATCCAGAAACCGGACGAGTTCCGGACGGTGACCCGGGCGCATGTGATCGCCTGGCGGGACGACTTGGGGAGTCGGCTGCTGAACGGCACGACGATTCGGCACCGACTCTCCGCGTTGTCCTCGCTGTTCGATTATCTGTGCGAGAAAAATGCGGTGACCCATAATCCGGTGAAAGGCGTCAAACGCCCGAAGCACGACAGCACCGAAGGCCGGACCCCGGCGCTCGGCGATCATCAAGCCCGGAAACTGCTCGATGCGCCGGATGGCGATTCACTGCGCACCCTCCGGGATAAGGCGATCCTGGCCACCCTGCTCTATCATGCGCTGCGCCGTGAGGAGCTCTGCAAATTAAAAGTGAAGGATTTTAAGCACGAACGGCGCGGCGTGCCGCATCTGAAAATATCCGGCAAAGGCGGCAAGATCCGCTATGTGCCATTGCATCCGGCCGCCGGCGGCTTGATTCACGATTATCTGGAACGGGCCGGACACGGAGCCGATGAGGCCGGGGCGCTGTTCCGGCCGGTCAGTAATAATATGAAAAGCAACGGCGGGAAAGGCATCACGCCGGACGGCGTCTATAAACTGGTGCGAGCTTATTCCGGCAAGCTCGGGTTCGAAATCGGGGCACATTCGCTCCGGGCGACCGCCGCGACCAATGCGCTCGATCACCAGGCCGATATCGCCAAGGTGCAGGAATGGCTCGGTCATGCGAATATTGCGACAACGCGGATCTACGATCACCGGAAGACCCGGCCCGAAGACAGCCCGACGTTCAAAGTGAGTTATTGAGAAGTCGATATGAGAGCTAACCCACCCTATCACTATCAGATTAGGAGCTAGTTAGCCAATCCAAAAGACGCTGCCATATCCCACGTTTCGATTTATCATCTGGTTTTTTATTCTGTTCCGGAAGATTCGTAGCTTTGCTAAGTTTTCGTAAATTGGATTGTTTGGTGAAATTCTCGAGATCACGATGGTCGCGTTCTTGAACAAATCGAATCTGCCGCTCTGACATTGATCCAGCCCACTCCACACGATTTTGCCTGATCCAGTAATGCGATCGACAGCAAAAATTCCAGTTGCCGATAGACGGAGAAAGCGTGACAGTATCTCCGGCCCGGCGCAGTTGCCATTGCGCCGTGGACAGTGGTGTAACAACTTCCTGGCCACAGCCACAGCAGCATTTATGGATGGCAGTCCCATATTTTTCGCTGATGTAGAGCACACCTACTTCTAGATGAGTTGGAATCAACTCAACAAACTTTGGAGTGATCCGGGTTTGTTTCACGCGATAGATCCAGCTGTAGTCTCAGCGCGGGCGAGGGATTGAAACCCGATAGCAAAACTTAGGTTATGCGCCTGCTCACTATCAGCATAGAAACCAAAGTGCTGTTTCCATCTAATCACGGCAAACATGGCATTCAGTGCGTTCATATCAGCGACTTGAATGTTACTTGCGTAAAGCGCATCCTCTCTGTTGTCATGCATGTCCACGTATGTGTCCATATGATCATGCTTAATAGGTGTGCAAAGCGTTGTGCGACACTGACCTGATATGTTCATCATTCCATTTTCCTTCTTGAGTCCCATGCCAACATCAATGAACGCAATTCCAGCGTCCTTAAGGTGATTGCATATCAGTCTGCGCGAAAGCCCATCGTCGACGGAAACAAACACAAAGTTAAAGTTGTTTAGTTCACTGATATTGTTTGTATCCAGGTAGTATGGATGGCAAACAATCCCAGACCGTATGGCGTTATACATCCCGTAGAAATAATCCACTTTCTTTGGAGTATGCAGCAATTGATCCAGTGAAGCTGCTCCAGGCGCACGGAAGGCATTGTGACGCTTGAAGTCATCTCCATCGAACAAGTGGATTTCCTTGACCGGCGTTTTTGCCACCTGATCCAGAATATAACCACCTGTTCCGCCAAGCCCAATAATTGCAATACGTGATAGCTTGAGCTTTTGCGAGATGGCCACAATACCTGCGCGGGCCGATGCCGTATCTCCATACCGAAAGACGGAGTCATCGTTCCTGGACTCGACCACTCGGCCTGTTCTAGCATCGACATCGGGATCGATAGATTTGGCCTGCGCCCCCAGAATATCGATGTAGTGTTTCATCTTTATATAATAGTCCCGAGGGAAATCCATTACATTGGATGGCTTGTTCGAGAAGTAATGATTCACCTCGAATCGATCAAAAATTATTTGAGGATTTGAGTGGTTGATAACTTGGCCGAGAGGATGTCCCTGACGGGTACAAGGGGTTTCCCCCTTGAACCAGACAGTGTGATCGCGCGGCCTACCCTCATCCGAATAATCACAGACAAGAGTGCCAAAAGCAATTTCACCGGTCGGCGTTACATAAGGAACCGATTCTACCAGCAAGTGCTGACGATGAATGCTGGCTTCGTAGCCTTCTTCAACCAGTTTTTGGATATCAGGCTTAAGAACGATTGGTTGGTGTAACATCGAATTTCATCCCGTTTTCCAAATCAACAGATTGCCCTTCTGCCAAAGTACCATCAGGTAGCTTTGGTGCGACATAATGGATCGAATACAAAATCTCTCCAGGATCTC
>Ga0208625_100084_pt1 | contig 21722 bp, 23 predicted proteins | sample LakWasMeta8_HOW4_2_FD_183858 | JGI IMG/M metagenome (GOLD analysis project Ga0208625, IMG submission 183858) | Freshwater sediment methanotrophic microbial communities from Lake Washington under simulated oxygen tension - Sediment Metagenome... | ecosystem: Environmental > Aquatic > Freshwater >... | reverse complement strand
AAAAGCATAACGCGTTACCGCAACCTTCAGTACATGGAAAGCGATTGTTACTGGCTGGCGACAAAGCTGGCAATCGTGCCCTGTATTTGATGTATCTATACGCTTGGGGCTTGCGCGTTGATGTGGCAGAAAGCTTACTGGAAATATGCCAACTGATTAATGACGCGAAGACCGCTGGCGATGAGTACATGGCACTACTCTTAACTCAACCGTTGCCGGATAGTGATTTACTGCACACCATCAGTGCTGTGCATAAAGAACCAGGGCTGCAATCATTTCCAATTGTAGTGTGCCAAGCACTGGTCGATTTATCACTAAAGAACACTTTAATCGATGTCGGAGCTACTGCTGTTTTGGTAAAGCCCGTTAAACAATCGGCTTTATTTGATGCCATCGTTAGCTTGCTCAACCTTGATGGGCTAGCCAAAGTAGAGCCGGAATTGATTACGCCGACAGAACGCGCTGCAATCCCCCCGCCCATTAATCATGCTCAGGCACAACAACGGCTGATTTTATTGGCAGAAGACAACTTAGTAAATCAACAAGTGGCTTTGCGTGTCCTCAACAAAATGGGTTACATCGTGCATATCGCCAACAATGGCCAGGAAGCGTTATCGGCAATGCAACATTCGCCTTACTCCCTGATATTAATGGATTGCCAAATGCCGGTGATGGACGGTTTTGAAGCGACCCATATCATTCGTCACAGAGAAGCTGAAAACAAACAACATATCCCCATCGTCGCAATGACCGCAAATGCCATGCAAGGCGACCGCGAGCGTTGCCTGGCAGCCGGTATGGATGACTATGTCACCAAACCCATTGATGTAGAAAACTTACAAACGATATTAAGCAATTGGCTACCGCTAGACCCCGCAAGCGCCGAAACCAATGCAACAAAAGTAAACGCTATCGCAGCTGACGATGCTCAAAAGAGCCTGGAGCCAGTAATTGAACTGGCACGATTACACGATTTATTCGGTGATGACGATGAGGTTATTGCCGAACTTTTAGACGTATTTTTAGGATCATTAAAGCAGCTACGAGAAAAATTGATGCGGGCAATTGCCGAGCAAAAGCCAACAATTAAATCACTAGCACATGAGCTTAAAGGCTCTGCTGCAAATGTCGGCGCAATGCGCCTATCTCGCCACTCGGCAAAGCTGGAACAACTGGTTAGCACTAATCAATGGTCAGCAATAAACGAATATTGGCAAGTGATCGATGAAGAAATTCATCAAATCATACTATTTATAAAAAACATGGGAACACACTAATGGCACTGGTACTGGTCGTCGATGATAATGCAACCAATCTGACCCTATTTCGGCATTTACTAAAAAAAATGGATGAAGTGGAAGTGGCTAGCTTTGATGATCCGTTGCGTGCCATTGAATGGTGTGCCGTTAACACCCCTGACTTGGTGTTACTGGACTATATGATGCCTGATATGGATGGCCTGGAGTTTATTCAGCATTTTCGAGCGATACCCGGTTACCACGACATCCCCTTAATTATGGTGACTGCCGATACTGAGAGCGACGTCCGTTATCGGGCGCTAGAACACGGCGCGCATGATTTTTTAACTAAGCCTGTCGACAAAACCGAACTAACCGCACGGGTACGTAACTTGTTAGCGCTAAGACGCAGCCAAGTACAATTGGCTAATCGCTCGCAATGGTTGGCTCAGGAAGTCAAAAAAGCCACATCAGAAATTGCCGCGCGTGAGCGCGAAGTTATTCTGCGTCTATCGCGTGCCGCTGAATACCGCGACCCAGAAACTGGGGCGCATTTATTACGAATGGCCCATTACTCACAGATAATCGCCGCTAAACTTGGTTTTACTCAAGAAGAACAAGATTTATTACTGGAAGCGGCCCCCATGCACGACATTGGCAAAGTAGGTACACCTGATCATATTTTACTTAAACCCGGCAAATTAACCGAAGATGAGTTTGAAATAATGAAACAACACGCTATCAACGGTTACAATATCCTGGCTGATAGCGTATCGCCATTGTTGCGATTGGCTGCCGACTTAGCCTTAACGCATCATGAGAAATACAATGGCAGCGGTTATCCGCGCGGCTTGAAAGGTGAAGAAATCCCTATCCATGGTCGAATTGTTGCTGTCGCTGATGTGTTTGATGCATTAACATCCGAACGCCCCTACAAAAAAGCGTGGCCATTGCAACAAGCCGTAGAGTTTTTACAAGTAGGTCGTGGCGTGCATTTTGACCCCGTCTGCGTAGATGCATTTTTAGAGCAATGGCCAGAAATTCTGGTTATTCGTGATCAATATCAGGATGACCAAGAACATGCTTTATAAAACTTGTCATTTGTCTACGTTCGTCCTCGACTGCATGGAGAGCCTGCCCCGCTGTATCGGGCATGCAGGAGGTAGAGCACCAACAGTAGGCGCTTCGCTTAATGCGCCTAATGTTGGTAGGCGACGCAGGAGCAGTTGCCGAGAGCCTATCGAAGAATAAATGGATTTAACTTTACAAAGAGCATCCTTAAACCAACTTAAGCCTACAAATTGTAAATAGCTATGGGTGATGTAATTCCCTTTAAACGACCCAAAATTTCAGAAAAACACAAAGGCAACACCTTATGCCGAAGTGGCTTTCACAAATGGCTGATCGTAAATTCCCAGCAATTTGATGTCGTGCAAGGTAAGCTCGTTACTGTCTATCAATGCAAACGCTGCGGAAAACTGAAAAGAGTGCTGAAATAAATCTTAAAAAACTAATGCGCCTGACCGAGCTAAATCCAAGCCATGTATCGACACTATCAATAAGAAACCTCGAAAAACCCTGCACTTCGATAAACTCAGTGCGAACGGCACTATATAAATCAATGAGTTCCGTTCGCGGTGAGCTTGTCGAACCATGAACGGAATGGGTTTTTCGAGGTTCCCATAACAACAATCGATTTATCGGGAATTTTTAGATGAAAACAATTACTTTGAAAATTGATGACAACGTAAATGATAAGTTTCTTTGGCTACTAGAACATTTTTCATCAAATGAAATTAAAATTCTGGAGCAATCAGACTATATAAGCGACGACAATTACCTTAGATCAATAGATGGCATGGTTGAAAGCATAAATGAAGCTAGAAATGAACCCATCAATAAAGGTATAAAACTAGATGATTTGGATTGGTGATGTATACCATTGTATTCATGACGCAAGCCCAAAAAGACGCTAAAAATTTAAATGCCAGCGGACTTAAAGATAAAGTGTTGAAGTTAATAGATATTATCAGTAAAAATCCGTTGCAATACCCTCCTGAATTTGAATACTTAAAAGGCGACATGAAGGGCCTTATTAGCAGACGAATAAACAAACAACACCGCCTTGTCTATGAAGTTTTAGAGCAAGAGAAACTAATCAAAGTCTATCGCATGTGGAGTCATTACGAATAGCTAAATAGACTCCTCATTAGATGAGTGTTTGTTAACATAGTTTGCGTCGGAGACGTGCCTAGCTTCCTTAAGCAATCCATCCACAGTAATAAAAATGATACACTTCAAATCAACAAATGCAGTTCATTGAAGAAACAAGAAACCTAATCTAATAGTTCTGGCTTACTAAAAATTTGAATATAGTAACTAAATGAAAGCGATCATACTTGCAGGTGGCCTCGGCACTCGCATTAGTGAGGAATCTCACCTTAAGCCAAAGCCGATGATTGAAATCGGCGGCAAACCCATTCTCTGGCACATTATGAAAATCTATTCCCATTATGGGATACATGATTTTGTTATCTGTCTTGGCTATAAAGGCTATGTGATAAAAGAGTACTTTGCTAACTATTTTCTGCATATGTCGGATGTTACTTTCGATATGATCAATAACCGTATGGAAGTGCATCAGCAGAATGCCGAGCCATGGAAAGTCACATTGGTGGACACAGGAGAATCCACACTGACCGGAGGACGTCTGAAGCGTGTTAGAGATTATATCGGTGACGAAACTTTTTGCTTTACATATGGTGATGGCGTTGCTGACATCAATATTGCAGAACAAATCGCCTTCCATCGCAAACATGGCAAACTGGCTACAGTGACGGCTATTCAGCCGCCTGGTCGTTATGGTGCGCTGAATTTGCAAGGAAATGCAGTTAAAAATTTCCAGGAAAAGCCAGCTGGAGATGGTGCGTGGATCAATGGCGGCTTCTTCGTATTAGAACCTTCTGTGATCGATTTGGTTGAAGGCGACCAGACGGGATGGGAATCTTCCCCTTTAGCCGCACTTGCAGAAGTTGATCAATTGATGGCTTATCAGCATCATGGGTTTTGGCAAGCTATGGATACCCTACGTGATAAGACACATTTAGAAGAGCTTTGGAGCATGACTCCACCATGGAAAGTCTGGGAATGAAACTATTTTCTGACAAATACCGTGGTTGTCGTGTTTTGCTTACTGGACACACAGGTTTCAAAGGCAGTTGGTTGGCATTATGGCTAACTGAATTAGGCGCAGATGTAACTGGCCTTGCATTACCATCTGAAACCACTCCCAATCACTGGGAATTGCTCAACCTAGATATTCCTCAGTATTTATGTGATATCCGTGACGCCGAAGCTGTAGCACGAATAGTTACTGAAATTCAGCCAGATATTATCTTTCATCTCGCAGCTCAGCCGCTAGTTAGGCGATCATACAATGACCCTATCGAAACTTGGTCTACGAACGTTATGGGCACTGCTAACTTGCTGGAAGCCTGCCGAAAAACATCAAGCGTAAGAGCAATAGTCGTTGTAACCACTGACAAATGTTATGAAAACCAGGAATGGCCTTGGGGTTACCGCGAAGCTGATCGCCTAGGCGGTCATGATCCTTACAGCGCTTCTAAAGCTGCTACTGAATTGGTTGCAGCAAGCTATCGTAGTTCATTCTTTCATCTACCAGATGCGCCATTGCTTGCAACTGCGCGCGCGGGGAATGTTATCGGTGGTGGCGATTGGTCAGAAGATCGATTAATCCCAGATTTGGTACGTGCTATTACCAACAAGACACCACTTGAAATTCGCTCTCCCGATGCGACTAGGCCCTGGCAACATGTACTCGAATCTCTTAGCGGCTATCTTTCGCTTGGTCATCAATTGCTTGAAGGCGAGCAAAACACGGCTGAAAGCTGGAATTTTGGACCTAACCCCGAAGGTAACCGCTCTGTTGTAGAAGTATTGACGAGATTAAATAGACATTGGCCTGAGCTAGAATGGCAAGTAACACCACATCCACAACCCCATGAAGCCAATTTGCTCTATCTCGACAGCGCCAAAGCCAAAACTCGCTTGGGATGGCAACCAGTATGGACGCTGGACGACACATTGACTGCCACTGCAGAGTGGTACAGAGATTTTTTCATCAATGGCAAAATCGTCAGTCGTGACCAACTCGCTCGTTACATATCTGCGGCACAAGTTGCGGATATCGAATGGTGCCGTAACCCATGAAAATCTATACAACTGAATTGGCCGGTGTTGTCGTCGCTAAAACCACACCATTTATTGATCATCGCGGCGCATTTTCCAGACTTTACTGCGAGAAAGAGCTAAGCTCGGTCATTGGTAACCGCCGCATCGTCCAAATCAATCATTCCCGGACAAGCATTGTTGGTGCGGTTCGCGGCATGCATTTCCAGAGGTCTCCTCACATGGAAATGAAGCTTATACGCTGCGTCAAAGGTCGTGTATGGGATGTGGCCGTCGATTTACGAACAAACTCACCAACTTTTCTCCACTGGCATGCCAAAGAACTTTCTCAGGATAATGCTCATATGCTAGTTATTCCGGAAGGCTGTGCGCACGGCTTTCAGGTATTGGAACCGAATAGCGAGCTACTGTATCTACATACTGACTTTTACACATCGGAATGTGAAGACGGAGTGTCATCTAGCGACCCAGCCCTTAACATTGCTTGGCCACTACCAATAACCGATCTTTCCTTGCGTGATAGCTCACACTTACCTATTACCCCAGACTTCACAGGAATCGCGACATGAACTGCCGCCACTGCAATACGCCACTAAAGCAAGTCTTTCTTGATCTTGGCTTCGCACCACCCTCAAATGCCTACCTGACGGCAGACGACCTTAAAAAACCTGAACTTTACTTCCCTCTGAAGCTTTATGTTTGTGAGCATTGCTGGTTAGTTCAAACCGAAGATTATGCTCAGGCTAACGAGTTGTTCAGCAAAGATTACGCCTACTTCTCGTCCACTTCACAAACATGGCTGGAGCACGCTACACGTTATACAGAGATGATCACTGGCCGATTGGGGCTTAGCAAGCAAAGTCTCGTTATTGAAATTGCTTCAAACGATGGCTACTTGCTCAAGAATTTTGTCACGGCTGGCATACCTTGTCTGGGCATAGAACCCACTGCTAGCACTGCGGCGGCAGCTGAAAGCTTAGGCATTTCGGTACTAAAAGAGTTTTTCGGAGAAGAGTTAGCCAACCGCCTAGTGACTCAAGGCAAGCAAGCAGATCTCATTATTGGTAATAATGTTTACGCCCATGTCCCCGACATTAACGACTTTACTAGAGGTCTGAAAGCTGCGCTCAAACCTAGCGGCACGATTACATTGGAATTTCCGCACCTGCTGCAGCTACTAAAACACAACCAGTTCGATACCGTTTATCACGAACATTTTTCTTACTTATCACTCTACACTGTCGAGCGCATCTTCAAAGCAGCAGGATTACGGATCTGGGATGCTGAAGAATTATCCACCCACGGTGGTAGCTTAAGAATCTATGGCGGCCACGCAGAAGATCTTCGCGAAGTGTCTCCCGCCGTCAATACACTACTCGAAAAAGAAGCTCAGAATGGCCTGCAAAGCCTTGCGACATATAAATTATTTCAGACCAAGGCCAATAGCGTCAAAGACGATTTTCTTAATTTTCTAATCGAACAAAAACGTTCAGGTAAGACAGTAGCAGCATACGGCGCAGCTGCAAAAGGCAACACCTTACTCAATTACGCTGGCGTCAAACCCGACTTGCTAACATTTGTCTGCGATGCCGCCGCCGCCAAGCAAGGTAAGTTTATGCCGGGCAGCCACATCCCCATTTTGGCCCCGGCTACGCTGGTCGAACAACGCCCCGACTATCTAGTGATCCTCCCGTGGAATATAGCCGACGAGGTGAAACAACAAAACGCTCACCTAGAAGAACTGGGTACAAAATTCGTCACAGCAGTACCTCAGCTGGCGACTGCATGAGCAAAGTCGTATTGCTTACAGGGGCCACCGGCTTTGTTGGTCGGCAAGTGCTAAACGCTCTGGAAGAATACGGCGCTAAGGTACGCGTAGTAATTAGAGAAGGAACGCAAGATCAGCTTTCAACCCGGAAAGCCATAGAAACGATTGTCACTACACAAGATTTGTTTGCCGAGGATGAAAAGTGGTGGAAAGAGGCTTGCAATGGTGTAGATACAATCATTCATGTCGCGTGGTATACAGAACCGGGGGAATATCTCCAATCCAATCAGAATATCGATTGCTTAATAGGAACGTTGCAGCTTGCGAAAGGTGCTATACAAAGTAATGTGAGGCGTTTTATCGGTATTGGCACATGTTTTGAATACGAACTGACACAAGGCATATTATCTATTAAAACTCCGCTGCAACCATTAACGCCATACGCTGGAGCAAAGGCGGCCGCTTTCATTGCACTTTCGCAATTGCTACCCCAACAAGAGATTGAGTTTGCCTGGTGTCGATTGTTCTACCTTTACGGAGAAGGTGAAGATCCACGGAGGCTGGTACCTTATTTACGCACCCAGTTCACAGCGGGAAAACCTGCCGAACTGACCAGCGGCAACCAGGTACGCGATTTTCTAAATGTCAGCGAAGCCGGTCGAATGATTGTAAAAACCGCATTAAGCGCTGAACAAGGACCGGTTAACATTTGTTCCAGCATCCCCATAACCGTAAGGCAACTCGCCGAGCAAATCGCCGATGAATACGGCTGTCGGAATTTACTCAAGTTTGGCGTCCGCCCTGACAACATTATCGACCCGCCCTGCGTGGTTGGAATCAAACATGAAATATCTCACTGAATAATGATCGTAAAGCTAAAATTGTGCGCCGGTAGCATAGTCAATTTAACAAGCTATGTAGCATCTCAATTACATAGCATGTTCCCAGATGGCGACATCGCACAAGACGTAGAGGTCATAATGGAAATTATGCCGCAAGCATTAGAGCGAATGCGCCCAATACTGGGCGCAGTACATGCATTTGAACCCAATAGATTTAATCACTTCAACTCGTTGCAATACGCCTCGCTTCTGTACTTGCTGGGTAATGAACACTGGAAAGCAGATCTATCCACCTCCATCTCCGATAGACTTTTCTGCTTGAACAGATCACTCAACGCAATGGATCTTTTTTATACAGTAGAAATGCCAGAGATTTTTTTTATATCACATGGCTTAGGCTCTGTTCTAGGAAATGTAACTTATGGTAATCGATTGGTGTTTTTTCATAATGTAACGGTTGGACGTGTTGGGGATAGCAGACCAACAATCGGAAAGAATGTAATTCTTTATCCTGGCGCTACAATCACTGGATGCTCTGAAATTGGAGACAATAGCGTTGTGAGTGCTGGCGTTGTTCTACATGACACCTCAGTACCGGAAAACATGCTGGTAACTCAGAAAGCTGCTGACCTTGTATTTCAGCCCCTGAAACGAGATTATTTAAGTCTCTATTTACGTCCACATTAACGCGCGCTGATTTAGCCGCAGAAGAACATTATTAAAAATAATTTTGGACAAAGCTGGATGACTCTGAAAAGAGTAGCGATGACACACCAAGGACTTAACCGATGAGCGTAAAAAAAAATCTCATCGCAAACTACTTGGGTGTGGGCTGGTCTGCGCTCATGAGTATTGCTTTTGTGCCGTTTTACCTGCGTTTTATTGGGGCAGAGGGATATGGCCTAGTTGGTTTCTTTGTGATGCTATCCGCTTCTTTGTCTATTCTTGACGCCGGATTGGCTGCGGTTGCAACGAGAGAAGCGGCTGGATATTTAGGGGCAAAAGAAAGCCGGCGCTTAGAGATTGTGACTTTGCTACGTACTATTGAGTTGGTGTTTTTAGCTATTTCACTCGTTGTCGGGTTATTGGTTTCATTAGCATCACCGTTAATTGTGAAATACTGGCTCAATGTGCCGGTTGATAAGATTGCCGGGGCTACTTGGGCTGTATCTTGGATGGGGCTTTCAATAGCGATTCAATTCCTAACATCGCTTTACACGGGTTGTCTTAACGGTTTTCAGAAGCAGGTCGGTCTCAACGTAATTAACGTTGTCGGTTCCACCGTGCGCGGCGTAGGCGCCATATTAGTTTTGTGGCTTATCTCGCCAACAGTGCAAACTTTTTTTGCGTGGCAGGCAATTGGTGGCGCGGGCATGTTAGTAGCTCAGCGCATTTTGTTTGTTCGAGAAATGCATGCAACACCTGTTAACTTTGGTTTTTCCTTAAAATCACTAAAGCGTGTCCGTCATTTTATGGCGGGGATGGGCGCAATTAATATATTGGCTCTTTTACTCACTCAGCTAGATAAAATTATTCTTTCTAAGGTATTGTCTTTGGAAGCTTTTGGTCATTATTCATTGGCATGGATGTTGGGTACATTGATTTATAGGTTAACCGGGCCTGTTTTTAATTCCTACTACCCAAGAATTACTCAATTGTTGGAGCAAAAAAATACCGAATTAATGCTGGAAACTTATCAGCGAGCATGCAAGGTCATGGCTGTTGTCGTAGTGCCTATTTCGTTGTGGTTGGCGTTATATAGTTACGACATTATTGAACTCTGGACCCGGAATAGTGCAATTGCAAATCAAGCGGCTGGCGCACTCTCAATACTGGCTATAGGCACAATGCTCAATGCATTTATGCACATTCCTTATGCCATGCAGTTGGCACATAGCTATACACGCCTAGCTCTAGCGCAAAATATAGTCGCAGTGATTTTGCTTGCGCCGCTCACTTGGTTTTTTGCCACGCATTACGGACTGACCGAAACAGCATTGCCGTGGCTGCTGGTAAACTTAGGCTATGTGCTGATTGGCGCTCCTTTGATGCATATACATTTAGTAATTCCTGGCTTGCAAAATTGGTACTGCGAAGCTGTGCTCAAGCCCACTATTTTGTCAGGTTGTTCGATGCTTTTAACAGCTAACATATGGGAATCGGTGTTTGGTCACGAATACATGGTAATCATGTTACCTATAAACCTTTTCATAGGTTTTTTATCAACAATATTAAATTCTAGGCTATTTAGTTTCAGTAAATTGAGACAATGGAAAAACTCATAGTCATGATTCAAGAGGAAATGGTGCGAGAAAAAAGATGAATAATAAGAAAGGGAGCAGAGTTCCAACTATTAGCATTGGCATGCCTGTTTACAATGGTGAGCAAACTATAAGAGCAGCTTTAGATTCTGTTTTAGCGCAAACGTTTGATGATTTTGAATTAATTATTTCTGACAACGCATCTACTGATAGTACAGCAGAAATTTGTAAAAACTATGCTAATAATGATCCGCGTATTAGATATGAGCGACAATCAGAAAATATTGGTGCCACAAAAAATTTTCTATACGTGTTAGAGCAAGCATGTGCCAAGTATTTTATGTGGGCAACTAGCGATGATGTTAAGTCAATTGATTTTTTAGAGAAAAATTACATCTTTTTAGATAACAATCCTGATTATGTTGCTTCAACTAGCCCTGTTCGATTCGAGGACGGAGATGTTAATCCAATGACAATGGGAGATGCATCATTAACAGGTGAATTACCAGAGCGAATAAAAAGATTTTTTTCTTGCTGGCATGCTAATGGTAGATATTGTTCGTTGCTAAGAACAGATGTTATAAAAATGTCGCCTTACCTTAAAGAAGATTTTTTTGGATCTGATTGGGCAACAATGCTTTACGTAATTTCTTGTGGAAAAACCCATAGACATACTGAAGGCTCGGTCGTTTTAGGCCATCACGGATTTAGTAATTCAGGAAACATACTCAAATATTACAGAAAAAAATGGATTCATTGGCTGATGCCTTTTCTTGAACTTAATAAAGCAACACTTAGTTTGTGTGTAGATATTCCGTTTCAATATAAAATTAAAATTATTGCATCATTAGTTAAACTGAATTTGCAAGCAGTGCGCGCATCTGTATATAGAGAAATTAATACGTTATTAGGTCGTTGATCACAAACATAAAAACAGCTTTTGCTTCACCGATATTCACTAGGCAAGCACTTATCGTTATACATTTAGTCAGCTTAGTTAGCGAGTATTAAGGGGGGCATTGAGCCTTTCTATATTAATGTTAGTATATACCCAAAACAGGAACTGCTTTCCATTGAAGAGGCTTATGGCTAGCGCAAGACTTGAACCGCAAATTGTGCATGAATCTCTGAGTCAGATAATTCCATACGTAATGTCACGCCATTATGCCCAGTTAAACTCAATTATGAGGAGTTTAAGCATGTCCACATGGCTAATCCTCAGTTTTTCAATACTGGCGCTTCTATTCACTGCTTCGCATTCAAACAAGTAATCGTGCCCATTTTCAGGAGTGGAAGTTTTTAGATATGCCGAGATGATGGCTCTATATGCTTTAATGTTAAAAAATGAATGACGCTCCAATTATTATTACCATTCATAGAATTAATCAAAGCTACACTAAAGTTATCGATAAAACTTCCTTTTCAACATAAAATTATTATTTTTGAAAATTTGGCTACGCTCAATTTATAAGCAGTTAATGTTTCAATTTTCTTAGAAATTAGAATAATTTATAAAAAATGACAGTAAAAATAGCATTTGACCATCAGGCTTTTAACTTGCAGGCATATGGTGGTATCTCAAGGTATTACACCATATTGGCCGAGGAGTTATTAAAAAAACACCAGGATGTTCATGTGTTTGCGGGCCTTCATCGTAATAATTATTTAAGCAGATTATCTAGTCAATTTGTTAGCGGAATCAAATTAAATAAATATCCAGCCAGAACAGATCATTTATTTATAGCTTTCAATCATTATTTAACTGATTATCAAATAAATAAATGGAGACCAGATATTATTCATGAGTCTTATTATTCATTTATGAATCCATCAAAAAGCGATGCTATCCGTATCACTTCTGTATACGACATGATTCATGAATTATTTCCACAAATGTTTTCTACATCAGATAATACCTCACAGCGGAAGCGAAAAACATTTAGCCGAGTTGACCATATCATCAGTATTTCACACAGCACCAAAAAAGATTTGATTGAGCTGTTTGGGATTGATGAAGATAAAATCTCAGTTGTTCACTTAGGTGTCGACATCGCCGCATTTAAACGCCCTACTGCCAATAAAAATGGTTTATCAAATAAACCTTATTTACTTTATGTTGGCCCTCGTGGCGGCTATAAAAACTTTGAGAGAGTTCTGGATGCGATGGCGACTTCAGCACAATTGAAACAGGATTTTGATTTATTGGCTTTTGGTGGTGGTGTTTTTACTGCAAGTGAAAATAGCGCCATCAATAGCTTGGGCTTTGCAACAAACCAAATCAATCAAATTGACGGCAATGATTCCAAGCTTGCGGAACTCTACCATAATGCAAGTGCGTTTATTTATCCTTCCTTGTACGAAGGGTTTGGCTTACCACCATTGGAAGCAATGGCTAGCTCTTGTCCTGTTATTTCGAGCAACACTAGCTCAATGCCAGAAGTGATCGGCACAGCTGGTGAGTATTTCGACCCATATTCTGTTGATGAAATACGAGAATCTATAGAACGTGTCGTTTATTCTTCTAGTCGTATAGCTGAACTTAAAACTCTGGGTTTAAATAGGGCCACATTATTTGCTTGGGATAAATGCGCTACTGAAACCCTGGCTGTTTATAAAAAATTGGTAGGTTAATTTGAATAAAAAGGTAGCGTTAATTTGCGGAATTAGTGGTCAAGATGGGGCTTATTTAGCTACGTTTTTATTAAACAAAGGTTATGAAGTTTGGGGTACATCACGGGATGCACAAGCATCATTTTTTTCTAACTTAGTCACACTAGGGATTAAGAACAGTCTTAAATTGATTTCGATGTACCCGGAAGATTTTAGAAGTGTTTTAGTAGCAATGCGCAAATGCCAACCTGATGAAATTTATTATTTAGCAGGCCAATCCTCTGTCGGTTTATCTTTTGAGCAGCCAGCGGATACTATTCAAAGTATTGCATTGGGGACACTAAACGTATTAGAGGCTTGTAGAATGCTAGATAAGCCCGCTAAGATTTACCATGCAGGCTCTAGTGAATGTTTCGGCGACACTGGCGGTGCTCCTGCTAATGAATCAACCCCTTTTCATCCCCGTAGTCCTTATGCAGTAGCTAAATCATCAGCGTTTTGGTTAGTTGATAACTATCGTGAGGCATATAGCCTATTTGCCTGTACAGGCATTTTGTTTAATCACGAATCGCCATTTAGACCAAGTCGGTTTGTAACTCAAAAAATAATTTCCACTGCAAAGCGCATAGCTAAGGGCTCTTCAGAAAAGTTGGTCTTAGGGCGGCTAGATATTTCAAGAGATTGGGGGTGGGCCCCAGAATACGTAGAAGCAATGTGGCTAATGCTTCAACAAGAAACACCTGAAGATTATGTAATTGCAACCGGCGAAACAAACACGTTAAAAAGTTTTGTAGCTGCTGCTTTTACTGAACTCGATTTGCATTGGAAAGATCATGTCGAACAAAATGAAGAGTTTATGCGACCCACTGACCTTTTGATAAGTGTTGGTGATTCCTCAAAGGCCAAACAAAAGTTAAATTGGCAAGCTCATTATAAAATGCTTGATGTGGTTAAGATGATGATTCGGTGAATCTATTGGCGCTGCACCGCGTTAACAATGAATCGATGGAAGCTGCTTGATTTAAAATACTAGCCCCGTATAGCTAAAAAACATGACAAGTCTATCAATAGACAGGCGAGAAAATAAATTTCTGCCCACCGATTACGATGTGATTTTAAGTAAAAAAACTGAATAATTCTTTCATGAACCTACCAACCCCTTTCAACGAAAATTTTAGCACCACCCGCTGGCTTACTAAAAAACTGCCGGTACTTGTAAAAAATCCCCAAGACAAATTTGAAACGGTCTTATTTTCACCAGCATGTGAAGGCAGACAAGGCGAGGGCGGCTTACGCACCCAAGGCTACTTCAAAGCCAACCTACTCAATAAACCACTGATCACAGTGGTCACGGTAGTATTTAACGGTGAAGCATTCCTTGAAGAAACCATCCAAAGCGTTATCAAACAAACCTATGACAATGTCGAATACATTATCATTGACGGCGGCTCAACTGACGGCACACTTGAAATTATCCGGCAATACGAACATGCAATTGATTATTGGATAAGTGAAAAAGATAGCGGCATGTACGATGCACTTGCCAAAGGGTTGCAATTGGCAACGGGGCATGTAATGGCATACATTAATGCCGGGGACTATTATCATAAGTGTTGTTTTGAAATCGTTTATGAATGTTTCTCTAAAAGAGATGTAAATTGGCTTACTGGCTATTCAGTTTTATACAATGAAAAATCACAAATATATGACTATTGGCTGCCCGGGAGCTATCGTAGAAATTTAATAACAGCAGGGGCATATGGACGATTGCTCCCGCACATTCAACAAGAGTCTACTTTCTGGTCAGCCACGTTGAATCGGCAAATTGATCTCATAACCTTATCAAAATACAAGCTGGCAGGTGATAGTTTTATCTGGAGTCAGTTTGCTCTATATGAAGAATTACAAATTGTGCGTGCGTATCTGGGAGGATTCAAGGTCCATGAAGGTCAGTTATCTTCCTCCTCGAATAACTACAATACTGAAGTAGATCGACATAGAAAAAAAATGGCCCCGCTAGATTTTATCTACGTGCTTATCGACAAAATAGTGATGTTATTGAATGATGGTATCAAGTGTCGCTTGAACAAAAGAATCATCACCTTTGATCTTTTTGAAAAAAAATGGAAGTAGGCTGTAATCTAACACGTTAAATTTTAAAAGAGTCATTAATGATTGAGCCAGCATGCTTAAACAAAAACTTTAGCACTACCCGCTGCGTGACCCAAGAACAGCCTGGAATTGATGCGGCGTTGTTTATACCAGAAGGCGAAAACAGAAAAGACGAGGGCGGCCTACGTGCCCAAGGCTACTTCAAAGCCAGCCTGCACAATAAACCATTGATCACACTGGTTACTGTAGTTTTTAACGGTGAAAAATTCCTCGAAGAAACTATCCAAAGCGTTATCAACCAAACCTATGACAATGTCGAGTACATCATCATCGATGGCGGCTCAACCGACGGCACACTTGATATTATCCGACAATATGAACATGCGATTGATTACTGGGTAAGTGCAAAAGATAACGGCATTTATGATGCTATGAATAAGGGAGCAAAATTATCTAGTGGATTATTTATAGGTTTTGTTAATGCTGATGATTTTCTTTACCTCAATACTATATCGACCCTGGCAACTGGTTTTATAGAAAACGAATTTGATTATACCTTTGGAGCTGTTGATATTTTTTGGGTATATGGTGAATATAAAGAAACATCCTTTCCAATAATTAATATTAATTATTCAAAGGGATTTTATATAGATATGCCCAGCCACCATCAGGCCATTTTTATAAGAAGTAACTTGTTTAAAAAAATAGGTGGTTTCGATCTGCAATTTAAACTACGTGCAGATTATGATTTGATTTTAAGCGTTATATCGAGTTCTAAAAAGGTTTGGTACTTCCCTGATTCAGTGGGCGTTTTTAGGTTAGGCGGCGCAAGTGGCTCTTACGATACATTTCTGGAAAACTTTAAGCTTTTGAAAAAGCATGAAGTAGGTTTTTTAAAAAGAAATATTGTAACTTTTGAATCTCTAATTAAGGTATTTATTATTAATTCATTACCAGATAGCGTTATTAATTTCCTAAGAAAAATAAACCCATCGGGTAGATTTCAAAAAATTAATTAATATCGGGTTAATATGAAAGTAGTCCAGGTAATATCTAGCCCGGCCGGAGGGGGAGCGGAAGTATTGGTTCGGGAGCTTGGGGCTCGAATGAGTAATAACTCACTGTTAACAGAAGTAATTTATTTTAACGTTAATGCAAACAGCTGTGAGGATATTTGTTTTAATTCTAATGAATCAATTCTAGGGGTAGATGCGCGAAATCCATTGGCTATTATTAAGCTACGCCAACTTTTTAAAACGTATCTTCGTCAAAAACAGCCCTTAGTTGTTCATGCACATTTGGCTTGGCCTTTTTTCTATGTGGCTCTGGCAAGCGTTGGTTTGAATATAACCTTAGTTTTTACAGAACACGATACAAATAACAGTAGACGAAGCATTCCATTTTTTAAATATATTGAACGCTTATTTTATTCCCGTTATTCCATCATAATTTGTATTAGCGAAGGCGTTAGACAGCCGTTGCGCGTTTGGTTAGGTAGTAAATTATATGAGCGTACAACAACTATTATGAATGGCGCGCGCATTTATAATTTTAAGCCCAGAAATATAGTGTCTGAACCGCTCCATTTTGTATCGGTAGGTTCATTATTTGAAAAGAAGGGATTTGAAACATCTCTAACAGCATTATCCAAATTAAAAAACATCGATTGGAAATATACTTTGGTGGGCGATGGCCCACTACGTCCCCGATTAGAAGACCTTGTTGCAAAACTGGGAATTACGGATCGCGTCGTTTTTTCTGGGTGGTCAAATCAAATTGAAGCCCATTTGCATCACGCAGATATTCAATTAATTCCTTCTTTGTGGGAGGGATTTGGTCTGGTAGCTGTAGAGGGCATGTCTACAGGCTTACCCATTGTCGCTTCAAATATTGCTGGATTACGTGAAGTTTTAGGTATTGAAAATCCAGCTGTTTTTTTAGTTGATAATTTTACTGATCCTGCTTGCTGGGTTGAGAAGATAATGTTGTGCGTTCAATCATTGAAGCATGACTCAGAAAAAATGAGTTTAACCGCTCGAAAACAGGCTGAAAACTTTACTCTTGAGAAGATGGTTGAGAATTATATTGCTGTATATAAAAATTTATTTTGAACACTTATCCTCGCTAATCGCAACTACTAATCAGCTTGATGACATATCCATTGCAGCCATTAAATGGACAGGGGAAAGTGAAGTACGAGAAATCCAAAATTTTGACATTGGCATTATGCCCTTGCCTGATGAACCATTCGCGCGCGGTAAATGCGGCTATAAACTCATCCAATGTATGGCATGTGGACTACCTGTTGTTGCATCGCCAATTGGCGCCAATGCGGAAATTGTTCGCGATGGCATAGAAGGTTTTTGGGCATCATCTCAAGCCGACTGGGTTTCCGTGTTGACTCGATTAATTGATGATTCTTCATTAAGAACAAACATGGGCAAAGCCGGGCGTGAGCGGGTGGAGAGTGCTTATTCTCTGAATGTCATTGCAAGCAAACTGGAAGGCTTGCTGCGTTCAGTAACAAAAAGTTGAATGACGCCGAGGCTCGTCCAACGCTTTACTGAATAAAACTCTTAAGATGTGCCTTTGTATCATCGGCACATCAATCGCGAACGATGCGGTAGAGAGGTCAACATGATAGATCGATTACTATTGACTGACGACGCGAACGGCGAAGTCCGCGAATTGACCGGCGCAGATTTTAAGCTTATGCGCCCAGCGTCAGATGTACTACCAGAAATTTTTGGTGCTGAACTCACCACTGAAATGCTAAAGCCAAAAGGTGGCAGACCGCGCACTAATACGCCCAAAGTCTTTACCGGCATTCGGCGGCTTGATCCTGATGTGTTAGAAACCTTCCGCGCCACCGGCAAGGACTGGCAAACCCGTATGAACGACGCGTTAAAAGAATGATTTAGGGAGCATACTGAGTCTATTTAACCTCTACCCCCGATGAATCAAACTAACAGAAGGAATGATTTATGCCGACTATCGCCATTTTTTATGGTATCCGTATCATGATGTATTTTTTCGATACCGGAAAACACAATATGCCCCATATCCACGCCGAATATCAGGATGAAGAGGCAGTGTTTTCAATTTTAGATGGCGAGATTATGTCGGGTAAACAAATGCGTTTAGTACAGGCTTGGATTGAACTGTATCAGGAATCGCTCATGGTGGACTGAGAAATTAGCCGTATCGGGAGAAGAGCCGTTACGCATTGAGCCTTTAAGATAGAGAGTATTATGAAGTTAATTAACGTAGAACCTAAAGATAACTATGTATTGAGGGTTTATTTGGATGATGATTCTGTCGTGGATTTTGATGTAAGAGCGGAGTTGGAGAGAATACCTTGTTATAAATCACTTTATGATCAGGCTTTATTTAAAGCAGTTAAATTCAAAAATAAACGCATCTATTGGAACGATCAGTGTGATTTTCATTTGGATCAAATTCTGGATCGTGGCCATCCGGTAAGTCACACATAAAAGATGACGCTTATTGTTTTTTAAACAAATCATTCCGAGTCGTAAGCATCTGATGCGGTTCGTTCCTCACCGCATCAGATGGATCACCCAATTTTAATTGTTGCTGGAACTCATATAAACCAAAAACGGAGATGCTTCCCTAGCTTTTGGTGTTTAACACAGATAATTTTCACCGCCAACCGATGCTAATGATAGTGTCGCTATTTTTGCGAAAGCTTGTTTTGGGCATCCCTGCCCAAGCAAGCGGCAAAAACTTAACGCGACAAATTAATGTTCCAACGGCCTCGGGCGTCCTGCTTCTCTCACCCAATACCCAACAAGGGGTATTGGGTATCGTTCTCGCAATGACTTTACGCGATTTCGTAAAGCCTGCATTTTCACTCCGCAAACATACGCTCCGTGAAAACACATGCACTATCGCTACCGAGTGGCTAAGAAATCTTCACTCCGCTAAGGCTCCGTTTCCAAGATTTCTCAGCGAAAGCAGCTAATTCAAGCCCCTTATTCATATAAAGTTATAATTTTCTATAAAAATATATAATTAACTATATTTCTATATAAAGTTGGTGACTGTTATGCAAAGTAAAAACGTATTTCATCGAAATGAGCTTGCTGAAAAGATTGCAAAACGGGTTTTGCTGCCAACCCCGGGCTCAGCATCTAGTTCTGGATTGTTTCTCTCTGCACCCAGACGAACGGGTAAATCCACCTTTATTCGTGAGGATCTTCGGCCGGTCCTTCTGGCTGCTGGTACTATTGTAATTTATATAGACCTTTGGGCGGACAAGAAGGCTGATCCAGGCAGGGTTATCATCTCTGCAATCAAGTCAGAATTGGCAAAGTACGAGGGCGTCATTAAAAGGCTGGCCAAGAGCGCTGGAATGGACAAGGTTAATGTTGGAGGTATGTCATTTTCTATTGATCGAGTCGGCCTTGATCAGGATATTTCATTATCTGGCGCACTGGCGGCGCTATCAGATGAAATTGAAAAGCCGATCGTGCTTATCATCGACGAAGCACAACATGCCATTACCACGAACGATGGTAGTGATACATTATTCTCACTCAAGGCTGCTAGGGATGAGCTCAATAGTAGCTTGCATCACGGGCTGCACATCATTGCCACCGGATCAAATCAGGCAAAGCTTGCCATGCTTCGCAGCAGCAAGGATCAAGCATTTTTTGGTGCTCATCTATTAAATTTCCCACCTCTTGGGCAACCTTATATTGACTGGTTTTGCCATAATCTGGAGTTTGGCAACCATCTTGACCCCCTTGAAGTCATGGCGCTTTTCAAAAAATCGGCATTCCGTCCTGAAATTCTTGCCGCAGCAGCAGAAGCACTCAGGGATGATTTCGAGCTAAAAGACGAGGATGTGGCGAAAAGGTTTTCTGAAGAGGTGTTTGTTCAGATCGAATCATCAAATAACGAGCTGCTTCGAGTTATCCAAGGCCTGACGCCCATTCAATTTGCGGTATTGAAAGTGCTTGCTGAATCAGGAGAAGAATATGTTCCATTTGTGGCAGAAACGCTGGCGCGTTACAAGTATGTACTAGAGGAAATAAAGGCAGGAGCGGATGTCAAAACTGATGTTACATCCGTACAGCAAGCACTGATTGCCTTGCAAGAAAAGTTTTTGGTGTGGAAGGCATCAAGAGGCGTCTATTCTGTAGAAGATACCGCTATTACGGAGCTGTTTGACGCAGGATTATTTTCCAAACGGCCAAGGATCTAACGAGGCGTTGCGCCCACAATCAACATTCAAATAACCAACCACAACAATCACTCAATCGTGTGCGGATTCTCCGGTTTTTTAAGAAATTACTTTCCTCAACACCCCGATCAATTACTAAAGATTATGGGGCAAACGATCTTGCATCATTATCTTTGGGATGTTTTGATGTTTCAGCCTTGGCTGGAAGAGCAATAGAGTAATGATGTTTTTTCTCATCGCGACAAGTGATCATGTAAAGTACACATCGCGACGTAGGCGTCGCTCCCACTAAAGATTGCACTCACAGTCGGACTTTTCTGTATTAAAAAACTATGGCAAATGCTAAAACCATTCAACCCGCCGTCACTCGTAGGAGCGACGCCTACATCGCGACCGAAAGCGTACCCTCTCAATACAGTAACAAGTCATGCGCTTAACTGACCTTGAAAGACTAATCATTCAACAAAAAGTCCTGCAAATATTGGGGACATCCGCACGCGTCTTTTTATTTGGTTCAAGGCTGGATGACCACGCTAAAGGTGGGGACATAGATCTGTTAATTGAAGTAACCGAACCCGTCAATAATCTCGCAGAAGTAGCCGCTAAAATCAGTGCTCAGATCATGCGCGCTTTGAATGGCCGCAAAGTTGACGTGTTAATCTCTGCGCCCAATTTAACGAAGCTGCCCATTCACCAAATAGCGGCACAGCAAGGAATTTGCCTATGAATAAAAACCTCCTGGAACGTTTGGCTTTCTTGCAAAGAGTTGTTACAAAAGAAATTAAACACATTAATTACTCATCCATGCAGGTTTTTAAAGAGCCTTTAACTATTGAGCGTGTAGCTTCGTTAGCGACAGATGAAGACCTGGCTGAAAAAGTAGACGCGTTTACCAGCCGGTTTAGCCGGCTTCAGGACACCGTAGGAGACAAACTTCTGCCAACTTGGTTAAATGTACTCGGCGAGCAAACAGGAGCTGCCATTGACAACCTAGATAAAGCGGAAAAATTAGGCGTATTAGCCTCAGCCGACCAATGGTTAGAAATCAGGCAACTCAGAAATCAAATGATTCATGAATACATAGAAGCCATTGAAGTGTTAACCAATGCTCTTCAAGCCGCTCATGGCTATCAACAAGAATTGATTAATCTGGCGCAAGCTATACTAGATGATGTTAACAACAGAAACCTTATAAGCTAAGTAGCAAGATCATGCGCTTAACACCCTTTCAGATTAAAACTATTTGCGAAAGCACTAAAAAAAACTTTGGCGAAAGCTCGCATGTCTGGTTATTCGGCTCGCGGGTTAACGACACAGCCAAAGGTGGCGACATTGATTTGTATGTCGAACTGCAAACTCAAAATGTCTCGGATGTCATTGACGCCAAATTGCGGTTTCTTTGTGAGTTGCATAAAAAACTTGGCGAACAAAAGATTGATGTTGTCTTACGCAGACCCGATAGTCCAAATGACT
>Ga0208625_100082_pt1 | contig 21862 bp, 20 predicted proteins | sample LakWasMeta8_HOW4_2_FD_183858 | JGI IMG/M metagenome (GOLD analysis project Ga0208625, IMG submission 183858) | Freshwater sediment methanotrophic microbial communities from Lake Washington under simulated oxygen tension - Sediment Metagenome... | ecosystem: Environmental > Aquatic > Freshwater >... | reverse complement strand
CGGCATCATTCCGGCCATGCGCGGGTCTGCGCTGAGTGCCATGCGTATGGCGCGGCCCATGGCTTTGAAGATGGTTTCCGCCACATGATGGGCGTTTGCGCCCTTGAGGCTGTCAATATGCAACGTTACGCCGGCATGATTGACAAAACCTTGGAAAAACTCGCGAAACAGATCCACATCAAAACGGCCGATCATGGCTTTAGGAAATTTTACGTCATAAAACAGACCGGGACGACCGGAAAAATCGATGACTACGCGCGATAAAGCTTCATCCAGGGGCACATAAGAATGGCCGTAGCGAACGATGCCTTTTTTATCGCCGATGGCTTTGGCAAATGCCTGGCCTAGGGTAATGCCGATATCTTCAACCGTGTGATGATCATCAATCTCCAAATCGCCTCGGGAGGCAATGTCTATGTCAATCAGGCCGTGTCTGGCAATTTGATCGAGCATGTGCTCAAGAAAAGGTACGCCTGTAGCGAACGAAGCCTTGCCTGTGCCATCCAGGTTGATTTTTATTTTGATTTGAGTTTCAAGCGTGTTTCGCTCTACTTCCGCAGTACGTTGATCCATGATTAAAGTGTATGAATAAGGGTCGTTCGATATTTTACTATGAATTAATAAAATTTCGCGTAACTATTCAGCGGCTCAAAGGAAAAAGCACGCCAGAAAACGGCGGCTTACTTTGCGTCATTCCCGAACTACAGCAATATAAGCCTTGGCCGGCTTTTTTTAAAGATGAATTCTGAGAGAATAAGCCCGTCGCCAAAGCAGGAGAAGGATTTTTAGGATATTTCAACAGGAGGTTGCCAGGGACTGGAGCAACTAGTCAACCAAACAGGCGATTTATGCCTCGGTTCACTCTGTGAACCGAGGCTTTATTTTTTGTCTTTTATGTAGCTCAAAGCAATGGATTTTAGAGCAGTCCAAAATTCCTGAATTTAAGGATTGTAATTCAGGGTGGTGCATCCATGCATGACCCAATTCAGCGATTCCTCAGCCTTTAGACGCGCGTTTGCGTTCATTCTCAGTCAACAACTTTTTACGCAAGCGTATGGATTTCGGCGTAACTTCTACCAGCTCATCTTCGCCAATAAACTCCAGGGCCTGCTCCAGCGTCATTTTCTGAATCGCGGTTAAGGTCAGGTTTTCGTCGGTGCCGGCGGCGCGAATATTCGTCAGCTGTTTCGCCTTGGTTGGGTTGACCACCAGATCGTTAGCGCGGGAATGGATGCCGACCAGCATGCCTTCATAGACTTCATCCGCATGCACCAGAAACAGCTCGCCACGTTCCTGCAAGGCAAACAGCGCATAAGCCAGTGCCTTGCCTTGGGTCATGGAGACCATCACGCCTCGCTTGCGAGTGCCCAGTTCGCCTTTTTTCATCGGACCGTAGTGATCGAACACATGGTAAAGCAGGCCGGAGCCGGAGGTAGAGGTCATGAATTCGGTTTGGAAACCAATCAATCCGCGCGAGGGCATCATGTATTCCAGACGAATGCGGCCTTTGCCGTCGGGCACCATATTCAGCAGATCGGCCTTACGTTCGCCGAGCTTTTCCATGATGGTGCCTTGATGAATTTCTTCCACTTCAATGGTGACCATCTCAAACGGTTCACATTTTTCACCGTCGATTTCCTTGATGATTACTTCAGGTCTTGATACGCCCAGTTCATAGCCTTCGCGGCGCATGTTTTCAATCAACACAGACAAATGCAGTTCGCCGCGGCCCGAGACTTTGAATTTATCCGGGTCAGCGGTATCTTCAACTTTTAACGCAACGTTGTGCTGCAATTCCTTTTCCAAGCGGTCACGAATTTGGCGCGAGGTCAGGAATTTGCCTTCTTTGCCGGCAAAAGGCGAGTTATTGACCTGGAAAGTCATCGTGACGGTCGGCTCATCCACGGTTAATGGCGGCAATATTTCTACCGCATCCGGGTGACAGATCGTGTCGGATATTTCCAGTTTTTCGATGCCGGTAAAGGCGATAATGTCGCCGGCGCGCGCTTCGGAGACTTCAACGCGATCGAGGCCGTGAAAGCCAAAAACCTGCAGCATCCGGCCTTTACGCTCAACGCCTTCGCGGTTGACAATAACGAGCGGCATATTCGGTTTAATGAAACCGCGCTGAATACGTCCGATGCCGATAACGCCGACATAGGTGTTGTAATCCAGTGTCGTGACCTGCATCTGAAAAGGGCCCTCCATATCGACAGCCGGCGGACTGACTTTTTCAACAATGGTCTCGAACAAAGGCGTCATATCGCCGCCTGTTACCGATGTATCAAGACCGGCATAACCATTTAAGGCCGAGGCATAAACAATAGGAAAATCAAGCTGCTCATCGGTTGCGCCGAGGCGGTCGAACAAATCAAAAGTCTGATCGACAACCCAGTCCGGGCGGGCGCCGGGACGGTCAATTTTGTTGATCACGACGATAGGTTTTAAGCCCAAGGCAAAGGCCTTTTGGGTGACAAAGCGTGTTTGCGGCATGGGCCCGTCAACGGCGTCGACCAACAACAACACGGAATCAACCATTGATAAGACGCGTTCGACTTCACCGCCAAAGTCAGCATGGCCCGGTGTGTCAACAATGTTGATATGATATCCGTTCCAGTCCAGCGCAGTGTTCTTGGCCAGAATGGTGATGCCGCGTTCTTTTTCAAGATCATTAGAGTCCATGATCCGCTCTGAAACCTTGGTATGGGCAGCAAAGGTGCCTGATTGTTGTAGCAGCTTATCAACCAGTGTAGTCTTACCATGGTCTACGTGCGCAATGATTGCAATGTTTCTTAATTTTTGGATCACTTTTTAGTACTCTAATGTTTTAAATAAATTTGACTTAACCAAATGCACGCGGCATTCCGGTCAAAAACGGTATTGGGAAAAAGGGGGTGTTAACCTGACTCGGCCGGGGCCGGTTGACAATAACATCCAGACTTATACGGTAGTTCCGTAGCGGAAATCCGCTGGTGCCTTTGCTTGGCGGCGATTAATGACAATTGCCGTTAGCCGTGATGGACTTAACTGGGTATTTTAACCTATTTCTAACGAATCTGGATAAAGAAGTTGCGATCAGCTCTGTTCCCAGGGCAGTCCATGAAAACGCCAGCCGCCTATATTGCCGCGGTGCTTGTTTTCATCCAAGGGGCCTTCGAAACCATCGACAATATTGATCAGATGCTGGAAGCCGGCTTCTTCCAGAACCTTGGCTGCATCCAACGAACGTTGACCGCTGCGGCAAAGCAATAAAACCGGCGCACTCTTATTCGGCACTGCCTTGCTTACTTCGGCAACAAAATTCAGATTTAGTTGCCAGTCCGGCGCCTCTTTCCAGGGAATCAGTATTGCGCCGGGCGGATGGCCGACAAACGTATGCTCCATTTTTGTTCTGACATCCACCAAAACGGCTTCGGGGTTTTGTTGCAATAAATTCCAAGATTGTTTCGGATCTAAATTTTCTATCATCGTGTTAATCCTGTCTGCGTTTCTGGCCGATAAACTGTGCTTCGCCTCTTAAGCCCGATTGCTGATTGCCGATCAGGCCGTTGTCTCTATAAAAAATCAGGCGCAATGGCGAAAACAAATCCAGCAACTCGTTTTCAGCCAGCAAATAGTCCGGATTGCTGGGGCCGGTCCGGTTTGTTTTTTCCCGCGTGAATGTCTGATAAAACAATAAACCATCGGGCTTGAGTGCTTCTATTATCGCATCCCTTAAGGTGCGGTCAAGAAATCGACTGACCACAATGACATCAAAGCGCTGCCCGCCAAAACCTTGAGCATCGATAGCTTGCTGGCGGGCGCTGATGTTCAGCCTGTGTCGAGCCGCATAAGCGTTTAGTTTTTCAATGGCGACGTTCGAGATATCGAGGGCAGTCACGGCCAATTGCTGCTGCGCTAAAAAAATCGCATTTCCACCCAGGCCGCAAGCCAAATCAAGTGCGGTTCCTGTCGCCGGCAATAAAAATGCATTTTCACTCAGCACTTGAGCGGGCGCTGATGGCGCTATTTCGGCCTGACTATAAATAGTGTTCCACTTGGTGATTAAATCAATCATCAAGACTAGCCCTGCTTGCTGACCCGATGCTCCAGCCATTCCTGCAGGAAATCCATAAACACCCTGACCTTGGCCGACAGGTATTTTCTATGCGGGTAAACCGCATAAATGTCTAGCGGGGGCATTTTATAATTCTCCAAAACCCGCTTGAGCAGTCCTTTTTCAAGGTCGCCTCCCACGATATAAGTCGGCAACATCACCAGCCCCAGGTCATTGATCGCGGCAAGCCGAATCGGGTGGGCCGCATTCGCCTGCATCCGGCCAGAGACGTTCATGACGATATAGCCGTCATCTCCCTTAAACTGCCATTTATTTCTGGGCGGAATCGCCCAATTGACCAGGCAGCTATGATTGGCCAAGTCTTCCGGTCTTTTGGGAACGCCATGTTTCGCCAGATATTCGGGCGAACCGCACACCACCAGCATCGAGCTGGCCAATTTTCGCGCCACCATACTGGTATCTTCCAGTCCGCCTAAATGAATAGCGAGATCCATGCCTTCATCAACCAGGTCCCCTGTGCTGCCTTGCAAATACATATCCACGGTTAAATCGGGATGCAATTTCAGGAATTCGGCCAAGGCGCGGGCAATATGGGTGGAGCCGATAACCGGCGGCGCGCTAATTTTTAAAACGCCGCGCGGCTCGGTCTGCAAATGGGTAACCGCAGCCTCCATTTCCTCTACATCACCGAGCACTTGCTGACAGCGTTCGAGGTATTCAGAACCTACCTCAGTCAGACTTAAACTGCGCGTGGTCCGGTTAAACAGACGCGTACCCAAATAACTTTCAAGCTGCATAATATGCTTGGTCGCCATCGCCCGGGATATGTCCAGGTCACGGGCCCCACCGGCAAAGCTGCCGGCTTTAGCCACGTGCACAAAAACATTCATACTTGTTAATTTATCCATGAAAATCTCAGGTAACTCTGCTTATGCAGGTTGAAATTGTTAGCGCTTTTTTCACAAAGTGGTTTCTCAATCGATTGTTTTTGTGTTATCGATCTGCAGGGGGAGCTGTGCTCGCCTGTGACTAGGCCATCTTGCCTAAAAATTGCGCCTTAAGCGCTTCTCCAAAAAGCTGTTGAAACAAGTGTTTACAATTCAGACGAGGCTTAGTCAGCAGCAGCAAACACACATACAAGGGAATAACCGCTCTTGGAACACCCGCTAGTCGGTCATACAAAAAGAAACTGAAAGCGATCAAGCCTGTTCCAATAATCACGGCTTTAGCTATTCGAATTAAATCGGGGAGGGATGAAAAACGCCATACGCCACGATATAATTCTAAAAACCAGAAAACCACTCCCTGAATCGTAACGATATAGGGCAAGTCTCTTTTTATGTTCAGCAAGAAGAATTGCCCGGGAATAACATCCAGATTAAAGCGCAGCCAATACGACGTATACCAGACAAGCGCAACCATTGCCAAATCGTGGATAAATATTGTCGTACGCGAGCGAAATTTGAATTTCAAAAAAGATGGGAAGTTAATTTCCACGACAAAGAGTTAGAATGTCAATTAAGCTCGCCAGTATATCAAAGGCACAGGGATTTTATGATACGCCCAGCCTTAAACTTAACAGCCAAATAAATCAGCGGTGAATAGGCTATTATTAATCCAGGTAACCCAAAGTCCGGATAACGGTAGACTAATAATGCAACCGGTAACAACCAGCATAAATTGATAGCCCATACCGACACTATCACTCTCAAATGACCGTGGCGTTTAGCGGCATGTTGATAGGCATGGGAGCAATGCGCCTCGTACCACTTTTGCCCGCCGAGATATCGATGCAACAAGGTAAAAGTCGCATCCGTAATAAATACCGCAAATAATATCAGACCGATATAAAAATAAGTTGGGTCGTTAAATCCAGCCATCAAAATCAGTAAGCCCAGTGCAAAGCCTAAAAAGCCGCTGCCGACATCACCCATAAAAATCCTGGTCGGCGGCCAGTTCCACAGCAAAAAGCCCATCGAAGAAATACACAGTGCAGCGGTTATCAATGAGAGCTGAATATCTGTGCCGGCTAAAAAACCGGCCAATGCCCCGGAAACAAAAACAGCTTCCGACGCAGCGAGGCCATCAATTCCATCCATAAAATTAAAAAGATTAAGCAGCCAGACCAGATAGATCACTCCAAATACATAGCCGAAAAAACCAAAATCAACAGATAGGCCGCCAATCGATAATGGCGGAAAGCCGTGGATCAAATACAGCGCAGCCAATGCCGCGGCTACATGCACCAAAAAGCGCCAGCGCGCGGGTATATGTCGATGATCATCCCAAAACCCGACTCCAGCAACCAACAGGCTCGTCGTAATTGACAGAAGCCGAGTAAAATCGAACATATGATCAAAAAATAGCCACAGCACAGTCACGGAAACGCTCAAAACAATGCCCAAGCCGCCGCCTCTGGGTGTTGGCATTTGATGGGAACTGCGCTGGTTTGGAATGTCCAGCAAATGCTTAAGCGCATAAGTCTTGATGCAATATATAGTGATATAAGAAAGCAACAAGACGCCGATTAGCCATGACACAATAGGCATCAGAGCCTCTAGGGACAGTCCATTATTCATTGTGGTAAATCTTCTGCCGATAGCAGAAACACTCTTGGTTTAAAGCCCAGCTCTTGAGATGCGTCGGTATGGTCAAAGACCAAATCCTTGTTCATGCGTTCTGCCATGGCTACAGACCATTGTCGATAGCGTGGCAGGCAACGAAGTAATGCAACAGCAACACGAAAAACAGACAAGGGCACTGATAGTAGGCGCGGTGGACGTTCAAGCGCAGTAAACACATGTATGACCATATTGCGATAACTTAGCGTCTCACCACCGGAAATATTATATATCCGATTCGCCGCGCAAGGTGACTGCAGAGCAGACACACATGCGCTGGCTACATCAGCAGCATGGATAGGTTGGCGTAGACCATTTGCCTTGCCAAACAAAGGGAAAAAACCAAAGCGGCGGATGAAGCGCGCAATTTCGGATATATTTTTATCTCTGCCCAATCCATAAATCAGCGTAGGCCGCAGGATCATCCATTCCACACCATGGCTTTGTGCCCATGCTTGCACCCTCTTCTCGGACTCCGCTAAGCGGAGAGCCATGGCCTGTTCTTCCATGTCGGTGGAGTCATCCTTGGTGAAGCGACTGGTGGAAGACAGTGCTACTAAACGCCTCGCTCCATGAGCTTCCAGTAAAGAGAAATGCTCGGGTAGTACCCAGATCGGAGCTACGCAAATCCAATTTTTAATCTCCCTCTCACATGAAGGGGGCAGGGGATGGGGAGAGGCGAGGGGCTTCAGCCAATGTACCTTATTATCAATTCGCTCTACAGACTTTCGCGAGAATGCAGTCACTTGCCATCCTGCTTCAGTCAGCAGCGACAATAGGCATTCCCCTACCAAACTAGTGGCGCCAAGAACTCCAACATGGCTTGGCTCTAACCCAGCATTTTTTGGGAGGGCGGCAGGGGTGAGGGAAGTTGCATTATCAGCCACGGCCAAGCCCCAGAGCCTGACCAGCACGCCTGGAGGTATAATAAGTACTTACAAGGCCAAATCGCAACCACAAACCCAAAGCGACCAATCCCATCAAAATCCCTGGATATTGATGTCGGAAAAATTTGCGATAAAACCGCATCATTCCCTTTTGCTTGTGCCATTCCACAAAAATCGGCCGACTGCGACTGCACGCCACCTGTGCATGAGTCACCCGAGCCGAAGGCACGAACAGAATCTTCCAGTCTTTCTGGAGGTAATCCATAAAACCCCTGACCTTGGCCGACAGATATTTTCTATGCGGATAAACCGCATAAATAGCTAACGAGAGCATTTTATAATTCTCCCAAACCCGCTTGAGCAGTCCTTTTTCAAGGTCGTCTCCCACGATATAAGTCGGCAATATCACCAGCCCCAGGTCATTGATAGCGGCAAGCCGAATCGGGTGGGCCGCATTCGCCTGCATCCGGACAGAGACGTTCATGACGATATAGCCGTCATCCCCTTTAAATTGCCAGTTATTTCTGGGCGGAATCGCCCAATTGACCAGGCAGCTATGATTGACCAAGTCTTCCGGTTTTTTGGGAACCCCATGTTTCGCCAGATATTCAGGCGAACCGCACACCACCAACATCGAACTGGCTAACTTTCGCACCACCATACTGGTATCTTCCAGTCCGCCTAAATGAATGGCGAGATCCATGCCTTCATCAACCAGATCACCGGTACTGCCCTGTAAGTACATATCTTGGAATAAGTGTCTACACTTTAGGCGAGGCTTAGTCATGATGCATTATAAATATATGAGAAACAATTCATTTATTAAATGCCGCATTGTATCCAATAAATATCTCTGTATAGTAGTCTTCAACTTACTGGCAAAACCACCATTGTCGAAAATTACCGATAAGCTCATACAGATTTAACCACCTCCTGGTGTTGTACCTACAGGCAGATACTCCTCCTCATGACGCTCTGCTTGATTTCCCCTCCCTCTGTTGCAAAGCAGTGGGAGGTTTTTTTTGCCTGAAATTTATGCAAGTTGGACGAGACGGGAGTCTTTGCTAGCTTGTTTCCACAATAAATCGCCGATTTCGCATTGGGGGACAAAACCGGAAACAGCGTCCTTCAAAACAGATCTGATTGAGTCAAAATCATCATTTTTTGCGGCCTGCGCCAATATCGATAACATTTTTTCCAAATCGGCCCAAGCAATGACATGCTCTTCGGCGCGCATGATTCTTGTATGGCTGGTTTCTGAAACATTGTCGCCAATCAACAACTCTTCGTAGAGTTTTTCCCCTGGCCTTAAGCCGGTAAAACTGATTTCTATCTCGCCGCCAGGATGATCGTCGTCTTTTATTTCCAGGCCGCTTAAATGGATCATGCGTTTGGCCAAGTCCAGAATACGAACCGGTTCGCCCATATCCAGAACAAACACATCACCGCCTTGTCCCATCGCGCCCGCCTGAATGACCAACTGTGAAGCTTCCGGTATAGTCATAAAATACCGAATGATTCTTGCATCGGTTACTGTGATCGGTCCGCCTCTTGCTATCTGTTCTCTAAACAACGGTACAACCGAGCCTGATGAGCCCAATACATTACCAAACCTGACCATGGTAAAACGGGTTTTATCATGGAGCTTCGGGTGCTGACTCAGTGCCTGCAATATCAATTCAGCAAAGCGTTTGGTCGCTCCCATGGTGTTGGTGGGCCTGACGGCCTTGTCTGTTGAAATCAGTACAAAGGTTTCAACTTGGGCCTTGATGGCCGCCTGCGCCGTATGCAGCGTTCCGAAAATATTATTCCAGATGGCCTCGCCCGGATTTTTCTCTACCATCGGCACATGTTTATAGGCGGCGGCATGATAAATAGTTTGCACATTAAATGCGAGGCAGACCTTTTCAATACGGTCCGAATTAACCACGGAGCCCAAAATAGGGAGGATCTGTATATTTTTGGAATCATTTGCATTAGCGGAAAGATGATCTAACTCTTTTTCGATAGCGTAAAGGGCAAATTCACTGACTTCATACAGAATTAAAGCCGCCGGATTCAACTGGATAATCTGCCGACAGAGTTCGGAGCCGATCGATCCACCGGCACCAGTAACCATTACCACTTTACCGGTTATATTTCGGTGAAGCAGGGATTGATCAGGGGCGACCGGATCCCTGCCCAGTAAATCAGCAATATCAACTTCCTGTAATTCATCAAAAGTGACCTTGCCTTGGGCAATGTCGGCCATTCCAGGTATGGTGCGCACATGAACAGGATACGGTTCCAGTAAGCGAATGATTTCATTCCGGCGAGAACGTGTTGCTGATGGCAGCGCCAGTAAAATATCGGATAATTGATGGCGCTCAATTAAATAAGCCAGTGAACTTAAGGGATATATACGTAAGCCATTTACTTTTTGTTTGTGTAACAAATGATCATCATCGATGAAGGCAACCGGTCTAAATTCACGTCCATGCGCTAGTGCGGAAGCCAGTTGCACACCCGCTCTGCCGGCGCCATAAATCACTACATTTTTCTTGCAACTTGGTGCAGAATCATGACTGTCACTTAAGCGTGAATAAATTTCACCCAACCACCAACGCGCAAAAAAACGGCCGCTGGCAACAAGCAAAAGCATAATCAGCCAATTTAACGGCGGAACAGTACGCGGAACGAGGCCAATCCGAGTTTGATATACAACAAATGCAAAAATGAGGGCGTACAGCGCTGTTGCCTGGACTATAGTCCAGAGTGCCCTGACTTCAATATAGCGGATAATGGAACGATATAATCCCAGCTTGATAAAAATGGGTACGGCAATTACAGGCGCGGCTGCAAACAGATACAAAATATCGTCCTTCGGGACATACCACACCCCTAATCGTAAGGAAAAGGCAGCCCAAAGTGCAAAAACAGCGCAAACGATATCCGCGCTAATCAAGATGAATGCTTTTGTACGCCGGGACAGGCCTATAAACCAATAAGCTAAGTGATGCAAACCCATAAACTACTTTCTTCGCTCCTATAACTGTTTTGATGGATCATTCAATCATATTATAAATTTGTAACAACAGTTCAAGTTTGTAGTCAACATGAAGCAAACGGCGATATGGGAAAACAACGCTCCGAATTCCTCGATTGCGCAAGATTCAGTTTGGGATATCTGGATTAAATCTTTCGACAGACTCAGGATGAATGGTAACTAGTTGATTTCGTTCGTGGTGAGCCCTTCGTCTGCGCTCATGAGAGCCTGGTCGAACCATGAATCAAATCGATTTTTTAAGCGCTTCCTTAGGAACTTACTGAAAAAGCTTTAATCTCCCCAACATAGGCGAGTGACATGTTTTCTGTATTCGCTCCTCAACCCGCGCGGAGGTCAGATGTCGGAAAGAGCCGGAAGCTTTGAGCATCCTACAGCGCTAACCAATCAATCTGCGTCCAGTCTGCGTTGGTTCTGGTTGTAAACCCAGTCCCATTTCTAGCTTGCATGAAAAAATCAGTGCAGTTTGTTTCATCAAACAAACTTTTCATCATGATGAGAATTTAGGAGAAAGCCGTTTTCTTGTCGGGAATCTGATTCAGATTCTTCCCGCAAAACATCGACTTTAAATAAATTAGTGCCCCATACCCTTATACGCAGTCTGTTGAATTAATGCTTGTGAACTTGCCAAAAAATGCCAATCAGGATTTGAGCCGATTTGATTTAGGCGTCACTTCGGGAACCAGAAGACCTTAATATTGACAACAATACTCCAAAGAATAGCCCCGTGAACAAGCCAGCCAGAGTAAAAAGAGATTTTTTAGGGAAAACAGGCTTTGTTGAAATTTCTATCCGTCCCAGAACATCGGTAGCATAAGTTCGCTCGGGGCTAAGTCGTTCTTCGAGCTCAAGCTTGCGATCACGAAATGCTCGCAACTCCCCTTGGCGCGCAATAAGAATATTGCTTAACAATGCAGCCTGGGAAAAATTTCTGTCATTGAATGAATCCGATCGTCCGTCCAACGACTTGGCCAATCGTTCAGCTTCAGTGTTGGCCCGTTTCAATTCCAGTTCAAATGTTTCTAGCTCTTGATGCCAGCGACTGATAGTGGGTGCCGACATTTTTAAATGAATATTTTTCAATTCATTGACAACTGCACTCATCTGTTGCTCAACCTCATCTGCGGACGGGCCCCTCAAAGTCAAACTTATCAACTCTGATTTTTCCAATTTCACGTTAAGGGAGTCACGGAACAACTTGGCGTCAGCATTATCTTCGTCTGTCGAAACCCCCAAGCTCTTCAGAACGTCATTTTGGAATGATTTGTTTTTAATTCGATCTACAGTCTGTAATGGCGGCTCTATGGCAATCCCAGCTGCGCCTGGATTTCCTAACTGCCCGATCCGCATTAATGCGCTCGCCTCCCATTTCTGAGGCAGGATAAATGCAATTGCCAATCCCAAAACGCCACCAAGCAATGCGCCACCTAGCAAACTACCAAGATTCCGCCGAATAAAAGATACAAAATCAAGTAAGTTCAACTCATCATCAAATTGATCTTCGGGATTTGCCAGTGCTGCATTTTCAGATTTACTCATACTATTAATTAAACTTAAACAAATTATCAAAATACTACTTGCTCAGGATTATAAACCCAAATTTAAAGCTGCCAAGTCAAGCGAAGCAGTCGGTTTTTAAACTCAATGCTGAATGCCATCTCTATGCAATACCTTTAAAAAAGTCAGAAAGATAATTTTCAAATCCAGCCAAAAAGACTGTTGATTCACATAATCAACATCCAGCTTGACTTTATCTGGAATAGGTAACTCATCCCGCCCGTTAACCTGCGCCCAGCCAGTCAGTCCGGGCAGCACCTTGTCAACACCCTGCTGGGTACGCAATGCCACCAGATCATACTGATTAAATAAAGCCGGTCGCGGACCAACAAAACTCATATCGCCCTTAATAATGCTCCATAGCTGTGGCAATTCATCTAGACTGGATTTACGCAAAAAAGAACCGACAGGCGTCAAATACTGCTCAGGATCAGATAAAAGATGAGTAGCTACGGCTGGCGTATCAACACGCATCGTGCGAAATTTCGGCATTTTAAAAATCTTGTTATGTCGCCCTACGCGGTCGGACCAATAGACAATTGGTCCTTTGGATGTCAATTTGACGAATAAAGACAACAACACAATCGGCATCAACAAAACAAGCAGCGCAAACAAACCCAAACCAAGATCAAATATTCTTTTCATTCAAAAACTCTTTGGCTGCACGAAGCAACTCATCAGTCATACACATTGGCGGCACCCAGCCAAGCATATTCTGCGCTTTAGTAATATCCACTTGAAGCGAACCACAAAGCTGTTGAAACATGCTTTGCTTGCCCAACAAAAAAGCACCCAATTTAAGAACTTGTAGTGGAACTGGAAATAATCTAGCTGTTTTACCCATACCCTCGCTTAATAAGCGAATCAGTTGTGGTGTAGAAACGCATTCACCATCGGCCACCAAAAAAGTTTGATTTCTAGCCTGAGGGTGTTCAATACAAACCTTGACGAAATCCACCAAATTATCGAGTGCCACCATTGAACGGCGGTTATTTAGCAAACCTAGTGGCAAGGGTATGCCCAGGTGAACAAATTTTAATAAGCTTCTAAAGTTCCCTGGCGCATTCGAACCATATATCAAAGGAGGTCGAATTATTACAAATTCCATATCAGACTCAGCACAGATATCTATCAACCCTTTCTCCGCCTCAAACTTCGATAAAGCATAATCTGAGTGTGGCTGTGGTTTTGACAACTCCGAGAATGGCTCCGAAAAAGTTTCAGCACCATTCACGCCAACCGAGCTGATGTAAACGAAACGCTTCACACCACTTTGTACCGCCTGTCGCGCCAAATTTAATGTCGCACCAACATTCACATTACGAAATTCGGCAAGCGGGTCAGAAACTCTATCATTCATTATATGCACACGAGCTGCTGTATGTACAACACACTCAACCTTGGCTAGACATTCAGTCCAATCAATACGCTCGTCTAAATCAGTGATTTGAAGTACCTGTGCGCCTTTGATCCGATAAGGTTTCCTAACAGCGCATTTCACGCCGATACCTTTGCCAATAAGCTCTACAGATAGCGCCTTACCTAAAAATCCGTTAGCTCCGGTTACTAGCACCATGTTCAATTTGACGACTCCAAACCAAGAACTTCATTAATCCATCCAGACAGACTATATTTCTCATATAAATGAAGTGGTATTTTCTGGTACGGTGACATCAAAAAATCAAGGGGCACTTGAGGATTATTGCGATCAATAATACAAATATTATTTTTATTGTAGAAATCATACTGCTGTATGTTTAAATTTGTAGTTACTAATTTTTTATTGGCTCCCAGACTCTCGAATGTTCGCATCGTCAAGCCACGTTGTTTTGGATGTTCTATGTCGGCAATTGCCAATGAGTGTGAAAATATTTCCTGAACCTTATTTTTTGCAAGTGGCTTGAATTGAAAATCACTTTTTTTTGCATGCCGCATACTAGACTTAATAACTCGAAAAGACCAATAAACCCATTCAGCTTGCAAATATAAATATTTAAAGAAATTTGTATTTTTGGGCAAATTATTACTCAAGCGATCAATAATTGCGTATCGATCAGCATGTATAGTTCCAATGAAACTCAAATCAAAGGATTTCTCAAATATTTTTTCATTCTTATACTCTTCAAGATAGAAAAGAGGGCGAAATTTCATCCCGTAATTTGTATTACTAAGTGGATCAAAACTAAATGTTTGATCGAAATATGAAAGTATTTTTTCAACATGTTTCCGATTCTCCATAGAATCCCACATATATAAAATCATTTGTGCAGCAGGAAATGATCTACGAAGTAATTGCATCAACTCAGGAGCCAACGTAACTGGATTAACTGCAAAAATTAAATCATAGTTAGTAGCCCCAAGTTCTTCAAGAGCTTTGTAAGAGTGCCGCGTTACAACTGGCAAAACTAAACTAGGCAATAAGCGTGTTGTTGCCATTTGCCAGGGCTTATCGAAAGGACGATCAACTAACCAATCTACGCGAGCACCGCGTTTTTCCAATTCATTACGAATATCACGCTCATAGCCAAAAAAACGAGGGGCAATAAGCAATATATTTTTTCCAAGTAGATCTTTCAATTACGATCTCCATCGACAAATTTCAATATTCTCGCGGGAATACCGCCAACGGTTGCCCCAGCAGGAACATCCTCAATAACAACTGCATTAGCCCCAATACGGGCATAATTGCCCACTTTGACACCACCCAACACTTTTGCGCCTGCACCCACAATGACGTTATCACCTACTTTAGGCCTAGACGACTCGGCATAGCCCAAATCGACTTCACGCGCTCCAAATGTCACATTATGATAAATTGTCGCATTTTCACCGATATAACTTGCACCAATCACCGTGCCTTGCGTGTGCGGAAAATACAAGCCTTTTCCTATCTCGCACCGCGCCGCAATCTCCAGGCCAAACAAGACGAAATTTATTAGTGAAAACACTTTCGCCAATAGCGATAACTTATGTTGATAAAACCAGTGTGATAATCGAAAAATAACCACTGGCATAAATCGAGGAGAAAGCGAACCCAATAACAAGCCAAGCAACGCAGGCTGTTTTTCCATCAATCCGGCGACAGCATATTGCCGCGCCAAATCAGCAAAAAGGACATCTTTGATGCTCATGACATCATCTTGCGTTTTTTAAGCTCTTCATTCGCCTTATCCAAACCATCTTCTGGTAAAGGTTGTGATAACACCCACGCTGCAAACTCTTCAATGCCATTTTTCAAAGACACTTTTGGCTCGAATTTAAGTTTCGTTTTAATTTGTGATAGATCTGCGTAACAATGGCGAATATCACCAAGACGATATTGTCCTGTCACATTTGGTCGGATCTTGCCATCGAAGGCATCCACCAACATATTAGCAATTTGCAACACAGATGTCGGCTCACCCGCGCCTACATTAAATGTATTGCCATTAGCCACGTCATTTTCCAACGCCAAGATGATTGCTTGTACCACATCGCTTACGTGAACAAAGTCACGGCTTTCTGCGCCATCTTCAAAGATTGGCAAAGGCATCCCGCGACGAATGCGAGTGGAGAAAATGGACAGAATTCCGGTATAGGGATTGTTCAAAGATTGTCCTGCACCATAGACGTTTTGAAAACGCAGAATTGCGGTGCCGATATTTAGAGAATCACCTGCAATCCTAATTAAATCTTCTTGGGCATATTTAGTGGCCGCATAAATTGACGCAGGGCTTGGCCTAGCAGACTCTGGTGTAGGAATCGCATCAATAACACCGGCACAAATAGGACAAACAGGATCCCACCGTGAATCTTTCAGTTGTGCGGCAGAGCGAGCGGTCGGATATACCTGTCCATGTAATTGACAATAATAAGCGCCTTCGCCATAAATCGATCGTGAAGAAGCCAAAACGATTTTTTTTACACTATGTGGATTATTCGCCAAAAAATCAAGCATCTGTGCCGTAGCCTGGCTATTCACCGCGTTGTAGTGTGCGATTTGATACATAGACTGAGCAGTTCCAGTTTCCGCAGCCAGATGCACTACTGCATCAATGCTCTCAAGTGCGGCAGAAATAGCTGCCTGATTGCAAACATCGCCTCTGATAATTTCTATGCTAGGGACTCCAAGCAAGCGATTATCGACAGCAGGAATTACTCCGTGAATCTGGGGACTTAAATTATCAAATATACGAATTTTGTGACCACCAACTTGACTAACAGAAATAGCAAGATTTGTGCCTATAAAACCTAAACCACCCGTAATAAGTATATTCATTTAATTATATTTTTTAATAATTAGGGAAAAATGATATTAAATTAAATATCCCAAAGAATTAGATATTATTTAATTTTACCAAACATATCTATTTGATTTCTCAAAGATGAAATGTGCGCCAAATAGCGCATGAGATTGAAATACCGCTCAGGTCCTAAAACAAATAAAGTGACTCGCAGCAGCTTCAAAATTATTTTTATGGGAAGACTATAAGCGCCCATATCCCGAAATATATGCCGTTTTGAGCGCTTATTATCTTTGACCAATAAACCATGCTTTTTGGCAAACATCTTGACAGGTGAATTAGCAGCAAACGGGTTTGCTTCGTCCTTAAATACATTTAGTCGGAGCGAAGCATAAAAACGCCGTAGTGCCGGTGTAATATACGTCCCGTCATCAAAATAATCAAATCCGTAATTACGCTGGGAATAGTTGTCAGATGCATTAGCAAGCAGTTCTTTTGCATATTCATGAGCAAGCTCTGCAAAATCGGGCCGGCTACCTGCAAGAAAACGGGTCTGTTTCTGCGCAATTGAATCTGGGGCATTGGGATTAAATGAACTGAAATGCACAAAACGAAGAGGTGTTATATTGTTCACCACCCAGGTATTGTTATTTTTACTAATGCGACGCTCATGTAAATTCCAGAAAGCCACGTTTAAACCCTCATCATGCAATATCTGTAAGTTCGGAAAGAAGCATGGCGCAAGATTAACCCACTTTTGATCTACCGCTAAACCGAGCTGTGGCTCATAAAAACCATGCTGCAGACAACGATCTGACCACCAGTCTAGGAACGCTAAGCCCTCATCACAACGCGACACGCCAACAAAGCCAAGGTTAAACGCCCCAAATTTTAGAAAATCCAAATCGTCTGGCTTATAGCCATCAATAATCGGTGTGTTGCTATGGGGGACAATTGCCACTGAAGCTGTTCGTAAAACTTCGAAAACAGTTGTCAAGGGCGCATAAACCTTCATGTCCGGGTCTAGATACAGCACCGCGTCATGCTTTTTCAGTAAAAATTTGAGCGCCGTAGGCTTGACGTTTGTATTGAATTCGATCACGTCAAATGCAAATGCATGGTGCAAAAAATTGTTAACTGGAAGGTCTTCTGCCCAAATGATATTAAGACTTTGCCTATCAATTTCAATGTCATCTGTCTTGCGATCAACCAATACAAGATAAATACTATCATCTGGATGGTTTGCCTTGTATGAGTCGACTAAAACAAGCGCTTTAGCAATGTAGTTAATTGAGCAAATTGTTACTGCAGCATATGTTTTCATTTATATTTTGTGTGTTTTTTAGCTATCTTCAAATGTAAAAAATTTAATTTTAGAAAAAATATGAGTAGAATTATATAATAGAAACTTTTAAAACCGTCCGTATTTTTATGAAAATAAGATAACAAATCGGGGGTATCCAAAGAAGTGTCCAAAATCCAGGAGAAGAGAAATAAGCATCCTCAAATACTGACATGACTAATGGGTATATAGATATTGCGTACAAGTACCACCATAGCGAATTACTTGACAATATATATTTAATATACATAAATTGATGCAACATTCCAATTAGAAATAATCCTAGAGCAACACCGAAAAAAGATCCATCATGAAATAATGGAAAAAGCACAGTATACGTATTACATAGCACGGGAACTTCCGCAAAGGGATGTAAAGATGGTTTAGGTGGAATTTCAACACCCATAACTGAAATAATTTCTCTTATTGGATTCGGGAGTAATGCTCCACCATCTATTTGCTGCGCCCCAGTGGCAACAAAGTCATTAAAACAAGAAATGCTACTCATAAAGTAAACCTGACTGTTCCACATAATATTCTGCAATACTGATCCAGATTCGTCACCCTTTGCAAGAAGAATTGCTAGGAGAAAAAAAAGAAATATACATAATAATGCCGCTAAGAAAACTGCCCGCATAGATATAACTTTATTTCTATATAGAAGCGCTGACGTAGCACAAAAAAATAGTAGCATGTAAAGACGTCCAGTAGTTGCTACTGCAGAAACAAGCCCAATCATTAGTATTAATAGAAGTTTTTTTTTTGTTAAATGCCGCGAAAAAGCAGTCATAAAAATACTAAACCCAACTCCTAGATAAAAAACCCTAAACATCCCATATAAAACCCTATCCGTTGCAAAGTCATTTATTACAAGGTCCCGAATCATAGGTAGCGCCAATGTCCCTTGTCCAGAAGCAATCAGAAATTCATAAATTTTTAAACTGGAAATTGCAGCAGCTATTATATATATTATTATAAAATAATTTAAAAATTTGTTAATAAATGGTGAATATGTATGGCGAGCAAGACTAGTAGCAGATGTTTTACCATAAAGAATTAATGTAGTAAAAGCTCCCAAGTTAAATGAAATAAGGGAAATAAAAATAACTAGCCACGTCGAATATTCAAATGGAATAAATGCCTTATCAAAAATAATATGTAGTGCAATCTGTAATAACCACAACACTGAAAAAATAAACTTAGGATCAAACACTATTTGCCCCTTTGCATTGAATATAGCCAAAACATTGCTACAGCATCAAAAATTGTTCGAAAAGTCCACGCTATTGCCGCACCTGTAAGGCCCATTAAATGCACCAGTGCCAATAAAGTAGGCACATACAAAATCAATTCTACCAAATGCAAAAGTCCAGTAGGCTTTGCCCTTCCCTGCGCGTGCAAAGCTGTATATGGAATATACGCAACTCCATTAACAAAAACGCCAACCGAAAGAATTACAACCAACAAGTAAGCTTTGGAGGCAAATTCTTCAGAGATAAACATTTTCATCAACGGATAGGCTAGTAATGATGCCAAAATACATAAAGCTAACATTACTCCCGCTATGATCTTAGTACTTTTCCACATTGTAGCGCGGGCCCGCTTTGGATCAATAACAAAATCTTTTGCCAAATTGGGTAATAGACTTGTACCAAGGGCGCTAGGGATGATCAATAAACGAACTAGAAACTCAAATGGGACGGTGTAGTAGGCGACCATCGTAGCACCCAGTAAGTATGATATGAGAAAGCGATCCACACTTACTAATAATGGGCTAACTAGGTTTGTTATAGCCATCCATGCCCCAAATGAAAATAGGCCTTTACGTGTACCGGGCGTAATTTTACTGCGCCAAAAACATCTGCTTGGAAGTTTCAATACTAACCAAAAAATAAATAGACAACTTAATAGCCTCGCACCAACAAGCCAAATTGTAATCGTTATCAATGATGGTCCATGCAGAAAAACTGCACAAAACGGAAAGATAAAGAATGATGTACCAAGAAATATCCGTGCCAAGTTACTCCAATGAAATTTCTCGTATGCCTCCAACGCACCTCGAAGTCCAGTGCCAAATGTCGCAAGCGGGATACCACAAGCAGCAATTAGCAAGCTGATAAAGGTCTCTTGCTGAAGAGATATTGAGATATTCAGTCCATGATGACTGAGGGCATAGGCCGCTATAAATAGGACTGCTGCACCTAATAGTCCCGTCAATACTGTAAACTCAAGACCAGCCTTCATAATGGAAGGCACTTCAGCATGGCGATTTTCGCCTAAACAGCCAGCTACTTGCTGCGTAATCGCACGACCAATTCCAAAATCGAACAAGCTAAAGTAACCGATAATGGTCCAGAGCAAAGTCAGAATACCAAAGCGCTCAATGCCCAAGCGATGAATTAACAACGGTATAGTGATGGCCCCAATTATCAACGGTAGCGCATTACCAGCGAAATTCCAGATGGTGTTTTTACTTAATGACATTTATTTCTCAAGCAGCCCATAATGCAAAGTGTCAATTTCATACAGCACCTGCCGAATTGCCATCCGAATGGTGCAGCGCTTTCGTGAGCACAGCCACCACCCTACTCTGTTGAACCTCAGTCAAGCCAACCCACAAAGGCAAGCGAATTAGCTTTTCTGAAATCGAGTTGGTCACGGCAAGATTACCGTGAACTCGACCATAGCGCCGCCCGGCTGGCGATGAATGCAGTGGCACATAATGGAATACAGCCGAGATATCATTGCGCCTAAATTCATCCAGCACCGCTTGGCGATTAATCCCTGAGGGGAGCAGCACATAGTACATATGTGCATTCTGTTGACAATCAGTCGGTACAATTGGGCGACGCAAGATTCCGTTTCTCTCCAGCAATTCCAGCATGTCATGGTAACACCTCCAATTGGCAAGCCGCTGTTGTGTGATTTTATCAGCCTCCTCCAGTTGCGCCCAGAGAAACGCGGCGATCAACTCGCCCGGCAGAAATGACGAACCAACTTCCTGCCAAGTGTATTTGTCGACTTCGCCCCGAAAAAAACGACTGCGATCGGTGCCTTTTTCACGGATGATCTCAGCACGTAACGCCAATTCCGAATTATTCACCAGCAATGCCCCGCCTTCTCCTGAAATTACATTTTTAGTTTCGTGGAAGCTATAAGCGCCGAGGTCACCGATGCCGCCCAGAGCACGACCCTTGTAGCTCCCCATCACGCCCTGAGCGGCATCCTCAATGACCTTTAACCCATGCCGTCTTGCAATCGCCATGATCGTGTCCATTTCGCAAGCCACGCCTGCATAATGCACGGGTACAATTGCTTTTGTACGTGGGGTAATGGCCGCCTCGATTAGTCGCTCATCCAGATTTAGCGTATCTTCCCTAATATCCACAAACACCGGAACACCACCGCGCAATACGAACGCGTTGGCAGTAGAGACAAAGGTGTAGGAAGGCATGATGATTTCATCGCCTGGCTGGATATCCAGCAACAAGGCAGCCATTTCCAGAGCGGCAGTACACGAATGAGTCAACAAAGCCTTGCTACAACCCGTACGCTTCTCCAACCACATATGACAATATTTGGTGAACGGGCCATCTCCAGCCAAGCGACCATTGAAGTGGGCCTCGGCAATGTAATACAGTTCCTTGCCCGTCATGTATGGCCAGTTAAATGGGAGAGGGTTCTCTTTCATTTGCTTACCACTCCTTCTTTCGTTGTATTTATCTTGTTCTGCCAAGCCTTGAATCCCAGTGTAGCAAACAATAAAGGCCAAAAAACGTGCGCGATATAGGCGTAACGCACATACGGCTTGAACTTCAGCCGAACCCGTTGAGTATTATCAGGGAGCAGCACCCCTTGAAAAACACCATTAATCACTGTGGTCTTTGCAGGAACCCAGTTTAATGGTCCGAAAACATGCGCCTGCCAGTCACGGTGAAATTTCTGACTCAAAACAGCACGGATTGCGCGCCCAAGCTAACTTCCATGATCAAGCGCGTTTTAGCAGCCCATTTTTCTGGAATAAATTGGAAATCTTCGCCGACAAACTTTGGTTTATTGGTTTCTCAACCCATAGATAGACGACAACAGAAAACCCCATAGCAATGACGACCTGAGCCAGAATATACACGGT
>Ga0208625_100079_pt1 | contig 22640 bp, 21 predicted proteins | sample LakWasMeta8_HOW4_2_FD_183858 | JGI IMG/M metagenome (GOLD analysis project Ga0208625, IMG submission 183858) | Freshwater sediment methanotrophic microbial communities from Lake Washington under simulated oxygen tension - Sediment Metagenome... | ecosystem: Environmental > Aquatic > Freshwater >... | reverse complement strand
GTTTGTTGCCGGCAACTCCTATGCCGGCGCTCACGACACCCGTTTTGGCGTGGTACGTTATGGCAATGTAATGGGTTCTCGCGGATCTGTGATCCCTTTCTTTCTCTCGATTGCGGACAAAGGCACCTTGCCGATCACCGATGACCGGATGACCCGCTTCATGATCACCTTGGAACAAGGTGTAGAGCTGGTATGGCATGCCTTTGATGACATGATCGGCGGAGAAATCTACGTCAAAAAAATCCCTTCGATGAAAGTAACCGACGTTGCGCTTGCTGCCGATCCTGGCGCTAAACACGAAATTGTTGGCATTCGTCCCGGCGAAAAGCTTCACGAACAAATGATCGGGACTGAAGATGCTCTCTACACTTACGAATATCCGGAGCACTTCAAAATACTGCCCGCCATTCACAATTGGAATAATGACTCGTTCCGTATCAAGGATGGAAAGAAAGTAGCCGAGGATTTCACCTACTGCTCGGACAACAACTCCGACTGGATGAGCATCGAAACGCTACAAGCGTGGATCGCCCAAAACCGTCAAAAAATCGGCAAGATATGACAACGATGATACCTTACGGCCGGCAAGACATTTCTGAGACGGACATCCAGGCAGTTGTCGATGTACTGCGTTCCGATTACCTGACGCAAGGCCCGGCAGTTCCCGCTTTTGAGAAGAGTATTGCGGACTATTGCGGCGTGCAGCATGGCGTTGCGGTCAATAGCGCCACGAGCGCCCTGCATATTGCCTGTTTGGCGCTGGGTGTCGGGCCAAGCGATACCGTCTGGACCACCCCCATTACTTTTGTGGCGAGCGCGAACTGTGCGCTTTATTGCGGCGCGAAGGTTGATTTTGTCGATATAGATCCGCGCACCTATAACATGAGCGTGGAGCGTCTGGTGGAAAAGCTGGCGCTGGCAGAAAAGCTGGGCAATTTGCCCAAGGTCGTGATCCCCGTGCATCTGTGCGGCCAGCCCTGCGACATGGCGGCTATTCATGCGCTCAGTCGGCAATATGGCTTCAAGATCATCGAAGATGCTTCGCACGCGATTGGCGGTAAATACCGCGGCGAAACGATAGGCAATTGTCGTTACAGCGACATCACCGTATTCAGCTTCCACCCAGTCAAGATCATTACCACGGCGGAAGGCGGCATGGCCATGACCAACGATGCGCAGTTGGCGAAACGCATGCAGTTATTGCGCAGCCACGGCATCACCCGCGACGCAAACGAGATGACCCATGCGCCGGATGGCCCCTGGTACTACCAGCAAATAGACCTCGGTTTCAACTACCGCATGACCGACTTGCAAGCCGCGCTGGGTTTGAGCCAGATGCAGCGGCTGGACGAGTTTGTTGCCAAGCGGCATAACATCGCCAAACGATATGACCAACTGCTGGCGGATTTGCCGGTGCTCACGCCCTGGCAGCACGCAGACAACTATTCCGGCTTGCATCTGTACGTGATTCGTTTGAAGCTGAATGACATTGGCAGTACACATCGCCAAGTGTTCGAGGGTATGCGTGCGGCAGGCGTCGGCGTCAACCTGCATTACATCCCGGTGCACACCCAGCCTTACTATGAAGGACTGGGATTCAAGGCAGGGCATTGTCCAGAAGCGGAGCAGTATTACGCCGAAGCGATCAGCCTGCCGATGTATCCGGGATTGACTGAAGCGCAGCAAAACCAAGTAATCGAAGTTTTACGCCAGATCTCTGCACAATGAAAATCGCCATCATTCCTGCACGCGGCGGCAGCAAACGCATTCCGCGCAAAAATATCAAGCTCTTCTGCGGCAAGCCGATGATTGCCTGGTCGATCGATGCGGCCAAGTTATCGGGATTGTTCGAGCACATCATCGTCTCCACGGACGATGCGGAGATCGCCGAAGTGGCCAAACAGTGGGGCGCGGAAGTGCCTTTCATGCGTCCCGAGGAACTATCCAATGACTACGCCGGCACGACGCCCGTGATTGCGCATGCGACGCAATGGGCTTTGGATCAAGGGCTCGATGTCATTGCCGTATGCTGCATCTATGCGAGCGCCTTTTGTGCAGACAGATGATCTCAAACAAGGCTGGGATGCGTTGAATTCGGGTGATTGGGATTATGCCTTCACGGTGACCGACTTTGCCGCGCCGATCTTCCGTGCATTCAAACAAACGGCCGAAGGTGGCATAGAGATGTTCTTTCCTGAGCATTTCGCAACGCGTTCGCAGGATTTGCCGATTGCATTGCATGACGCGGGGCAGTTCTATTGGGGGCGGCCAGCAGCATGGCTAGAGGGCAAGCGCATCTTTGATCGGCGCTCGAAGCCGGTCCTGATTCCCCGTTGGCGGGTGCAGGATATTGATACACAGGATGATTGGGAACGTGCCGAGATATTGACGCCCACCATCATGGAACGCAAGGGGTAAACATGGCTGTCCATCATATTGCCTTCCGCGCCGATGCCACCGGCCAAATCGGCACAGGCCATTTCATGCGCTGCCTGACCTTGGCCGACGCACTGAAGAAAAGAGGGGCGCAGATACGTTTTATCAGCCGGGGACTGCCCACGCATTTGCGCGACATGCTGGCAGCAAAAGGCATGGAGTTTGTAGCGCTGGACAGTAATGCTGGTTCATCGCTTACCGATGAACTGGCGCATTCGCATTGGCTCGGAACCAGTCAGGCACAGGATGCAGAAGCTACCATTCAGACTCTGTCTGACCAAGCCTGGGATTGGCTGATTGTCGACCACTATGCGCTGGATGCCCGTTGGGAAAGTGCAATGCGTCGAACCGCCAAACGGATCATGGCGATTGACGACATCGCCGACCGCAAACACGATTGCGATATCCTGCTGGATCAGAATTTCTACGCCGACATGCAAACGCGCTATGTCGACAAGGTGCCAGCACATTGCCAGTTATTGCTGGGGCCGCGCTATGCCTTGCTGCGTGACGAATTTCGAAAGCTTCGTGAACAAGTGAAGCCTCGTACCGGGCCGGTCAAACGGATCCTGGTGTTTTTTGGCGGCGTGGATGCGGACAATTACACGGGGCGCGCCATCGAGGCCTTGGTCCAGATGGGTATCGAAGGCTTGCATGTGGATGTGGTGATCGGCGCGCAGCATCCTTGCCGCGCAGAGATCGAAGCGCATTGCGCTGCGCAAGGATTCGTTTGCCATGTACAAACCAACCGGATGGCGGAGTTGATGGCGGCGGCAGATCTGGCGATTGGTGCAGGAGGCTCGGCTAGTTGGGAGCGTTGTTGTTTGGGGTTGCCTGCCTTGCTTGTGGCATTGGCAGATAACCAAATTGACATAGCAAGAGCATTGGATGTGAGTGGCTGTTGTGTTTATCTTGGGACGTTCGAAAATGGAGATGTCCCAACTATGGAACGACATATTAATGGATTGTTAAGAGATCATGATCAGTTAGAACGGATTTCGCGGCGCGCATTTACGCTTGTAGATGGCATGGGTATAGACAGAGTTTGCCAAGAGTTGGGTTTTTAGAATGAAGATTTCCATCTTATGTACGGATCCAAATCACCCTGTCATCAATAGCCTCCGCGCTTGGATGGCTGAAATATCTTCCAAAGGTCACTTTCCCGCTCTGGTTTACGATAAAGCCGAGCTATGTGGCGGAGATATTCTTTTCCTTGTTTCATGTGGCCAAATGATTCGGGATACGGAGCGAGAAAAGTACAAAGCAATTCTGGTGCTTCATGCCAGTGATTTGCCAAAGGGTAGGGGATGGTCACCTTATATCTGGGCAATACTGGGTGGACAAAATCAAATAACAGTAAGCTTGTTGGAGGCGAGTGAGCCAGTCGATAGTGGCGATATATGGCTAAAGACAACTTTTGCTCTTGAAGGACATGAACTCTTACCGGAGATAAACGAAAAGTTATTCGCCGCAGAGTTATCGCTGATGACCCAGGCCGTTGAGCAATTTGAGTCCATAGTACCGGTGCCGCAACAGGGCGATCCGGGGCCATATATGACAAAAAGATCGCCGGCAGATAGCCAGCTTGATCCGCTAAAAACGATCGCTGAACAATTCGATTTGCTTCGAGTAGTCGACTCGGAAAGATACCCCGCATTTTTTGATTATCGGGGTACGCGGTATTTAGTCAAAATTGAGAAAGTAAAAAAATGAGTAAGTGCACTGAAATCAATATTGCTGGACGCGCTATAGGGGCCGGACATTCCCCCTTCATCATCGCCGAGATGTCCGGCAACCATAACCAGTCGCTGGAACGCGCGCTGGAAATCGTGGAGGCGGCCGCCAAGACCGGCGCGCACGGGTTGAAGATACAGACTTATACCCCTGACACGATGACGCTCGATTTGGACGAGCGCGAGTTTCACATCAGCGATCCCAAAAGCCTGTGGGCGGGCACGTCGCTTTACAAGCTTTATGGCGAGGCTTACACCCCGTGGGAATGGCATAAGCCGATTTTCGATCGGGCGAGAGAATTGGGCATCATCCCGTTCAGCACGCCGTTTGATGATACGGCTGTGGACTTTCTGGAAAGCCTGGATGTGCCTTGCTACAAGATCGCTTCGTTTGAGAATACCGATTTGCCATTAATCCGCCGTGTGGCCGCTACCGGCAAGCCGTTGATCATTTCGACCGGCATGGCCAGCATCGCCGAACTGGATGACACGGTTCGCGCAGCCCGTGAGGCCGGCTGTAAAGACCTTATCCTGCTCAAGTGTACGAGTACCTATCCCGCCACGGCGGAGAACACCAACATCCTGACCATCCCGCATTTGCGTGAGTTGTTCGGATGCGAAGTGGGCTTGTCGGACCACACCATGGGAGTAGGCGTGTCGGTGGCTAGCGTTGCATTGGGCGCCACGGTCATCGAGAAGCACTTCACCCTCAACCGTGCCGATGGCGGAGTAGACAGTTCATTTTCGATGGAGCCTGCGGAAATGGCGCAACTGGTGCTGGAAACCGAGCGAGCCTGGCAGGCGCTTGGAAAGGTCAGCTATGGCGCGACCGAGGCCGAGAAAAAATCCATTCAATTCCGGCGTTCTCTATATATCGTGAAGGATCTCAAAGCTGGTGATGTGCTGAGCAAAGACAATGTCCGGGCAATACGTCCCGGTTTGGGTATGCCTACCAAGTATCTGGAACAGGTGCTGGGCAAAACAGTGAAGCAGGATGTAAAGCGCGGGACAGCGTTGGCTTGGGAGCTTTTAGGCTAACGCAATGAGCGCTAATGTATTAAAAATCTCCAGCCACACTCCTAAGGTTCATGAAGAGGCTTTTATCAGTCTGAAAAATGAAAGCAACGTAGGCTATGCCGACGAAGGAGGCGCACTTGTGCCCCCGAGGATATCAATCGCAAATGATGCGCTTCGCACAGTGTACTTTTACGGTAAATCGGAAGCTATACACTCACGATGATGCACCGTCTTTTCAATCTGGGTTTGCGTGGCGGCGGAATGGTTGGCAAATTTCTGCTGATCTTCTTCCTGGCGCGCATTCTGCAGCCGGAAGAAGTGGGTACCTATGGCCTGTTTACTGTCACGGTGGGCTATGCCTTGTATTTTCTGGGCCTGGATTTTTATACCTACTCGGGTAGGGCCATGCTGCATGCCGAGAAAGAAATGTGGCCGGCCATGCTGCGCGATCAGGCCGTGCTCTTTGTCTGTAGTTATCTGGTGGTATTCCCCTTGCTGGGACTGATCTTTTTCGCTGGGTTGCTGCCGGCCAAATTGGCGCTTGTCTTTTATGTTTTGCTGACCGTGGAACATCTGTCACAGGAATTGAATAGGCTCATGGTCATCATAGGCAAACCGTTGGCCGCGGGTGTTTTTATATTCATTCGCTCAGGCGCATGGTGTTATGCGCTGGTCGCCGCCTATCTGGGCGGTTTCATCAAGGTTGATCTGCAAACGGTGCTGTGGCTATGGGTTATGGCGGACACACTGGTGTTGATAGCCGGCATCTGGCTGCTGCGCAAGTTGCCATGGGGCAAAATGACATGGCGCATAAACTGGGGCTGGATTTACCAGGGCTTGAAGGTTGCGGCGCTCTTTCTTGGCGGTACCCTCGCGCTTCGGGGACTGTTTACACTGGATAGATACTTTGTTGAAACATTTGTAAACCGGGAAATGCTGGGTGTGTACACGCTTTATATGGGCATTTGCTTCAGTTTAATCGGCTTTGTCGATGCAGCCGTATTCAGCTTTCGTTACCCGGCACTTGTTTCTCTTTACAAGTCTGGCAAACTCGCAGCCTTCAAAACGGCCAAGCGCCAGTTCGGCCGGCAGACGTTGGTTGCAGTCATGATACTGGCCTTGGCTGCGGGGTTGTTAATTGTTCCGGTACTGGAATGGATCGGCAAGCCGATCTATCAGCAGCATCTCGCCGTATTTTTTGTGCTGTTGGCGGCTTCGATAATGTTTGTGATCAGTCATATACCGCACTTTGCTCTCTACGCCATGGGACACGATCGCAGCATTGTTGGCGCGCATATAGCCGGGTTTATTGTCTTTATTGTTCTTTGTGCGGTGCTGGCGCCGACTTATGGGATGTATGGGGTTGCGATAGCGTTGTTTATGGCCGTTGTAATCGTTGGGGTGTTGAAACAATGGAGATTTGTTTTAGGGTGTAGGCTAGATAAAACAGCGGTTAATAGTATTTAAAGAATTTGGAAAATATTAGAACGATGGATATTTTTATTTGCACAAAACCTCTTCAAATCATGATCTGCATGATTTTAAATAAAAATCATGCAGACAACCATTTATATATAGCAGATCACTTTCATAACTCACAAAAAATTGCAGAATCCAAAGAGCTAAAAATTTTTTTTAAAAAAATAATATGGTTTAAAACAAGACATGATGCACTCCATGCTGCTGCCAACGAAAATCCTAATAATGTTTATATCGACAGTGATGTTGGCCTAAAAAACTTAATTGAGATTTGTAAGATAAAAATATTATCTAATAATACAGAAATAAACGTATACGAGGAGGGGATTGGAACATATAGGGTGGATTTGATTTCTAGCAAAATAAAGAAATTTTTGTTTACCACTATTGGCGCTGGATGTTATTTTGGCGGGGCGTTCCTCACCAAAAAAATCCACATTTTCAACCCGGATCTTTATAAGAAAAATTTTCCATTTCTATCAAAAAAAGCAGTTGGAATCGAAGGTGACCTTGCGCACTGGGTAGCAGAAAATAAAAGCGAATTAATTAAAATATTTTGTCCTGATTTCAAGATAAAAAACCCAAAAGAAGCACACATGGCAAACCTTTATTTGTCAGACTGGAATTTAGATATAGAATTTATTAAGGAAATATCGCTTTTAGGTCAATTATTTGTTAAACCCCACCCCCACGTAAGTGAAGATGCCCTCGATCAAATACCAAAAAACAAAACTATTGAACTTATTCCAAATTCACTCCCAGCCGAAATAGTAATAATTCTTCTCTTAGAAAAATTTGATAACGTAAGGGTTTTCCACAAAAACTCAAGCTGCATAACATATTTTGACGAATCAAATATTGAGAGTATTGATATCTCGCAATCAAAGTACTGCAATGCATAAGTTGAATCCCATGAAAACAAGCAAGCCAAAAATATGTATCTCAACTATATCCACCCGTTGCTCACCCACACTTGGCCCAATTCGCTCTCTGTTGTGACAGATTGGAGTAAATCAATGCGTGGATCCATAAAATGATTAACACTATTTTTTCTTCACGGCTGTTAGGTATTGCGCTTATTTTAATTACTTATGTCTATTTAATATTCATGCCAGGCTTGGATGTAAACGTATATTTAATTTTTTCAAATTTTATAGTTGTCTTGTTTGGTACATTATTCTGTTTCACCGACAAAAATAAGCCATTTAGTTTGTTTAAAATAGTGATGCTGTTTTATGTGATCTTCTTTGGTTTGGCGCCATTGCTCGAGTACAAGTTGGATGTGCAATACTGGGGCGGATCTGCAATTGCAGATTCTGATTATCTAATTGCCAACATCGCAATTATTTTTTCAATGTTTTTCTATATAGGCTGTTATTTTGTTTTTTACAAAAAATCGGGTGTCAATCTTTCCTTGTTGGGCCGATTATTTGCTTTACCTGTAGCCACCCATAAACAATCTAACCCGCCATTCCTTTTGCTAATGTTGGGTTTATTAAGTTGCCTTGCAGTTTTTTTATATTCTGACTTTAACTTGAATTCTTTGTTTTTTCGCGGTGGTGATTTTGAAAAAAACATCGTTATAGATAATAAATCTCTAGCTTTGATTGTTGCTAATTTTCTGCGGCCATTAGCATTTAACGTTCTTGCCGTTTATTTGCTTATTAGACAAAAAATAGATAAATATGCCATTCTGCTTGTTGTCTTAGCCATTGTTGGGGCGGCCCCAACAGCTTTGCCACGATTCCAAACTGCGACTTTGTACCTGTCAGTTATTTTTATTTATGTTTGGAGAGCTAAGTCTAAGGGATTTCATCTGAACAATTTAATTTTGATTGGTTTTGTTTTTGCTTTTCCATTTTTGGAAGTATTTAGAAGATTCAGAAGTTGGGACGAAGCCGAATACAGGTTTAACCTAGATTTTTTATCATCAGGGCATTTTGATGCTTATCAGCAATTGACGCGGGTGATCATTTATGACTATGTCTCGTATGGCTATCAATTGCTAGGAGCATTGTTATTTTTCGTGCCGCGCGCTATTTGGCCGGATAAGCCATGGGGTTCTGGTCAATTTCTCGCGGAAAGCTTAAGGTTCTTTTTTTCAAATATATCCATGCCATTGTTGGGAGAGGGCTATATCAACTTCGGTTGGTTTGGTTTGTTTTCTTTCGTTGCCATTCTTGCTTTTGTCACCGCCACATTAGACAAGTCTTTTTGGCTGATACCCAAAGATTCTTCTGGTTCTTTGTTGCCGCTTGCATATATGCAAATGGTGGGGCTTGTGTTCTTCGTAATGCGTGGTGATTTGCTAAATGGTATTGCTTATAGCAGCGGCATATTGGCTTCGTTAATTGTGATCGCATATTTGCTACGAATTACCTCATCCAAACCTAAATTCGCTTCTATAAGGTAATTAATGTCCTTTACTTCTCGTAACATTTTTTTTGTGGGCCCTTTGCCGCCGCCTGTGCATGGATTCGCAGAGATCAATCGCCGAATGTTGGTGAGGTTGCAAAAATGCATGGATGTTGATGTGTTTGATGTTGCGCCTAGGGTCGAGGGAAGAATGTTTTCAGGTATCTACAATATTGCAAACGTATTGAGGCAACTATTTCAATTTTTTCTGATTGCAATTCGTGGAAAGGGTGACTCTTTGTATCTCCCTTTGTCAGGCGGATTTCGGCAGTTAATTGATGCCTGCTTTGCAATTGTCGCCTTGTTATGCGGCATGCGTATCTTTGTACATCATCACAGTTTCGCATATCTAAACTGTCATCCGATCTACGCCCAAATCGTACTAAGGTTATTGCGTAATTCTGTGCATATTGTTTTGTGCAAACGCATGGGGGCGCTATTAAGTGTTAATTACACTATCCCAAAGGGGAAGCTCAGAGTGATTTCTAACGCTGCTTTTTTGAATGAGATTGAAAAACCAAATCAAGCCACAGCCCTCAAAGGAAAGTTGGTGTTAGGTTTCTTATCCAATATCACTGCGGCCAAGGGTTGTTTTGAATTTCTTGATCTGATGAAAGCGGCCAGTGCGAATGGTCTTGCAGTTGAGGGGATGATGGCAGGGCCTGTGCAAGCTGAAATCAAGGAGGCTTTTGAAGAAGCTGTGCGCAGGGCGGGTTGCGTCAAACACGTTGGTGCTGTGTATGGCGATGAGAAAAATAAATTCTTCTCACAGATCGATGTGCTGGTTTTTCCCACGCGGTATCCGAATGAGGCAGAACCAGTGACGATATGGGAAGCGATGGGCGCAGGTGTGCCTGTCATCTCGTTATCTCGTGGGTGCATTAGCGGGATGGTTACCAATGAGGTGGGCTGGATTATTCACGATCAAGATAAGTTTGTGGATGAAGGGCTAGAGAAGATTCGGTATTTGCTTGCGAATGATTCAGCCCTGCTTGCAATGAAAGTGGCGGCACGGACTGAATTTGAAAGTGCAAAACAGCGTTATACGAATAATTTAGATGAGTTAGTGGCGGAAATTATAGGTAGAGAAAATGACTCAAGCCCTGTCTAGTTTTAAATTACCTGTCGGTTTTAGAGGGCGATCAGCTATGACGGTGCAGCTTTGGTGGTTCGTGCAAAGCACGCTATTTTCCTGCTCGCCGCAATTTATGTACGGTTGGCGGCGTTGGTTGCTCAGGTTGTTTGGTGCAAAAATTGGTGAAGGTGTTTTGGTGCGTCCCTCTGTCAAAGTGACTTATCCATGGAAAGTGACAATCGGCAATCACGCTTGGATTGGTGATGATGCGGTGCTGTATAGCTTGGGTGAGATTGAGATTGGTGATAATGCAGTGGTGTCTCAACGCTCGTACTTGTGCGCAGCCAGTCATGATTATACACAGCCTGATTTTCCAATTTACGATAAAAAAATTTGCATCGGCGCTCAAGCTTGGCTGGCGACTGATGTATTTGTTGCGCCAGGTGTAACCATTGGTGTAGGTGCTGTAGTCGGTGCTCGCAGCTCGGTATTCCATGATTTGCCGCCCATGATGGTATGTGTTGGCAGCCCCGCAAAACCAATCAAGAGCAGGACGAATGGTGAAGCATGCGCATCCTGATTCATGGTATCAATTTTTCCCCCGAGCTGACCGGAATCGGCAAATATTCCGGCGAGATGGCGGAATGGCTGGCCGATCAAGGTCACGAGGTGCGGGTTGTAACTGCACCGCCTTATTACCCTCAGTGGAAAATTGCTGACGGGTATGCGAATGCCTGGCGAAAAGAGCAGGTAAAAGGCGCAAGGGGCAAGGAGCAAGGTTCAAGGGGAAAGAGGGGAAAGGGACAAGGTTCATGGGACAAGGTCCAAGGGGAGGATGTGTCGCTTGAACCTTGTGCCTTGAATCTTGTACCTATGCTCGTCTATCGCTGTCCTGTCTGGGTGCCGGCTAAGCCTTCCGGTCTGAAGCGGATAGCGCATCTGGCTAGCTTTGCGCTTTCCAGTTTTCCAGTTATGTTGCGGCAAATCTTTTGGCGGCCGGATGTGGTGCTGGTAGTGGAGCCGCCGATGTTCTGCGCGCCTCAGGCTTGGTTGGTAGCGCGGCTTTCGGGGTGCAAGGCGTGGTTGCATATTCAGGATTATGAAGTGGATGCGGCTTTCGATCTGGGGTTGTTGAAGGGGGCTGCGTTGCGGCGCTTAGTGGCTGGATGCGAGCGCTGGTTGATGCGCAGGTTTGATCGTGTCTCGACAATTTCTCAACGGATGGTCGAGCGCGCGTTGACCAAGGGTGTGGAAGCCAGTCGGGTCGTGTTGTTTCCAAATTGGGTCGATATTGGAGAGCAGGAGCAAGGTTCAAGGGGCAAGGATGAGCAGGTTCAAGGGGCAAGGTGCAAGGGGCAAGTGATTGGTTACCGGGCTGAGCTTGGCATTGCGGCGGATGCGGTAGTGGCTTTGTATTCTGGCAACATGGGTGGCAAGCAGGGGCTGGAGATTTTGGCGCAGGCAGCCAGGCTATTGATGCAGGATTCAAGGTTCAAGGTTCAAGGTTCAAGGGAAAAAACGCATGGTTCAAGAGACAAGGGGCAAGGAACAAGTGAAAAGCTTGTACCTTGCACCTTGAACCTTACACCTGACATCGTGTTCGTGTTCTGTGGCAATGGCGCAGGGCGTGCTGATCTGTTGGCGCAGTGCGCTGGCTTGCCGAATGTTCGGTTCATGGATTTGCAGCCCTTGGAACGATTGGGCGAGTTGCTGGCGATGGCGGATATTCATTTGTTGCCTCAACGCGCCGATGCGGCTGATCTGGTGATGCCTTCCAAATTGACCGGGATGCTGGCCAGCACTCGGCCGGTGGTGGCGACCGCGCACCCGGAAACTGAGCTGGCCAGTGTGGTGTCGGGTTGTGGTCTGGTAGTGCCTCCGGAACAGCCGCAAGCCTTTGCCGAAGCGGTCATGTCGTTGGCAAATGATGGAGCTTTGCGTGCCCGATTGGGCGCTGCGGGACGTGCTTATGCGGAGGCGAATTTGGATCGCGATGCAGTGCTGGGCAGGTTTGAGGCAGAGATTAAGGCAGTGGCAAGGGGCAAGATGTAAGGGATAAGGTGCAAGGTGCAAGGTGCAAGGGACAAGGGACAAGGGGCAAGGGACAAGGGACAAGGTGCAAGGTGCAAGGTGCAAGGTGCAAGTAGAGTAGTGGCTTAATAATAACTTCCGCTTATGGTTCCCTCGCTCTGCGTGGGAACCCGCCCAGGGACGCTCTGCGTCCCGAACCGCAGGAGCGCTTCAGGCTGCATTCCCACGCGGAACATGGGAACGATGAGTGCGAATTTCGGGAAGCCAGTCCGAATGATGACGATTTGCTTCCGCTTATGGTTCCCGCGCTCTGCGTGGGAACCCGTCCAGGGACGCTCTGCGTCCCGAAGCGCAGGAGCGCTTCAGGCTGCATTCCCACGCAGAGCATGGGAACGATGAGTGCGAATTTCGGGAAGTTAATCCGAAACGATGAGGATTTGCTTCCGCTTATGGTTCCCACGCTCTGCGTGGGAACCCGACCAGGGACGCTCTGCGTCCCGAAGCGCAGGTGCGCTTCAGGCTGCATTCCCACGCAGAGCATGGGAACGATGGGTGCGAATTCCATGGTTCGGCAAGCTCGCCACGAACGGAATCAAACACTTACCGTTTGTCCTGAGCCTGTCGAAGGACTTAACAGGCGCTGCCCTAAGGCGTTTTAATTGTTGACCCAACTAAACGTCTCGATCAAAATGTCCCAAAATGGGAGGATTGATATGCGGGTAATCGCCAAGAGTACATTGGTGAAATTTTGGAGTCTGCCGGAATATGGGGATTCGAAAGGGGCTTTGCAAAGCTGGTACGACGAAGCTATCAAAGCAAGCTGGGAAGCTCCGCAGGAAATAAAGGAGAAGTACAGGAGTGCGAGCTTTTGCGGCAACAATCGTGTGGTGTTCAATATCGCAGGAAACAAATATCGCCTGGTGGTAGAAATGCAATATCGAGCCGGGATTGCGTGGGTGAAGTTCGTTGGAACCCATGTGCAGTATGACCAAATCAATGTGGAGACCGTCAATGAATATTAAGCCAATCCGAAACGATGAGGATTTGCGAGCTGCTTTCAAGCAGCTGGAGCTGGTCTACCAAGCCCAAGAGGGAACGATAGAGGCAGATGAGATGGAAGTTCTTGTGACTCTTATTGAGGCCTATGAACACAAGCATTATCCAATAAACGTATCTGATCCAGTCGATGCAATCAAATTCAGGATGGAACAACAGGGGCTGTCCCCAAAAGACCTTGAGCCCTATATTGGTTCAAGTGGGCGCGTCTCCGAAGTATTGAACCACAAGCGGCGGCTTAGTTTGAAAATGGTTAAGCGGTTACACGATGGTCTGCACATTCCATACGAAAGCCTGTTGTCGGCTGTATAGTCCGTATTAGGTGCTTCATTGAGTCTGTCGAATAACTTAGGATTTGCTTCCGCTTATGGTTCCCGCGCTCTGCGTGGGAACCCGACCAGGGACGCTCTGCGTCCCGAAGCGCAGGAGCGCTTCAGGCTGCATTCCCACGCAGAGCATGGGAACGATGAGTGCGAATTCCATGGTTCGGCATGCTCGCCACGAACGGAATCAAACATTTACCGTTCGTCCTGAGCCTGTCGAAGGGCGCATCATGAACGGAATTTTTGGCGGGGCTCAGGTCGAATAGGATTTTGGAATGCTCAATTGGGGTTTGTAAGTCTATGAGGGTGCGTTTAATAGCGGTGATCTTGGTTGTGCTGATGCTGGGTGCATTGTTCGTTGGCGGAGAGTTGTCGACGGGCGGTCTTGTTCCGCCGCCCTGGGATAAATTGGCGCACGTCGCTTTCTTTTTTGTGTTTGCATTGTTGCTGGCCAGGTTCGTTGGGCTGCCGATTGCGTTGGTAATCGTGTTGGCGCTGCTGGTTGGCGCGGCGGATGAACTGCATCAATTCTCGCTGCCGGGCAGAATTGCCGGATGGGATGACTGGCTGGCCGATGGAGTGGGTGCAGGCTTGGGGCTTATTAGGTTCAAGAGATAAGGTTCAAGGGACAAGGGGATAAAAAACGAGGGTTGATGTCCTTTGGCGAGTCCAGGGTGAACGGCAAAAGAACATCGCAGACGTCGCTCCCACCTGCCTCTTCCATTTTTTCAGGGTGGCATTGCCTTCATGATCGTTAAGTTGGGCGAAGGACTCAGGATTAGCAGACTTTTAAATCAGATGGTTGGATTAAGGTCGAGGCCTATAGTATCTGGGATGGCGATCGTTTATAATCTGCGCAGCTAAAAAGTTAGCTTATTAAAGCGGCAATCATCATGTAAAGGCGGCTGTACACTGACGGTTGTTGTGTTGATTAAAGAGCGAGCTCGCAAATCATGTCGCCTTCATGGTTCGACAAGACCCTCCCGGTTTATCGAAAGACTCAGGATGAATGTTAAGCTTTTCATTTATTTCGTCATGTATTTTACGGCCATGTTCAGGCGCGCCTTTCGGCAAGCTCCGGCCGAGCGGGATTGTGGGATGCCCGGCAGCGCTTCCTTAGCGGCATGGAGTTATGGGTTTCGAGCTTTGAGCATTACTGCACTAAGTGCCTGTTATGGTTCGATAAAACGCTACTGAACATGGATGTAAGTGCCACAATGCACGAGTCCCGAGAAATTTAAGCATTGGATATGGGGCTCAGGAAGTCCTTCCCTAGGTTTAAGTTCTTCGACAAGGTTATATCGAGCGTAGCCGAGGGGCAATGCCGTGACCGGGAAATTACATCGTAGGAGCGACGCCTCTTTCATTTTTTCGGGATGAAGTCGCATAGTCATGATTGTTCAGTTAACGCGTCAGCGTTCGCTCTGCGCTTGTCGAAGGGAGCAGGAATACGTTTTCGAACCATGAGCTAAATCGATTTGTTCAGCGCCTCTAATAACGAGTTTTACTTGTTGGTAATGCAAAAGTCTTTCGTGCTGAGTCCTGTCGAAGCAGGGCTTTTAATGATCATCAAATAAATTAATAGATGTATAAATTGATGCCCGCAAAGCTGCTGGCGTCATATGTTTTGTTTTCAAATCAGGGAATGTATTTCATGAAAAAAAGCTTTCTGCGTCCATACGCCTCTCGCGTTTCTTTTCTTCAGCGGGTATTGGATGGTGGTGTTATTTATTTGGTTTACTGGGGAGCATTGTTTTTGCGTGGCGAGGATTGGGATGCCACGCGGAGCTGGGTTTTAGTGTTGGCGGTGGCTTCTTTTGCGCTTTTCGCCGAGTTGCGAGGGCTTTATCTTTCCTGGCGCACCAGTTCGCTAGGAGATGAGGCGAGTGCGCTATTTTCAACTTGGGTGTATGTGGTGTTTGTCCTGCTGACAGTGGCGTTTGTGACCAAAACGTCAAGCACACTTTCCCGTCAGGTGGTGCTGGCGTGGTTTGTTGCGGCTCCTGTTGCGTTGGTTGTGGTGAGGATGGCGGGACGAGGAGCGATGCGGTATTTCCGTCGCAATGGCGCCAATATTCGCAAGGTTGCCGTGGTTGGGCACAATCCGATGGGGCATAAGCTGGTTAGGCACTTGTCTTCAATGCCTTGGGCAGGTCTTGTGGTCAAGGGGATTTTCGATAAATATCACGGGAAAACCTTGTCGGTCGATGTGGGGGGGGCGAGCTATCCCTTGGGGTCAAAGGAGGATTTGATTCGGCAGGTGCATGCGGACGAGATTGATGCTGTGTATATTGCCGTGCCGTTTCGTGACGAGGAGCGCATTGAACAATTGGTCAGCCAGTTGGCGGATACGACGGTATCGGTTTATGTGGTGCCTGATCTTTTCATTTCCGAGTTGATGCATTCGCGCTGGATTGATTTCGGCGGGATACCGATGGCGAGTGTGTATGAGACGCCTTTTAATGGAGTGGATGGATGGGTTAAACGGGCGGAAGACATCGTTTTGGCCAGTTTGATTCTGATGTTGATTTCGCCGCTGATGGCGGCGATTGCACTTGCTGTCAAGACCACATCGGCCGGCCCCGTGCTGTTCAAGCAGCGGCGTTACGGTTTGAATGGCGAGGTGGTCGAGGTGTGGAAGTTCCGTTCCATGACGGTGTGTGAGGATGGGGCAAACATTACCCAGGCTAAAAAAGGCGATGCGCGCATTACGCCGCTGGGGGGCTTTTTGCGCAGGACTTCGCTGGATGAACTGCCTCAATTCATTAATGTCTTGCAAGGTTCGATGTCGGTGGTTGGCCCGCGGCCCCATGCTGTGAGCCACAACGAGCAGTATCGCAAGTTGATTAACGGCTACATGTTGCGGCACAAGGTAAAACCCGGAGTTACCGGCTGGGCGCAAGTAAACGGCTGGCGCGGTGAGACGGGTACGCTGGATAAGATGCAAAAACGTGTCGAGTATGACTTGGGGTATATTCAGAACTGGTCGTTATGGTTCGATCTTAAAATTGTCGTGCTGACCGTGTTTCGCGGCTTTGTCGGGAAGAATGCGTATTAGGCGAGTGGAATAAGTTGGTGTTGTCAATGACGACGCTGGAGCGTCTGGGGCGGCATTCCCACGCCGGAGCGTGGGAATGATAACCAAGCAAGATTTCTCGCTGCGCTCGAAATGACAACCGGCCGCCCAGGGGAAGCTTGGCAGTAGGGCGCTGTCATTCCGACCATGGAGAGGAATCTTGAATCGTTCCCACGCTCCGGCGTGGAAGTTTGATCGTTCCCACGCTCCAGCGAGGAAGTTTGAATCATTCCCACGCTCCAGCGTGGAAGTTTGATCGTTCCCACGCTCCAGCGAGGAAGCTTGAATCGTTCCCACGCTCCGGCGTGGGAATGCCGCCTTAGACGCTCTAGCGTCGCATCCACAAACAACAGCAAAATCTTTATGGGAAGAAGTCGTTACACCATCATCGAGCCCGATAAGCCACACTTCATGACTTGCACGGTGGTGGAATGGCTAGCCGTTTTCACTCGCCCCGAGACTGTGCAAATCCTGCTGGATTGCTGGTGTTATCAAAGAGAGCATGCAGGTTTGCGGCTTTATGGCTACGTTGTTTTAGAAAATCATTTACATTTTATTGCTCAAGCGCATGACTTGAATAAATGCGTCAGTAGTTTTAAATCCTTCACCGCGCGGCAGATTATTGACCATATGCAAGCGCAGCATGCTGACCGGCTATTGGAGCGATTGAGTTTTTCTAAACGTGCACACAAAACAGACAGAGAGTATCAGTTCTGGCAAGAAGGTGTTCATGCCGAACTGGTATTTAGTGATGCGATGATGCGAGAAAAGTTAAACTACATTCACGCTAATCCTGTAAAACGCGGATATGTGAACCTGCCTGAGCATTGGCGCTATTCTAGCGCGAGCAATTATATGGGGTTGGCGGGGTTGATTGATATAGACCCCTGGTAATGACGACGCTGGAGCGTCTAGGGCTGCGTTCCCACGCTAGAGCGTGGGAACGATATCTACGCCGGACGTGGGAACGATATCTACGCTGGAGCGTCTAGGGCTGCACGCTCCGGCGTTGTATCTTAATCGTTCCCACGCTCCAGCGTGGGAATGCAGCCTCAGGCGCTCTAGCGCCGCATCCACGAAATATCCATAAATGGCTAAATTATTCTTTCCGCGTCGGCAAGGCTTGTCCAACGGCAGCGCCCATTATCAAGGCGTAAGTAAATGCCACTGCGGGTATTTGTAAACTGAAATCCACCAAGGCGTGGGCGCCCACTAACACACTGGCGGAAAAGCCAATAGCCGGGTAAATCCAGTGTTTGCGCCGCAGCCAAACGCCGCGGAGACAGACTAAAGCCGTTAAAAACATCGCCATAAACAAGGCGGAGGCTTGCAGTAAGCCTAATTCAAATATATTTTCCAAATAGGTGTTGTGCGCCTTATCGTAATGGCCCTTGATAGTTTCATCGCGGTATAAGCGAAAGCTTCTTTCAAAGCTGCCATAGCCCACGCCCAGCCAGCGATTTTCCTCATTGGCTTTCGATAAAATGTCATAAACGAGCAGGCGTTCGTTGTTTTCCAGCGATATGGCGTCAAGGCGCTCGATTAGTTTATCGCCGCTCCGCTCCCACACAGCCCAGGAGGATACGCTAATGGCCGCAAGCAACAGCATCACGGTGGCGTTATTTTTAATTTTACGGCTCAGCAGCAAGATGATAAAGAACGTTAATACAGCCAGCGCCGTACTCAGAAATCCGCCGCGAGACTGGGTCAATAATAGCGCTGTCGTAATGATGATTATGAGCAACAGAGGAAACCAGCCGCGCACCAGCACATTCTCAAAAAAATACTGTCTGCCATAGTGGCTTTTAATGCCAAACTGAAAACTGGACCGGATATTGGCAAATATCAATGGAAAGCAGGCCAATAGCGTTAAGCCTGCATAAGTGGCATATGAATTACGGTTAACAAAGGTACTGGTCACCATGTCTTTGTAAGTCCACTTTTCAAACCATAACAAGGTGTTGTAGTCGCCAAAATAAATAACCAGGCCATAGGCGGCATAAATTAAGCCTGCGTAGGCAATGGCTTTAAAGGTGAGCGCCGCCTGTTCGCTGCTGCGATTAAATTGTAAGCTGATAAAAAAGACCAGGAAATTGCTGCCTAGCTTCATGAGTGCGGTTGCGGTTTCCTGCGGCGCCAGGCTGATATGGGCATCGATGGTTCCGGGCAGTTGTTCGTCAGCCAATTGCCAGAAAGGATGCGTCCAGCTGCCTGGGGCTAAGTGCGAGAGTTGTAGCAGGCTCCAAACAACGGGCACACAGATCAGGAGCAGCGGATATTTGACGGGTTGTATGATGAGACGCATCGAGGACCGGTCCGACAAGACCGCAACGCAAGCGCTTAAACCGAATAACGCCAGCAGCAGCGCATATAGACTCCAAGCCCATGCGCGATTAGCGCCAAAGGGAAGTGGGGCCAGCAGGATTGCAGACAAAAAAAACTTAAACATGAATTAGCAACTGAGTTTAATAATTAGTAATGATTTGCTTCCTTGGGAAGAGCTGAATAAGTGGGTTTTCGCATGGCTCGACACCAGTCTTTCCAGGGCTTGTCGAAGGCTTCTCCATGAATGGCTTAACCTACTACGAACGAATTCAAACAATAGCCGTTCGTCCTTGGGATCTTAGACTGCGCTCAGGAGAGTCCTGTCGAAGGATTTAATCAACATTTTCTTAGTGGTTGAATCGGTTTTCGATGGTGACGTTCAAACTAATTTTAGTTGGCAGGCTGTCGAAATAAAGAACTTGGATGATGCCGGGTAACATACTAGCATAAAAATTGAACTATCTTGTCAGCAGATGTTTTTTGTTACTAGCAATAAGTGTGACAGTTTGGTTAATTTTCTAGATCTGGTATTTACAATGAAACTTAAATGACTATAATTTCTAGCCTCTGTGCTCTGTGTCTAGGGCGCGCAAGCATCTTGATAAAAATGGACGTTAGAACAATGAATGTGTCATTCGATAAATTAAAAGTAATTCTATTGGTGGTATCTCTGGGTATGTCGTTTACGGTGAAAGCGGATGCGGTCTCTGACGCCATTATTGCCGCGAAAGCAAATCCTCAGAACGCTGCGGCTATTGCCGCCGCAACGGTGAGCAAAGATCCTGGCGCGGCGGCACTGGTTGCTGCAGCCCTTGCCAGAGAAGTACCTGGTTCAGCAGCGGATATTGCTAAAGCAGTGGCGGCAGTCGTGCCTGAATCAGGTGCGGATATTACTTCCGCAGTCATTGCCGCCGTCTCCAAATAAATTTAAGTTCAAGAAGGATCTCTAATTATGAATAGTCCAATAGTAAAATTGCGAACTGCTGTTTTGGTGGTTTTATGCGCCCTGTCATTCCCGTTTATATCTAGCGCAGTTGCTGATGAAGGCAGTAAAAGTTTTGCGGAACAAATCGCTACCGCTGTCGCTGAAGGAATTATGCAATCTGGTTTGCAGGGGGATGCTCTGGCTAATGCACTGGCTGGAACTGCCACAGCCGCTGCATCGGCAAATCCCGGTGCCGCGGCTGCCATTGCGGCCGCCGTTGCGGCGCAAAATCCCGGTGCTGCGGCCACCATTGCGGCAGCGGTTGCGGCGCAAAATCCCGGTGCAGCATTAGCCATTGCGACCGCTGTTGCGGCCCAAAATCCCGGTGCAGCATTAGCCATTGCGACCGCTGTTGCGGCCCAAAATCCCGATGCTAAGGCCGCCATTGAGGCAGCGGTTACCGCTGCAGCGTCTTCTGCATCATCTGATTCGACTCCAGCCCCGCAGGGATCAGAATCGACGACCAGTAATAGTTCGATTAAGGAAAATGTTGTGCTAGCCGAGTTAGACAGCGCCTTGAATGCGTGTACTGACGAGCAGTGCAGAATTGACGCCGCTAACGCAGCCGCAGCGCAGCTTGGCGATGATCCGGCTTTAGCCGTGCCGCTCGCCCGTGAGATAGTCAAAGAAGTTCCCGAGGCTGCTGATAGTGTTGCAGGGATAGTCGCTTCGTCTAATCCGGAATTATCGGAGGCCGTCAAACATGTGGTCGAAAATGTGCCTAGCCCCAATTAATGAACTCTAAAATTTAGCATAAGCGATCTATTCAAATATCAGGAACTCTCTGCATGAAAAAAAATAAACTATTGGCCATTTCATTGTTAAGCATTGCGAGCTGTGGCAGCGCATGGGCTTATGACAGTGCAGATGATGCCGAAGTAGCAAAGGAACGGCAAAGCTCAGACTATGCACCACAAGGCATACACACAGGCGGTTTTACGATCTTTCCCAAGTTGGAAATGAATAACGAATATGACTCCAATATTTACAAGCGTGATAAAGAATTGGGTACGGTGGATAGCTATGTTGCCCATTTTATGCCCGGTGTTGCGGCGCGCTCAAACTGGAACCGGCATGCGCTTAATTTGACGTTTGATACCGATTTATCGCTGTACGGCACTCAGGGTAACCAAAACAACTATGAAGACATGTTCACCCGTCTGGACGGCCGGTTGGATGTTTTACGCGATAGTTATTTAGAGACAGGGTTCGCCTATAACAGTGTGCATGAAGATCGTGGTTCACCTGATCAGATTGCGGGTTTAGGTCCGACCTTTTACGATACCAAAGTCATCGACGCTTTTTATACGCATAAATTTAACCGTATGTCGGTGAAGGCGGGCTTGGATACCATTCGCTATGATTATGATGATCTGCTCACTTCATTGGATACTGTGTTAGACATGAGTTCTCGTAGCCATTGGGAGTATATGCCTGCGATTCGTTTAGGCTATGAGATTCAGTCGGAATATGAAGCCTTTGTAAAGTTTGTCTATAAAGAGGCAGATTACGATGAATTGGTACTGTCCAATGGCGCCGGCACCCCGTTTGATCGTAATTCCTCTGGCTATAATGTCTTGGGTGGTTTGGCGTTCGAGTTAACTGATCTGATTACCGGCGATATGTCTGTCGGTTATTTGGAGCGCACTTATGACGACCCCCGATTGAGTGAAATTTCCGGAATCAACGGTTTTGTCAATTTACAATGGCGGCCGACAGAGCTGACCACGGTCCATGGCAGATTGAGTCATGACATTAACGAAACCACTCAGGAAGGTGTTGCGGGTGTTCTGGCAACTGCGATAAGCCTGGGTGTCGAGCACGAATTGATGCGTAACGTTATCCTTAGTGCGGGCGGCAATTTCACCAATAATGACTACGAAGGCTTTAATCCTAACAATATTATTGTCGCCAACCGTACCAATCGTAATGAACAGGTTTATGGAGGCAACGTGGGCGTTAAGTATATGGTGAATAGGAATTTCTCTACCGGTTTGGGTTATACTTACCAAAGTCGTGATGTTAACTATGCCTTTAATGACTATGAAGTTAATCAGGTCATGCTCAATTTGAGAGGGCAGTTTTAAGATCAATGCGGCTGAGCTTTAGTATCCTTTCAAGCGAAGCGTATGGTCGCTTCATAAAATATCGTATTTCCTTTAAGAAAAAATGAGTCAAAATTGTATTAAGTTTTTTTCACTGTTAGGGCTGTGCAGTGTGTTTTTTTGTGCGTCTGTATTTGCCGAAGAAAATAGTGACCAGCCGGAACAAAATCAGCAGTCGGCTTCATTAGTTAGTCCAGAGTATCAGCTAGGCTCGGGCGATTTATTGAAAATTACCGTGTTTAATCAGGAAGACTTGTCGGGCGAATACACCATCAATGGCGCCGGCCAGATTTCATTGCCGTTGATTGGTGCTGTTAATGCCAAGGATTTAACGGTAAAACAAGTCGAGCAAGGTATTATTGAAAAGTTGAAGCCGGATTATTTGCTTAATCCTCGTGTCAGCGTGCAAGTGCTGAATTACCGCCCATTTTATATTTTGGGTGAAGTTAAAGAGCCTCAGTCTTATCCTTATGTCGACGGCATGACCTATCTTAACGCGGTAGCCATAGCCGGCGGGTATACCTATCGCGCCAAAAAAGATCATGTCCTGGTTGTTCATGTGACTGATCCACAAAAACAGGAGT
>Ga0208625_100077_pt1 | contig 22825 bp, 20 predicted proteins | sample LakWasMeta8_HOW4_2_FD_183858 | JGI IMG/M metagenome (GOLD analysis project Ga0208625, IMG submission 183858) | Freshwater sediment methanotrophic microbial communities from Lake Washington under simulated oxygen tension - Sediment Metagenome... | ecosystem: Environmental > Aquatic > Freshwater >... | reverse complement strand
TCCGCCGGACCAACAAGAAATGCCGTGGAAAAATCCTAAAACTACGATGCCTAACAGCAAATGCCAAATATATCACAATTGGCGGAAAGAGTTGCCTGTTAGAGTTTAATTTTCATGTAGATGGCAATCTTTCTTATTATATTCTTAATAATATTGACCTAAGTTATTGAAAGCGCTTGTAGTGAGTCGTGAGCTCGTCAAACAGCCGGACCCTGCGCGGAATTAAGTCATTCAACGCTTCCCTCGCATTTCCTGCATTTTGATGGTTTTGCATTGTTCCCGCAATCTGCTAACATTCGCAGCCTGCGTCTTCACGGGAACATCTTGCATGAAGTATACACAATCCGACCGCTTTGCCACAGTGTCAACGCCTTTGGGCTCTGACGTACTGCTGTTTAGCCGCATGACCGGCTATGAAGAAATGAGCCGGCTTTTTGAATACGAAGTCGATTGTCTGTTAGAGAGCGGCAGCCTAGGTTCCGTCACCCGATCCGGCTTTCCTACCGATAAAGTCTTGGGTCAGCCGATGTCGGTTGCTTTGGCCTTACCCTCGGGAACCCGCTATTTTCACGGCTTAGTCACCGAGTTCAAGCACCAGGGGCCGGCCAAGACGATCTGTTGTGCTACCGTGCCGTACTGCGCCCCTGGCTGTGGTTTTTGACCCGCACCAGCAACTGCCGGATTTTCCAGGACATGAGCGTCCCGGACATCATCAAACAAGTCTTGGAGTTGAACGGCTTTCATGACTTTATCATAAAAACCTCGCGCGTTTACACCCCCGCAGCTACTTGTAACGGCTCGCATTTGATTTTCTCTGACTCACTTTAACTGCAAATGAAATCCGGCCTCAAATGGGCAGGCCGGCCGCTAAAAATTGGCCGCGTAGTTCCGCTACGCGCGTAACATCCAAGCTATTGCTGAATAACGCCCTGATTTCGGCTGGCTTGACATCGAATTGTTCAACCAGATCTTTGATGCGGTAGTCATGGCGAGCCAAGGTCGGTTCCAGATCATCCAATTGACGCGATAATACCGAGTCAATCAGGTCGCCTGAAATAGGCATTTCGCCGGTTTGGTAGCCGGCTTCCAGCGCTAAAGCCAGATGTAGCTGGATTTGTAACGGTGTCCGCAAGCGTGTGGCCAACTGATCGATGGCGTCCGCTGTCAGGATCGTTTCAACCGCCGTCTCGTTTTTCGTGCAGGATTTAAGCAACCAATTAATGTATTCGCGCTGGCTGCCAGCGATGCCATCCAGATTGAAGACATCGGTGCGAAAGCCAATCTCTTCCATCGTCGGCCGCCGCAAATCGTTGCGTAACTTGGGATGACCGGAAAGCACGACAGACAAACGGCCATCGCCATCCTCAATCACTTCCATCAGCCGCTTCAAACCGATCAAGGTGTGGCCGTTCAGATCGTGCGCCTCGTCTATGAATAAAGCCACCGGCCGCTTGTTCTTACGGACGAGTTCGCGCAATGCCCGTTCGCGCTGTTCGCCTTTCGGTATTTGCACTTTCTTGTCGGTAGCCAGATCGTAAAACAAGGCGGCAATCAGCGTGCTCAATTTGACGCTGTGCTTTTCGACACTCAGCGATTTCGAGACGGTGATTTTGTTTTCATCCTTCAATTGCTGCTGCAAACGCCGCATGGTGACGGTTTTGCCGCTGCCCACCACGCCGCAGACCGCAATGAGCTTGCCTTCCTGGATAGCACCTTTGATGTCCTTGAGCAACTGCTTGTGCTGTTCGGTTTCAAAATAGCCGGCTTGGCCGAGCGGCTGTGTCAGCCCGAAATGTTGCATCACTTCAACCCGCATGTCCTTCTCCTGCTTGTCGTTCACGAAAGTAGCGACGCACGCGTGATAACACCACGCTACGCGTCAGGGTTTCGGCCAGAATCTTGTCGATCGCCGCTCGATCGGGTGGCGAGAGCTTGGCCAGTGGCGTTGCCAATTCATCGGCAATAGCCAGCTTGGCGGCGATTGCATTGGGAAACTGGTATTCCTGTATCGTGGACTCGAAAGGCTGCTTTGGCAGTTCTACCGGAGTTACTGTCGGCGTCAAACGGATGTCGTCGCCGGACAGTGCCGAAATCGGCAAGGCCAGTTGCTCGGCCAAGGCACAGATACGCTCGGCGCGCGCTGCGGTTTTACCTTGCTTGAAGGCGCGATATCGATGCAGCGGGATTGGGCCGGATACCGGATAGTAAGGCCCAAACTTTTCGCCTTCGAACTCAACATGCATTTCGTCGTCGAACAGTCCCCATAACAAGATGACGGTCTCGCCCGCCATGTCGGGTTCCACTTCATAGGTCGTGCTGGATATACTGATCCTGGCATCGATACCCACCTTGCGGGTTTCGGGTTCTCGCGCGAAGCGGCAGAACTGCTCCCAGCTGCACATTTCGCGCAAGCCGTCCGCTGGCAAATACGTCAGCCAGTCCGTCAAGCGGGAATGTTTCTCGGTGCGGTGATTCTGATCGTTGTAACGCAGCAGATAGCGCAGCAACCATTCGTTGGCCTGTTTTTCGGTTTCTGGTTGGTGGAAGTGATAGAGGGTTTCGTGAGCTTCCTTGACGGTTCTGAACGGTCGTTCGACTTTGCCCTTGGATCTGGCGGTGGTACGCGAGCCATCCTTGCCGGCGGGCAGATGGGTTTGCCATTCAATGCCCAGTGCCAGCATCACATTCTGGAACACCAGGCTCTTGGCGACCGGGCCGTTGTCCAGGTAAATCGTCTTGGGGCGCCCTTGAAAGGGAAAACCGGCATCGGCTTTGGTGGCCATGGCATTGAAGAGAAAGCGGAGCGCGGACTCGGCATCCTCGCCATACACGCAGCGGTATTCCTGATAACAGACGCCGCTACGGTCATCGACCACGCTGAACAGCATCAAGGTGGGCTGACCCTTGGCCGGATCGATCCATTCCGGCTTGTCGATATGCTTGAGGTCGGACGGCGATAGATCGAATTGCCAGCAGTCATTGCTCTGTTCGGCCTGGAAGCGCACGGCGGGCGGTTCGCGCAACAAGCGCGGATGATCCAGATGATACGCAGACAGATAGCGATTGATCGTCGTTCGCTTCAGTAACCCTTTTGGCGTTTTGACCAACCCTTGGGCGGTTTCCACACCATAGTCTTCCAAGAGCCGAATAGCTTGCTGGGTGGATAGATGCCGGCCTTGTTTGTTGGTGGTCCGCAGTTTCAGGGCCGCAATCAGCTCGCAGTAACGCTCCAAATCGGCCGCTGGCAGCAATCGGGATTTGCCGTAGTCGGCGCGGTGGGCGGCGTGGGGCTTGCGGAAGTCGGTTAAGGCCCGATAGACTGTCGTGGTCGAAATGCCGTACAAATCGGCGACTGCCGCAATCTGGTTAGCCCGTTCTGGACTTTTGGGCGGCAAGCGGTCGAGCCGCTGCCGTAATTGCAGCAGGGAATCGACCGGAATAACTCTACGTTTCCTGTCCACCGCTCGCCAGTGCGCGATACACCGTCGCGCGGCCGATGCCCAGCCGTCGCGCGATTTCGGACGCACCCAGTTTCTCTTCATGTCGCAGGCGCTTGATTTCGGCGGTATCGATCGAAGGCTTACGGCCTCGATAAACGCCGCGCGACTTGGCGGCGGCAATGCCTTCAATCTGCCGCTCGCGGCGCAGGTTGGTTTCAAATTCGGCGAACACGCCCAGCATGTCCAAAAACGCTTTGCCGGCCGCCGTGCGGGTATCGATCGGTTGTTCGGTGGCTTTTAAGGTGACGCCTTGCGCCTTCAGTGCGAAGACAATATCCTGAAGGTCTTTGATGCTACGCGCAAGGCGATCGATCCGCGTGACGACCAAGGTGTCGCCGCACCGCAGGAAATCCAGTAAAACTTGAAGCTCTGTCCGTCCCGTTCGACTGGTGCCGGTGGCTTTCTCCGCCCGGATGACTTCGCAGCCGGCGGCGCGAAGCGCTTGTTCTTGCAAGGTGAAATCCTGATCGTTGCTGGAAACGCGAGCGTACCCGTAGAGCGCCATAAACCGGTAATGTCTCATTAGCCTTTAGAAGCTAAGACAGTACCATATCAAAAATAACAAAACAACCCTATTGAGACAGATAAACTGTCTCATTGGATTGACTCATACGGGTATACTCAAACGAAACACTATTTTTCGCGCCCGCGAAAAGTGTCGAAACAAGGCAAGTGGCACAATAAATGAGAAAATTCGATGCAGAAAGAAACCGAGGCGATTCTGTTGGTATCGTCCCGGCGCTTTGAATGATTTGACTGTAGGCGTCGTAATCGACGCTGGCGACTACGACGTCGGTTTGGATGCTCAGCACGTCGCGCACCGAGCCCTGATGGCCCGGACTGTAATACAAACCGGTGCCGGTTGGCGGATTGAATTCCCCTTCCGGATATTACCGGCGGCTGACCGTGTCGGTTACGGTCCGGCTTTGGCATAACTTATCGCCGCACCACAGCCTAGTAGACAGTAAAATGGAGCGGTAACCCTAAAGCGGCCAGTTGACCCAAAACTAAGCTGTCCACTTCAAACTCTGTAGTAGCTTCAACGTCACCGCCGCTAATATAAATATCTATTTGTGCCTGTTCGACAGTTTCTAAGGTCGAAGGATTGGTCGGAGACTCTACTAATTGCTGAATTATCCAAGTCAAATGATCATGCATGCAAGTTGATCTTACGTTCTCGGATGAAGTTAACTCCCACAAGCCAACTTTTGCGATACGCACTTTCCCAGATGCCGACTTAATTTTATCGCCCGTTTTTTGCGACCTCGTGGGTTTCATATTTAGAGCTTTCGTGATCATTTCTGGATCGAGATTAATACCCCACAGGTGAAGACTTACATCAACTGAAGTCATAAGGCATTTATCCATCGATTAGTTGTAGTCATTGCCCAAATTCCCCGCATAATCACCATTTCCATCGATAACATCTCCATTTTCGGGATTCGTAGCTAGGTTATCCTTGGCTCCAGGTGTATGGCATCTAGGTTTGATGCCTTTATGAAACCTGTCCTTTGCTTCTCTCGGATCAACACCGTTTCGTTTTCCCCACTCAATTGCCCCTTTATCTCCAGGCCAATAACCAGGAGGGAAATTGGCCTCCATTGGGGGAATGATATCCGATCCTTCACCGACGGGGCTAGGGTAAATCAGGCCACCGATAAAACCAAGTGCTGGCCCTAATGCACCGGACGCAGCGCCACCAACGGCACCCGAGGCGGGAAACGGTATAACGGCTTCCAATCCCTTGGGATCAATAAAACTAACCGGATTCTCATTGACATACCCATAAAGATTAATCCCGCCGTCTTCCCCGATCGGATCCCTGGACAACCAACGTCCTGTATTGGGATCATAAGCACGATAGTTGGTTAAGTAAAGCCCCGCGCCCTGCAGATTGAACATCCCCGCATAACGAAAATCGGTCGCCGTGGTACCCGCGCTTTGAATGAGCTGGCCGTAGGCGTCGTAGTCATAGCTGGCGACCACGGCGCCGGTTTGTATATTCAGCACATCGCGCACTGAGCCCAGATGGTCCGGACTGTAATACAAACCGGTGCCGGTAGGCGGACTGAATTCCCCTTCCGGATAATACCGGCGGTTGACCGTGACGGTTGCGGTCCGGCTTTGGCAATTAATGTTTCATCACCACCTCCTGCTCCTCGGTTGGGATAATTCTTTCTTTGTACTGCAAAATCAATTATTTTTTTATAGCTTCATTAATTCCTTTAAGAATCTCATCATACTCAGCGGACTTCGCAATACTCAGAAATCGCTTGATCTCATCAAGTGCTTCAATTTGTTTATCCTGTTCCCATAAAAAATGAAAGAAGCCTAGAGAACAATGCTCATTTTTTGGATATAATTTTACTGCCTCATTAAACTCTATCTCAGCCTTATCTAAAATTCCTAAATCCCAATAGTTATTAGCTAATACTGCACGCAATAAACCGTTTTTAGGATATTTAGCAATAAGCTCATTCAGTTGATTAACTGCTATATCAATCTTATTTGAGCGTGCGTTCTCTTGAGCTAACTCAAATAGTAAACGATCAGCTTCAGTAAACTTCATATTATTCGCACCCACAATCTTCATCCGAGTCTGCCGCGTCGTCAGCAGTCAAACCCTTTAGATACGATTTAGCACGTTGCTTTGATTTCCCAATGCAGTCAATTCGTTTATTGTTCTTTCCCTCTCGTGCCGCTTTTTGCGCTTTCTCCATGTCTTCTAGTTTTTGGAGTGGATCATCAGTAGATTTCGCTCTATCACCTAATTGCGGGGCTTTAGGTTCAGATGCATCATCACCTCCTTGAACCGCTTGGTAAATCGGATCAAGAATTGCTTCAAGAGCTTGTTCCCCTAAAATACCACCGATAATTGCTCCAGCAACGGCTCCATAAGGCCCTCCAAAAGCTCCGCCTAATTCTCCACCAGGAATTACCCCCTGAAAGAAAAGTCCTTCTGGATCGATGAAATTAACCGGATTCCCTTTAACATACCCATAGAGATTAATTCCGCCATTTTCTCCGATCGGGTCTCTGGACAACCAGCGGCCTGTATTGGGATCATAGGCACGATACTTGGCTAAGTAAAGCCCCGTACCCTGCAAATTGAACAAACCGGCATAGCGGAAATCGGTCGCCGTGGTCACGGCGCTTTGAATGGGCTGGCCATAAGCATCGTAGGCATAGCTGGCGACCACCGAGCCGGTTTGAATATTCAGCACATCGCGCACCGAGCCCAGATGATCCGGGCTGTAATACAAACCGGTGCCGGTGGGCGGACTGAATTCCCCTTCCGGATAATAGCGGCGGCTGACCGTGTCGGTAGCGGTCCGGCTTTGGCATAACGTATCGCCGCACCACAGGTAGCGGGTCTCGGTCGTCGTGCCATTGGTGGCAATAATCGCCACACGCCGGGCGAGGCCGTCATAGCGGAATTGATAGCTGACGCCCGGTTGTGCCTTCAGATTGACCTGCAACAGCCGGTTTTCGGCATCCCAGAGATAAGTGCGCACGCCGTCGTCGGTAACGTTGCCGTTGGCGTCCTAGTTATAGGCCTGGGTGTTGGCGGTGATAATTTGGTTGAGGTCATTGACGGTAAAGTTCGTCGGCGTCGTCGACGACGGCGTGGTGAGCGCGGTGAGATTGTCGGCGGGATCATAAGCGTAGCTGTATTGCGTGCCGTTCGAGGCCCCGGCAAATTCCAGCCGATCATCATCATCGTAGCTGTAATTCCACGATTTGACCGGCCATGATGTCTGACCGGTAGCGCTTTCGTTGATCTGGCTGATCAGGTTTTCCGGCGTGGTGACATAGCCAAAGCTGCGCGTATTGCCGCTATTCAGCACCGCGAGCAGGCGGCGGTCATGCAGATTGGTGTCGTATTGCCACTGCGTTTTGATTACGCCTGTGCAGCTCGTTCCATCGTCGTTTTCGTGGCCTTTTCCATGTTTTCCATGTTTTCCAGGTTTTTTATGCGGATTGTCATCATTTTCCTCGCAGTTTCCCGTATTCGCCGCCAAAAGTTGCTGCATCGTCATTTGCCCGCTTTCACCCAGATAAGTCCGGGTAAAGTTGCCGAGCGGACTGATATGACCGATGATTCGGCTCAACGCGTCATAGCTGAAGGTTTCGCTGCTGCTATCAACATTGCGTGTGGCCAGACGGCCCAAGGCGTCATATTGATAGCCGACCGAATCGTTCGCGTATGGCCCGTCGATCGAACTCAGTTTCAGGGCGCCCAGCTGCCCTGGCGGTTGATACTGGTATTGTGTCGCGCCGGTACCATCGATCATTTGCGTGACGCGCGAAAACCACGGGTCGTAGCTCAAAGCCACATTTGGGGTAGCATTGACGGCATTCGCGTAGCTCAGGCCAGTCGGACGGTCGTCATTGGCGTAGGTGTAGGTTTTGGTTTGGCCGAGCGCGTCGGTGACTGATTTCAAACGGCTGGTGGTCGCTTCATAGGTATAGGTCCACTGGTTGCCGTCGGCGAACTGTTTGCTGGTCACCCGGCCTTGAATGTCGCGCGTCCAACTGGTGACGTTGCCGTTGCCATCGGTGAGGCTTTTCAGCAGTTGATTCGGGAAATAGCCGTATTGGATGACGTGACCCAAGGGGTCGGTTTGGGCGATCAGATTGCGCACGGCGTCATGGGCGTATTGCGTCGTGCGGCCCAGGCGATCGGTCACCGAGGCCAGATCGAGCTTGTCCCAGGCAGCGGTTCGCCTGGTGCCATCCGGGTAGGTAGTTTGGGTCAGGCGGTCGAAATTGTCATAGTTGTAAGCGAGCGTGTAGCCCTCCGAATCGGTGCGGGTGGCGACGCGGCCGTAGGCATCGTAGGTGAAGCTCGCTTGCGTTTTGCCGTCGGCATTGGTGACGGTGGTCAGGTAGCCGAGCGGGTCGTAAGCCAAAGTCGTGACGTGATTGAGCGCATCGGTCACTTGCGTCAACTGGCCGGCGCTGTTGTAGCTGTAAGTCGTCGTTTGGCCGGCCGCGTCGGTGTAACTGAGCGGCAAATGCTGGGTGTTGTAGGTGAATTGAGCGACCGGCGTATAGGTGTTGGCCGCCGTCAGCTGCGCGATTTGAATCGGATCGATCTGGTTGGCGGCGTAGGTGATCTGCGTGTCGCGGCCCAAGGCATCGATAAAATGGGTCAGTTTCCCCAAGCTGTTATAACTCTTTTGCAGAAATTGCGTAGTACCGTCGTCCAGGACACGGCCTTGACGAACCGGTTGATCGTAAGTGCCGGAAATCGCGGTGCCCAGACAACAGCTCGGCTGGCCCGGATAATTGAACCAGATGCGGTTTTCCAGCGGATATTTGATGCTTTCGACCGGTTCGCTGGTGACGCTGGTGTTCAGCATCCAATGCGTCCAATGCTTGATGCGCGCTTGGGTGTAATTGCTGGCCGCGCGTTGGTAGGCTGTTTTATCCCAATAATAGGTATTGCGGCCATTCAAGTATTGATTGAAGGGCGCGATGATGCCTTGCGGAACCGTCGCCGGTGGATCGTAGAACGGAATGGTGGAAACCTCCTGTTGGAATTCCAAGCGCTCCGTATAGCCCAACGGATCGGTGGCCTGTAAATAACGAGAGGTGCCGTCACCTCCGTAAGCAAAGGTGGTGGTGCCGTAAGCCGTGGTCATGCTGTTGATCAACGAGGCGCTGTCGTACTGGAAGCTCGATGTGAGTCCGAGCACATCGGTGATGCTCTCCAGGCGACCACTGCTGTCGTAAGTCAACGTCGCGCTGCGTCCGAACGGATCCGTGATCTGCGTGATCAGCAAAGGCTGATCGCTGAGCCCATACGTGAAGGTGGTATTGCGCCCGGTGGCGTCGGTGACCGAAGTTAAACGCAGCTGGCCGTCGTAATTGAGTGTCACGGCATTGCCGGCAGGATCGATCAATTGCGTCAGAAAGACCAGGCGAGTCGTGGAGGTTGAGCCATTCGATTGGGCGTATACTTCGACGCTGCCGTCGAGCAAACGCCGTTCGTAGCGGATCGGATTCGAAGACGTCAGCACCAAGACCGATTGGTCTTTGGTTTCAGGGGTAAATTGACCGGTACTGCTATTGTAACCGGCATAGTTAACGAGGCCGCCGCCGGCGACATGGCGAGAAACACTCGCACCCGGCACGCCGGGGCTGTCTTGGATGTAACTCAGCCAATTGAGCGACCATTTCTGGCTGACATTGAAAAAACTGAAAGTGGAGGGCTGACTGGCTTCCCGTTGGTTATACGTCAGTCTGGTGAAAACGGCCGGGCCTTTGGGCGGTTTGTAGCCGACCGGTGTGTCGTTCAGGTTCAGGCTGACTTCCATTTCAGTAAAATTATAGGTGCACATGCCGTTGGAGCAGTCGCCCGGTTTGGTTTTATCGTCCTGCGGTGTGGTATTGTTGGGATTGATGCTGGAGGTATAACCCGTGCCGTGGAGACGGCCGGCTTCGGCCAGTTGGATTTTTTGCCAGCCCGGACTCAAGCGTTTGGAGGGCACCAGAAAATAGCCGCTGGCTTCCTCGTCGAGCGCGGCGCGGGTTACCCATAAATCCTGGCCGAAGATCGGGTCCTGGATGTGGTAGCGCTCCTGGCTTTCGCCGAGAATGGCGGCGTAATGGCTGACTTTCCAATGGACGATCGACGGCACCGGAATCGCCTGCCCGGGTTCGCGCTTGATCAGCGTAGCGGGTATTTTGGCTTGTTTGGCCAGGCGCCCGACCTCGGCTAAGCTGACGCCGTGCAGGCCGGACCGATACTGTTCTAAAAATTGGACTTGGCTAAGCTTGGCGCCTTGCGAAAGCAGCAAGTTTTTTAACGCCATCGGGCCGCAGAGGTAGGCAATGCCTGGATCGTTTTGCATGATCCAAAGTCCTTCCCGCGCGCCGGTAACAGCTTCGGTCGCCGGGCCGGAAACCGTCCTGTCGCCCATCTCGGCAAACAAGGCTTTGAGCCGCTCGGCATGACCGACACGGGCATGCATGCGCATCAACTCTCCGAGCGCGCGGTCAACCAGGACTTTCGCGCGCGGCTCGCTGACGGCTTTACCGAGCTGCCAAGCTTTCTCCCAGGCATCAATCGCCAGCGAAAAGCGGCCGCTCTGGTAATAGGATAGGCCTAAATTGGTCAACAGAGCGACTTGCCATCCCGATTTCGGGTAGGCCGCCAGAAAATCGGTTAAGGCTTGGTAATCGTCGTCGTTACGGCGGTTCTGGTAGCGTTGAATGGCCATGAGCAACGCCGCATCTTCGACGGGGTCGGTAGGGGCGGTGGCCAGCAACGGTTCGGCAAATTGCGTGGCGCTCAGCCGTGCCAGTTGCGCAGGGGCATCGTCTGTCAAGGACTTGGCTGCCGCATGAACCGTTGGAGTTAAACTGGCGGCGAAGATCGCTGCCATCCCGATCTGCACCAGGAGAAAACCCATAAAACCGAAAGCCGAAAAGTGTGTCCATCCCCTATTTTTTTGACGATACTGCGCTAGATTCATTACCGTTCCCCAGGTTTTGTTGTGATGGAGCGCAAGCTACGCCGCCTATTACGGCGGCCTAGCCATTTAAAGAACCCTCACCGCGGCACTGCCACGGCTACGGCGGGCGACCGCCTGTATTGGCTTCGATAGAATAGAAAGCCGCGACTTTACCTATCTATCTCACGGCAGGCATGGCTTTATCCGAATTCTCTTTGAATTTGTTATGACATATAAAATATGTTAGACAATTTTATTTAACTTAACGATGTGCTTATACTAACTAGAGGAAATACTCGCCTGCTTTCGCGCCTTGTTTCCATAACATTGTGGAGCGAATTTGAGCCACTCGGTAAAAAAGGAGTTGTGACAGAAGCGGGAAAGATCGTACACCAAAGGCGCAAGGTGTCGGGATGTACATCTATTGCAGAACAGGAGTAGTTGCAGATAATGTGAGCCAGATCGTGATTTCATTTGCAGTTATTTTGAGCCCAAAATCGCGTTAAATGCGAGCCCGACTATTTTCAAACGCGAGCTGTTACACCTATCCTTAATGTCTGCTGCGGAAATTGGAAAATACTGGGCGCTGATTGATGACTCATTTCATGGCCAATCAACCGGAAGGCTTCATCATCATGCCGAAAATCGCCGTCCCCTCCCTTAATTCGCGCCGCTATGCCGAAACCTTTGCGGTGTTCGTGGAACACTCGCTGGAGTATCCGCAGATGCTCGACGAACTGGTACGGGTGACCCAGTTCCTGCGCGACGGTTTCCGCCTACTCGACATCGGGGCCGGCACGGGCCTATTAATTCGCAGTTGGTCGGAGCGCTTCGGAAGCATACGACCTGGGCGCTACGTCGCATTCGAGCCGAATCCTCAGCACGTCGAATGCCTCTTGGCGACGGTCGCCGAATTGGAAGTTGACCATGATATCCAAGCCCGACCGTTCACCTTGGATACGCCGCTGTCGAAGGAGTTCGACCTGGCACTGTTCTCCCACAGCCTCTATTGGATGCCCGATCCGGCCTTACACATGTTGCATGCTGCCTCGGCGTTGGTGGGCGGCGGGGCGGCCCTGGCGTTTCTCGGTGGGCCCTACGGTGTTCACGCCATGTTCCCGTTGTTCGAGCCCTTCATCGAACGCACCACGCCGATGCTACAGAATAACGCCATCAGCAGTCACGAATTGGTGCATGGGCTGCGGTCATACGGCGTCGAGCCCGAGGTACGCATCCTGCCGACGCCGATCGATCTCACCGGTCTGTTCGAGCCCTCCGCGGCGCCACAGCTGGCCGAATTCATCTCATTCTGTATGCAGCTCGAATTCACCCGCTTGCCCGCTTGGCTACAGGCGGACATGATCCAGTACGTGCAGGGCGGTTGCGTACCCCAGAACGGCCGGCTTTATTGGTATCTGCCGACCGCCTCGGTGCTGCTTTCGCTTTCGAAAGGATAGGGCTGGTCTAGAGGCGGTGTCGACATCACTGGCAGGCCTAGATTCTGCGTATTGTCTTATTGCATGGTTTCAATAAGCCCACACTTCATGCCGAACAGGCAGCTGATTCAATTGATCTCGACGCTGTCGCCAATCCGGCATAAATCGATCCATCAGCGCGACGAAACGGGCGTTGTGCGTTGGTTCCAACAAGTGCGTCATTTCATGTACGACCAGGTATTCCAAGCATTCGCTCGGCTTCTTGGCCAGATCGGTATTGAGGCGGATGCTTCCATTCCGGGGATTGCAGCTTCCCCACTTCGTTTTCATTCGCTGAACGAAAAGTGCGCGCACTTTTACCCCAATTACCGGCTCCCACTTGTCGATCAAGGCGGCAGCGGCTTCCTTGATTTGTTGCCTATACCAGCCGTCCACAACGGCCTGCATTTTTGGCTCGTCCGTTCCCGGCCTAACTTGCAGCATCATAGCGTTATGTCTGAGCTCGACGGTCGGCGCGGCGTTATCCTCAACGACTTCGAGCAAATAACGTTTTCCCCAAACAAAATGGCTTTCCCGATCCAAGTATTCACGTGGAGACTCGCGTTCTTGACTGCGCAGTTTGTGTTGTTGTCGCTTGATCCAGGCCAGTTTGGAGATGGCATAAATCCGGATGGTATCCAGGTTCATGCGGGACGGCGCTGATATCCTGACCTTGCCGTCCGGTGGATAGACGCCGAGATGAACATTCTTGATGTCCTTGAACACGACATCGATCACGATGTCGCCCAGGAGGACCTGCGTTGGCATCAGTATTCGCCCGTATGTTCAAAGATGATTTTAAAAATACGCTCCACCTCGGCCACGTCTTGCAGAACGCCATACAATGCCGCTTTGATCACTTGCTCGCGGGACTGGATGCCTCGCCAGCCGTCGGGCCTAACCTGACTGACCGTTTCGTCGATCTTCAGCGCCAAGTCCAGAGCCGAAGCATCGGCCGCTCGGTACTCGCCACGATCTTCGGCGATGTCCGAAGGCGGCCTTCCGCGCTGTTGCAGATTGTTGTACAGCGCGCGTTTAGCCGGCGTATCGAGCTTTTCAGGCACATCATCGCCCTTGCCGAGCTCGACTTTCTTCGCCACGTCGGCAATACGCTTCAAGTAGTCTTCATACTCGATCGCTTTCGCTTTGCGTGCCGCGATGATTTCGTCGAGCAGCGCCGACATCTTCTCGAAAAATGCCGGGTTGCTCAGATGTTCCTTGATGATCTTGCGGCGGACGTTGTTCTCGATGGTCTCGGCGATCGCGTTCTTATTGCCCTTGAGCCCGCCCAATTGCTTGTTGATCGCCTCCGCAATGCCGGTTTTTACGATCAATTCCAGCAATGGCAGGTCGTCGAACGGCGAAATCTTGCGCGATTCGTCGGCCTGAATATAGGTATCGATCAGATGCCGCATGTCGGCTTCGTAGGCTTTCAGATCGAGCGTTTCGCCGCTGGCCTTGCGGATGATTTCCCGGATAGCCAGGTAGTGCTCAAGCTGCCGCTTGATTCGGGCAACATCGGCGCTGTTATATCCCGCCGGCTCCATTTCATCGGCCATATTGGCGTAAGCGCGCACCAGTGCCGCCGTGGCCTTATACAGCGCCGTGCGCTGCGGCTCCCGCTCTTCCAGGTCTGCGGCAATCTCGGTATTGCCGCAAAAATAATGGATATGCTCCAGCTCGCCTTTCGGTGGTTCTACGGGCTCGCAAAGCAAGGTGATGGCTTCCAGTGCCTGGTCGAGCCGCTCCTTGCCTTTCTTTAGGCGATCCTGTATCAATACGTCGGGATCGGCGCCGCCGGCACTGCGGTCCAGTTCCGACGTGTACACCGAAATCGCGTTCTCGACTTTTTTGAACAAGTCCTTATAGTCGACAATGTAACCGAAGTCCTTGTCCTCTCCGTCCAGCCGGTTGGTCCGGCAAATGGCCTGGAACAGGCCGTGGTCCTGCATCGACTTGTCGATATAAAGGTAGGAGCAGGGCGGCGCGTCGAAGCCGGTCAGCAGCTTGTCGACCACGACCAGTAGCTTCATATTGGCCGGCTCCTGGGTGAACAAGCCTTTTCCCCATTCCTCATAGGTTTCGGTTTTTGTCATCCCCGGCTTGGCCTGAATATCCTTGAGCAATTCGTTGTAAGTGTTGTAGATGAACTGCTTGTCGGTGTCGGTATTGGCGCCGGTTTCTTCCTTGGTCACATCCTGTGCCTGCGGGTTGTAGGAAGTGATTAAGGCGCACTTGCCTTTGAACAGCGTTTTCTGAAAGAGGGCCAAATATTTGCAGGCTTCATAGATGCTGGAGGCCACCAGAATGGCGTTGCCGCGTTCGCTGGACAGGCGCGGCTTGACGCTGAAATCGAAGATGATGTCTTCCACCACCCGCTCCATGCGCGAGCGTGAACTGAGCACCTTTTGCATCGTGCCCCATTGCTTTTTCAGCTCGTCCTTCTGCCAGTCGTTCAAACCTTTGGTTTTGGCCTCGAACCAGGCATCGATTTTGTCTACCGAGCCGAGTTTTTGATCGATGTCGCGCGCCTCGTAAACCAGATCCAGCACGACGCCATCCTCGACCGCCTCGCCGAATTTATAGGTGTGAATGTAGCCGCCGAACACTTCCAGGCTGGTCGCTTTGTCTTTCTTCAACAACGGCGTGCCGGTGAAACCAATAAACACCGCATTCGGCAGCATCGCCTTCATCACTCGGTGCAGCTTGCCGCTTTGGGTGCGGTGACACTCGTCCACGAACACAAAAACCTCCCCTACCGCTGGGCTGGGCTGAGATTCCAGTTCCTTGATAAAAGCATCGAAATCGTCCACATCCTTGCGACCAAATTTGTGGACCAGCGAACACAAAAGCCGCGGCGTCGCCTGGCCGAGCTGGCTCATCAGGTCGCGGCCGCTGCTCGTGCGCTTGATCGCTTCGCCGGCCTCGTTGAAGACCCTCTCGATTTGTTTATCCAATTCGTCGCGGTCGGTAATGATCGCGACACGGGCATGAGGGTTATTTTCCAGGATCCATTTGGCCAGCAACACCATCACGATGCTCTTGCCGCTGCCTTGGGTATGCCAGATGATGCCGCCATGGCGCCGATGTACATGGCCTTGCGCCGCCTTGATGCCGAAATACTGATGCACGCGCGGCAGCTTCTTGACACCGCCGTCGAACAGCACAAAATCATGTATTAATTCAATCAAGCGGCGCTTCTCGCACAGTTTGAGCAGATACTTGTCCAGCTTGTAGCGGCTGTTGTCCTCTTCGTCCTCTTTCCACTTCAGGAAATATTTCTCCGGCGTACCGATGGCGCCGTATTGCAAGCCTTCGGAGTCGTTGCCGGCGAAAACGAACTGCACCGTACTGAAGAACCACGCATTGAATTCCGGCTGCTGGTTGGAGAGATTTTGCCGGATGCCGTCGCCGATTGAAACCCGGCTATTCTTCAATTCCAGTACGCCGATCGCGATACCGTTCACATAGAGGACAATATCGGGCCGCCGCTCGTGGTTGCCATTGAGCGTGACCTCCTCGGCTACCGCGAAGTCGTTTTTGTGGGGTTCTGTCCAGTTGATCAGGTGGACGGTTTCAGTGGCCTTACCCGCCTCGGTTTTGACTGGTACGCCGTAGCGCAACAGTTTGTAAACGGCTTGATTATTGTGGTACAGGTTACGGCTGTGATTGTCAGATTCGGTACGCAGTTTGTGCAGCGCGATACTGATCTGCGCCGGGCTGTAGCCGCTTTTATCCAGGTAGGCGGAGAGCAAACTTTCCTCGATGTGGCTGTTGCCGTCGCGGTCGGTCCAATCGCCGAGATAGCGGTAACCGAGTTCCTCTCGAAATAAGGTAATGACCCGCTTCTGCGTCGCGCGTTCGGGTTTGCCGATATCCGTCATAGCTCTCCCGCTTTTTCCAAAAAGGAACGGTAAACCGCATTGGAATACCAGCGCCCTTTTGCGACCATCTCGTCCAGCAAGGGTTTGACTTGCGTAATATGGCCTTTTTCCTTGGCCTTCAGTAACAGCGACAGCGTCCTGATGGCCGTCAGCCCCGCGTTGTTGGCAATTCGGTACCCTAAGTTTTCGTCGATAATGACAAAATCGGCGTTGACCTCTTTCGCCAAAATGATCGTTTCGGCTTCTCCCGAATCCAGCTGGGTCAGCAAGAAATCCTTGTACAAAAGTCCCTGAATGGCGCGGACCTCAATAAATGCGCAGTCAATTTGCTCATAGCCGTAACCCGGCTTAGCCTTGATTTCCTGGTAGACCGCCTCGGGAATCATCACTTTGCCGAACAGCTTTTCGAGGATGTCCAACCGTCCGATCGATGCCAAGGAGATAATCGGCGTAGTGTTCGCGACAATTATCATGGCAATTTGTCGGCATCCGTAAAAATCTCGGCTATTTCCGCTTCGCTGTAATCAAATATGGGCTCATTTTCCAATTTCATTCGTTCGATGAAGTCCAGTTTGCTATATCCCGCCAATTCCGCGGCTTTCCCAAGCGATAAGCGGTTTTTGCGATACCACATTAAGGCCGACAAAAAACGGATGTCCTGGGTAAATTCTTCGGTAGTTTCTTTTAGCGACAGCAAAATGTCGTCATTGACGGAAAATGAAATGTTCATCGTGGGCAACGGTGAGTGAAAAAGGCAAAGTGGAGGAATGATAGTATCAATTTTCTTTGAAGGTGTGACGAAAACCTCTGGATTCTATCGCCATCTTTCAACGATTTTCAATAAACTAAAGAGATTCTGCCTAAAAATGATCTCGAAACTGTCCTTGTATGATCTTGAAGAAGCACTTTGCTGATACCGAAAAGCCTCTGTCTCACAGCCTATTCATTCAACTGCAACGGCTCTGTCTTTTGTAAAGCATCCTTCGGCACCCAAATCCAGCCTTCCGCCGGAGGTATCGAAGCGAGCGGTGCCGCCAAGGCCGCCGAACAATAAGTAAACGCATGGGCAATCAAGGCGCAGATCAGGGCGTCGCGTTTGTCCAGGTGATCGATCGCTTCAATCCAGAGGCGCCCCGGTGGATCCACGCATTCACCCACCGCATACTGGAGCAACAAATTCTGAATGAAAGCGGAAGTCTTACAAGCCGACGGATAGGCTTCGATGGCTGTCAGGCATGCGCCGTCGGACCAAACCCCGCACTGCGTCGCCTTGGGCGCGAACTTGGCGAGCACGTGCATGCCCTTGGTTGCCTGGCTGCCGATCATGTCCTTGGCCGGGGAGAGCGGCGTCAGTCCGTAATCGAACAGAAAACGCTCGGTCGCACGGAACAGGTAAGCGTTCGTGTTCGATTTCTCCACGGATTCGGCGCATTCCCTACGGGTAATCAACCGGCTAAAAGCCTCGGAGAAACCCAGCGGCGTGTCGATCGCGAGGATGGCTTGCAGGTTGTTCTCAGGAAAATCAGCTCGGCAGTAATCGAAAAGCCTCCGTAACCACGCTCGGGCAGTGGTCGCCTCATTGATCGATTTGCGCAAATTGCCCCGCCAGGGCGTGCCGACCAGATGCCGTTCGGCGTCGAGGATCACCAGCGCATCGCGGCTTTCCCGGTTTTTATCGCAGTTCCAACCGCCGACATCCCAGCCGATAAAGAATTGCGCCGATTGTCCTGCAGCGCTCATACCAGCCGAATCCTGCCGGTGAGGAGTTCCTGCATCATGCCCTGTTTGATGTGTCGGGCTCTGGCGAGTTTGGTTTCCAATGCGTCGATTTCGGCGTCCATCTCATCGAGGATTTCGGCGATGGCGGTTTGTTCTTCAAGAGGGGGAAGACTCACTTCATAATTTTTCACGACATGCCAGTCTGATCTAGGCATATGGGTACCGTAAGCTGTACTAGCCACTTCAATAAAACGATAGTCAGGTCGGGAACGGATCCCGATCCTTGACTGTGACATGGGGTCACAGCGGATGTGCCCCCTCCGCCTGATAAAGCCAACCACGCTGCTGCGCCTTTACAGATAAAACCTTAGCTTTTTTTTCAATCTCGTTTTTGCTCATGCTTGAAAAATCAAGAGAAACGTGTTCGGGAAAGGAGATACCGTCGGCGACTACCGGCACGTCCTGGGAGGTGCATTCCTCTTGAGTTACCGCCATTACGCCTGCCGAGCGGCATTGAGGTGTTGTGGTAAAGTGCTTCCATGCGGCTTCGGCTGTAATTAAGTCGCCGTCATAGAGGGAAAGTTTACTTTCGTCTTTCGGTGTCGGACGAAAGGCTTGAGAAGTTACTCGTCCATTTTGAATGAAACTCGGGTGGATTTGCCGCAGCAGAAGGGTTTCTGGGGTCATACACTCTCCGCCAACAATGCTTCAAGTTCTTTGTTTAGAATCTGCCAATCTTTCGGCTCCGACAAGTTTAAAATTTTCTCAAAACAAGCTTGGGTTTTAAGGTTCAAGGCTTGCCATTCGGCAGAACATTGGCAAAGATTGATTTCCAAAGAAACTTCCCAAGAATTTATCGTCCATTCTGCTTGGATTCCGCCTTCAGCAGTGGGATAAAGATAGGGCAAAGGCAAAATGGGATCGAACAAGGAGTCGAAAGATTTGGCCAGCCAGTCCAATTGCTTGGGATCAGGTGCGCGTCCTTTGCTATTCAGCCAACCGTCCTCCAGTTCAGCCAAAGTTTCAAGTCGAGTGGTAACGTCCAATGGATCAAGCAAGCTGATGTGATCGACCGATTCGATGGATTTTAAGCGATCTTGGCGGTCTTTTTTCACGACACCTTGCATCAATACCCTGGTTCCCTGTTCATATTCATTAAAGGCTTCTAGAATCGTTGCGCGGTGTTGTGAGCTAATTGGCGCTTTGAGCCTTGTACCATCCCGTAGCTCGATTTCAAAGCTCATTTTCCTCTTATCCGCTTCTGGGATAATGCCCCGCAAACGTGTTTCCTGCGTCCATTCCTGTGTCTGGCTGGAAGCAAGAATCAAACTCCGTCGGGATGCCGGAGTCAGTCTGGCAATACGGCCCGTGCTGGAGCGTAGTTCCATCGCTTCATCTTCACGCAAGCTGCGCCCCAAGCGATCAAAATAGCCGAGATGATCGGAAAGAAGGTGTTCATTAATGGGTAATCCTTGTTCGGCTGCTTCTACCGCCGCGATAATAGATTCCCTGGCTTGCTCGAAATAAGCTGCATTCCCCGGAGGAAAGAGCGTAGCAAAACTGAGTGCAATTACTGGTATGGCGCTCCCTTCATTAACGGCTTGCAAATGAAGTTCCAAGCCGTCGGTAAATCCTCGCGGTGAACGTTGACGCTCGGGATTCGCTTGCAAATATTTCCATTTCGCCACTTCGATCACCATTTCCTCAAACACCGCTAAGTCCTTAAGTAGTTCTAAGGGGATGCTGTGCTCATTGAAACGACTTCCCGTAAGCCTAGGCTGCAAAAATTCTTGGTTCATGCGATAACCTCTTTTAATAAACGCACGATTTCTTCTTCCAGCATTTTAATGTCTGTTTGGAGGATTTCCAATCCTTCAGTCTGTTCGTAGCAATAAAACACACGTTTGAGTAGGATTTCATAGCAAACCAAGGGCGCCGCCTGGAATTAGGTTGTCCAGCGTTAAAAATAAAATCATTCTGATTTTTGCAGCTACCTTTCTATCAAATTAGCTGCATTTAATTGGCAATTGTTGCGGTTGATTTTTTATAAGTGCGACAAAATTGCGACTTTTTTCAAAAGGCAATAAAAAAGGACTTGGTTAAAAACCTAAGTCCTTGAATTGGATGGTGCCTCGGGCCGGAGTCGAACCGGCACGGTGTTTCCACCGAGGGATTTTAAGTCCCTTGCGTCTACCAATTTCGCCACCGAGGCATCGGTGCGCTGATAAGCAGCCTATTATATAGCAATCGCAGAAATAAACTAGGGCCGGGCGGGATTTTTTCAGGGCAGCGTTTGTCATTGTGAAATCACGTTGATACCTCGATTTTTGTTCGGATGGGGGCTAACGGGCCAAGTCAAGTGGATAGAACGCCGCACGCTCTTCGTTTGCCAATGCGACGCGCCTTGCCAATCGCCGCGTTTGGGATTAATGTCCGGGTCATGGATTGATATAGTCCGATCCGTTTTTTCAAGTATCCATTGCCATAGCAAAAAGCCATGCCTATCACATTTTCGCGTCGATCGATTGCGCTGTTGTTGCTTTTGACGCTGGCGGCCGACATCGCTCAGGGCGCTGACACGATCCGCATCGGCGATTTTTCATCCGGATCGCTAAAGGACTGGGAAACGCAAGCGTTCAAGGGGCAGACGCGCTATCGCCTGGTCGAACAGGAGGGCGCCAAAGTGTTGAAGGCCGACAGCGCGGCGAGCGCCTCGGGGCTGTTCAGGAAACAGCGCATCGATCTGACTAAAACGCCGTTTCTGAACTGGCGCTGGCGGATCGAAAACCGGCTCGGCCAGCTGAATGAGCAGTCGAAGCCTGGGGATGATTATGCGGCGCGGGTGTATGTGGTGATCGACGGCGGGCTGGCGTTCTGGCGCAAGAAGGCGCTCAATTATGTCTGGGCAAGCACCTCGCCGAAGGGTAAAATCTGGCCGAATGCGTTTGCGGGCGAGAACGTGATGATGATCGCGCTGCGCTCATCCGGTGACGGCACGGCGGCCTGGCATCATGAAAAACGCAACATTCTCGATGACCTCCGCAAACAGTTCGGCGAAGCCATCGATCATATCGACGCGGTCGCGATCATGACCGATACCGACAATGCCGGAGGCCGGGCGACCGCCTATTACGGCGACATTTTTTTCAGCGCGAAGTAAACCATGCACGCGACCTTACCGCTCCTCGAACAGACCGACTTTCCACCGATTTTCCGGGACGAACTGGCGGTGTTGCAGGTCAATCTCGGCTATTTGTGCAACCTCAGTTGCATGCACTGCCATGTGAACGCGGGGCCGAAACGGACCGAACTGATGGACAAGGACACGGTCGATCTGGTGCTGGCGTTTATCGAAAAGGAAGCGATCAAAATACTCGATCTGACCGGGGGCGCGCCGGAGATGAATCCCCATTTCCGCGAACTGGTGACGGAAGCTAGGCGGTTGGGCGTGAAGGTGATCGACCGCTGCAATCTGACGATTCTGGAAGAGCCCGGCTACGAGGACCTGGCCGGCTTTCTCGCGGCCCAGCAGGTCGAAATCACCGCCTCCTTGCCGTGTTATCTCGAAGACAATGTCGACCGGCAGCGCGGCAAGGGCACGTTTCAGCAAAGCATCCTGGCGCTGCAAAAATTGAACGCATTGGGTTACGGACAGGAAGACGGCGATCTGCGCCTGCATCTGGTCTTCAATCCGCAAGGGGCGACGCTGCCGCCCGCACAGGAGCCGCTCGAAAAAGCCTACAAGGCACATCTTCGGGAACATTACGGCGTCACCTTCAATCAGCTCTTCGCGATGACCAATCTGCCGATCCAGCGCTTCGGCAGCATGCTGGTCAGCAAGGGCATGTTCAATCAGTACCTGCAATTGCTGAAAGACAATCACTGCGCCGAGAATCTCCGGCATGTGATGTGTCTGAATACCTTGAGCATCGACTGGCAGGGATTTGTGTACGACTGCGATTTCAACCAGATGCTGCAATTGCCGCTGGGGGCTTTTGCCGGCCAACAAAAAATTCATTTGCAGCAGCTGTTCGGACGCGCCCTGACCGGCGCGCCGGTCAGCGTGCGCCAGCATTGTTACGGCTGCACGGCCGGGCAGGGCAGCAGTTGCGGCGGCGCGTTAATCTGATAATAACGATAGGAAGGAGAGAAAATGACCGTAGAAGCGAGTGTGTTGGCGCGTTATTCCGAAGGCGCGGCGGCAAGGCAGGAAGCCTTGTGCTGTCCTGTCGACTATGACCGGGAATTGCTGGCGATTCTGCCGCAGGAAATTATCGACAAGGATTACGGCTGCGGCGATCCGTCCCGCTACGTACAGCCAGGCGATACCGTGCTCGATCTGGGCTCCGGTTCCGGCAAAATCTGTTACATGGCCGCGCAACTGGTCGGCGACCTTGGCCGGGTGATCGGCGTCGATATGAACGACGACATGCTCGCGCTGGCACGGAAATATCAGACGGAAATGGCCGAAAAAATCGGCTCGAACCGGGTCGAATTCGTGAAGGGGCAGATTCAGGACCTGGCGCTCGATCTGGCCGCGATGGATGCGCAGCTGGCGCAGCATCCGGTCAAGAGTTCGCACGATCTGATCGCGCTGCGCGCCTGGCAGGACAGGCAGCGGCTGCAAAGCCCGCTGATCGCGGACAACTCGGTCGACCTGGTCATTTCGAACTGCGTGCTGAATCTGGTGCATGACAGCGACAAGGCGCAATTGATCCGCGAGATTTTCCGCGTCGTGAAACCGGGCGGGCGGGTCGCGATTTCGGACATCGTCTCGGACGAGA
>Ga0208625_100076_pt1 | contig 23006 bp, 13 predicted proteins | sample LakWasMeta8_HOW4_2_FD_183858 | JGI IMG/M metagenome (GOLD analysis project Ga0208625, IMG submission 183858) | Freshwater sediment methanotrophic microbial communities from Lake Washington under simulated oxygen tension - Sediment Metagenome... | ecosystem: Environmental > Aquatic > Freshwater >... | reverse complement strand
CTTCCACGCATACGCGCCATTTACCTGTTCTGGAGAATGGCAAATTGATTGGCATGATCAGCATCGGGGATGTCATAAAACAAGTTGTGTCGGAGGACAGTAGTACCATCTCTCAGCTAACTGATTATGTCCATAATCGTTATGGCGTTCAGTAGCGGAGCACAATAGCTTCCGAACAATTTTTTTGCTCCGTTTTATCGTCCTTTGGGACATTCAAAAATAGAAGATCTTTCACTTAACCGGCTGTTCATTTTTTCGGGCCACATTTCTGAAAGTACATCCCTGTACTCCGGATGAAACGGTTTCCCAGGTCAGTGACGCTTACACTCGCCAATCATTGACTGCCCCCCAGCATTGATAAACGCCTTCCGCGCTTCGACGCCGGTATCGGGAAATTCGGTAAACAGGCCATCGACGCCCAGGTCATAGTAATAAGTCATCTCCTCGCGAGGATCGAAAAAGCCGTAGCCGCCGGCATCATTGCGGAAGGTCCAGGTATGCACCTGCAAGCCCTTTGCGTGCGCTTTTTCCAAAACGCCGGTGCTGCCATCGACGCGGCGGTCGTTGATCGTGATCTGCCCGTCGCCATTGCGATCGACTTGATCATCGACGGTTTTGACCAGATAAGGCTTCCAGGGGCCGACCGCATCGGCATAGGTTTTGACAAAATCCAGCCCGGCATCGGTCAACAGGTCTGCAAAGGTGCGCGGATCGCCGGAAACGACGAAGTCATATGGCTGGCGATAAGGCACGACCAAAGATATTGAGCCATCGGCGTTCACGTCATCGGCATCGATCAACTGCACCAAATTGATTTGGGTTCTACGGCTCAGATATTGCAGGTTGCCGACTTCGAAAGACTGGATAAATACCGGCGCGCAAGCGCTGTTTCCGTATGCCTTATGCAGCTTGTTCAGTAACTTTATCTCGAAGAAATGCTTGCCGAACAGTTTATGTTTCTTTCGATTCGTCACCGTCGCATGATAGGTCGAATGCTTGATCTCGGGATAGATGCCGATCGTACGACCGGTTTCCGCGCTCTTTTGCTTGGCCAGCGCAATCACTTGATCCAGCGTGGGTATCTCGTATAAGCCATTGTATTGCTGATCGCGGTTCGCCCGCGCTTGCACAGCGCGGAGGGTTCTAATTTCCGCCAGTGTAAAATCGGTCGCGAACCAGTCGTTGTACTCGACGCCGTCAACCATCCGCTGGGTCTTGCGGTCGGCAAATTCCGGGTGGCTGGCGACATCGGTGGTTGCCCCGATCATCGGCTCATGCCGGGCGATCATCTTGCCGTCCTTGGTCAACACCAAATCCGGTTCGATAAAATCGGCGCCCTGGTCGATAGCCAAGGCATAGCCTTCCAGCGTATGTTCGGGACGATAGCCCGACGCGCCGCGATGGCTGATCACGAGGGGCCTGACGACCGGCGCCAAGGTTTCAACCGGCTTGGCTTGGACTCTGTTCTGACAACCTAGTACGGCCACTGCCGCGACCGCCAGCCAGGCATGTTTGCTGAGTTCGTTTAACATAAATCGTATCCTTTAAAATCTGATGAAGGGGTACAAACGATAGAGCCAGCGTTGGCCTGAAAGTGCCCGAACTTGCCCGGCCGCTTGCAATCAATTAGTGGCTTCTGAGCTTGAGAAAGCGCAAATTATAGGTAGCGTTAGGTGACAGGATGATTACGGCATGATGCGCTACATACGTGGGCTAGCAGACAGACGGCTCAGGTCCGCTTTGATTATGCTTTAAGCTGATTGACCCTCAATATTACGTTTGAACAACAGCTCATTTTGATTTTCCACGCTATCCGCCCGGAGATTCCCGCCGCTCAGCTTTAGGAGTCAGCGCATGCTTTTTGAACACACCCACAAAGCCATCATCGTAATCTTAGCTTCCGGCACCCTGACGACCATATTGCCGAATGTGCCGCCGATAGCTACCTCGGTGGCAATGCCTGCCGTTCAACTGCCGAATGCTGAATTGCAGGATCAGCACGGCGCTTTGGTCCGCTTTACCCGCGATATCGTAGGTGACCGGATCATCGCAATCAGCTTCATTTATACCGATTGCAATACAACATGCCCGGTCGTCTTGTCCATTTTCTCCAAACTGCAAAGCCGGTTGGGAGAAAAACAGGCCCAGAACGTGCGCATGGTATCGCTGAGTATCAACCCGGCAATGGATACGCCTGCACGGCTGAAAACCTATGCGGAGCATTTTGCTGCCAAACCCGAATGGATCTGGCTGACCGGCAAGAAAGCCCAAGTCGATGCTTTATTGAAAGCGCTGGGGGTCTACACTACCGATCACACCAACCATGCGTCGGCCATTCTTGTCGGCGACCCGATCCGCGGAGAATGGCGGCGCTTTAACAATTTCTCCAATCCAGAGGCTATTGCCGAAAAAATCGATGAACTGCTCGTCGCTCGCGAAGAAAGCCCCAGACAAAGGATAAGTGCTTCACATGAAATTCGTTAGCAATCGGGCATGAAGTAAATTTTCAGGACATACTCACCAAGGTCTTGTCCCGATGAAAAAGGCACTTGCGCCACATCCACCAGATGGAAATACCTGAAGAGAGCAATATCATCGCCTTATCAAGCAAGTTGTAATTAAAAAGCTTTAATTTCCAGCGCCTCTTTTTCCGGCCACAGTGATAGCGTTGCCGACATGCTTAGCCGAATCCGAATCGGCCATATAAGTAATCAGGGCATCTACATCGGCGTCGCTGAGTCTCAGATTCGGCATCGGAAGCCTGTTATAACGCTCAAACAATTGCGTCGCGATGGGATCTTTTTCCGCCAGCATCTGATCCGGAGTCTTCAGCCAGCGTGCTAGCCAGACACGATCCCGCATCTTGGTCACGCCGGCCAGCCCTGGCCCCAACCCCTCTTCTGTGCCCAGGCTATGACAGCCATCACAACGCGAACGATAGAGATCCTCGCCTAGGCTCATGTTGGGGAGGCGTGGCGCTTCGGCATAACTCGTTGGATTCGACTTAGCTACGGGCATGCGCTGTAGCGAATACCCGAGCAATCGAGCCAAAACCTTCGGCTCGTCGAAGGGCGAGCGTTTGATCCATTTCCCGGTGGCCTCATTGCCGACGATGAGGCTGATGTTGTGATTCTTCGCTTTTTCGTCCGGGCGCTCTTCACTGTATAGCCCCAGTTTTTTGCGCAGAAGCGTGATATCCGCCTTATTCCCGGTTAAGAATGTCCAGCCGGGTCCCACCCTGAACCTCCCGGAATATTCCTTGAGCACCGCCGGCGTATCGTGCTCGGGATCTATGGTGATCGAATAAAAGAAGACATCGCGGCCCACACGCTCACCCAGCGCCTTTTGGACCTGGCGCATGCTGGCCGTTTCTGCAGGACAAGCATCCGGGCAATGCGTAAAAATGAAATTGATCGCCACCACTTTATCCTTGATCAGGTCATCATAGAAGCGGACTGTTTTGCCGTCCTGCGTCACCAGGGAAATATTCGGAAAATAGTCCCCGCCCCACCGCGAACTCGCAGGAGCGGCCACAACCGGGCCGCTCCCGAGAATCGAAGCGATGCAGGCGAATAAAAGGAGAATGGCCGTCCTCCTCAAATATTCAACGGCATGCTGCATTTTCATCGCCTCCTCCTGTCAGGCCTCAGGGCAATAATTGGCAGTCAGCAAGAGGGCTGTCGCATCCGTCCTTATAGGTCGGCAAAACATTTGAACTTTCATAAGAAACGCCTTCCCATCCCGAAACCGGCGTAGGCAGCACTATAGGGTTAAGTTGATCTTGAATATCCCAGCGCATGAGCATGGCTTTATCTTCGTGCTGCGTGTTATGGCAGTGCTCCATGTAAGTCCCGGCGAATTCCCTGAAGCGTATAGCCATCTCGACACTGTCTGTCGCATCCGTTAGAGGACCGATACGATAGACGTCCTTGCGCGCCCATTTTTCCCATATCGGCGGCGCCTTACCGCCGCGCTTCAGAATTTGTCCTTCTTCGAAATGAACATGCACCGGATGACTCCAACCACTGCCGCCATTCACGATATGCCAGATCTCGGCGGCCCCCCCGGTCGGGGCGGCCGATAGCCGATGCGGATCCATGTTGAGACCTTGTCCGCCATCGGTCTTGATGGTCCAGGGCTGTGTGTCTGTACCGTTGCTTCGCCCAAACTCGAATTTCCTATGTATCGCGTTCTGGAGTTCATCCGCAGTAAAAGTGGGCAATGGGATCATCTGCAAGCCACCTTCGACATAATCGGCCGGATTCATGCTGTAGTCCGGGCAGCTGACGGGACGCCCTTTCTGCACGCATGAGTGCACGCGGAATTCGAGGAACTTGCCTACGCCCGGATCGCCATTGATGCCGTCGGCCTGGTATACCCCGCTCACGACATCCTCGAAGGGTATCGCCTGTTTCGGACCTCTGCCGTTATCGTGCTCCAGCAGGTTGACGAAGTAGAGCTTGTCTCCATCCTTGAAGTTTTTGAAGTCCACCACGATGTCGTATCGCTCGGCAATTCCTTGTGACGGCAGATCGGCGGACTCGGCATTAGGGAACGGCACCGTATGTTCCATCAGATTGCCATCATTGGCGATCATATGAAACGGCACGCGCTGGCCCTGCGCGTTGACCAGGGCGATCTTGAAGTAACGGGAAACACTGCCGTTCAAGAGGCGGAAGCGGTAACGGCGCGCGCGTACATCGAGATACGGCTTCCACTGCCAATTGACTGTGACCCGATCGCCGAGAAAGCCGTCCGTATTGAAAATATTAAAGAAGAGCTGGCCGTCCTGATCCCACGCTTTGTCGGCAATTATCAGGTTGACGTCGTAGTCGCGATTGCCCCAATCAAGGGCTGTGCCGCTGGGGAGACAAAGGTTTACGTTTTTGCCTGGATTGGCATAGTGACAGCCATAGCCGGGCTTTTTCGCATCGCCCCTCGCTTCTATCGCATTCGTAGCTTCCCGGCCACGATCCACGGCGCTGTAATAGTTCATCATGGCCGCGTTGCCCTTATAAACATTCTGCGCGGTGAAGTCGAGTTTATGGTCATGAAACCAATGCGTGCTCATCGTCTCGCGCCAGTCGCCCGGAATCTTGATAATGCCGCCGTTGCCGTCCGGCATACCGGCTGCAGGAACACTGGCCAAGGCATTGATACTGTCGTGCCCGGCAAGAATCATCGGCCAATTATAGTCATAGAACTCGCCCGGATAGAACCAAGAAGCTGTGTAACCGTCGCTCTCGGCCGGATTGTGACCGTTATGCTCGTGGGTGCTGATCTCCTTGCTTCCAAAACCATGGTTCGCCGTATCATCGATAGGGAGCGCATTGTAATGGCGGAATAATATAGACTCTCCATAGCGCGCCATCAGCAACTTGGGAGGAAAGGTGCCGTCGAAGGTCCAGACGGTATCCGGCCGCTGGACGGGCAGCATTGGGTGGAGTTTGACCTCGATGTTCTTCGCAGTTCCGCTGCTATGGTAGAGTCCTCCGCTACCGAATTCCCCTTTGCTGTAGCCGTGCCTCTGGTACAGATCGCGCAGACCCAGGTTCTTGCGGGCACCAGTCTGTGCACTCTGGAAGTAGACTTTGGGATAGATATATTTCCTATCATTAACTCCCGTCCACCGCTGATGGGCAAACCACACGCCCGGCGGCCGGCCTTCCAAAACGGTTCTCGGGAATGAGCCCGCACATTCCTCAATTTTTGCTTCCCAGGCATTCGGCAATAGCTCATTCGCGGCTTCGGTAGGAAACGGATGAAGAGGCTCTTTAATGAAATTATCGAGGTCCTGGCCATTGGGTAGACTCTGGCAGTCCAAAGGTCCAGGCAGCCTGCTCGTGTTCGAAGGCGGACTCGTCGGCATTGCCCGCAGACCGAACTCTTCGAACATCAGCAGTGGAGCGGTAAAAGCCGTGACGCATTGACCGTTGATACACAATGGGCTGGGTACTGCAGCCGGGGGAATATCGGTAACCCCCGTGGGAATATTGAATGCCGCATGAACCGGCCTGGCAGCAATCATACTGAGGAAGCAGGCCATAATAACTGCTGTGTTCAGTTGATTGCTTGAGCATTCTAAAGCATCTTTCGGGCCGATCGGACGGCTGCAGTTCGCAGGTTTATTCGGCATGACAGGGTAATGCCCTACCCCAACGGTTCCGTGTTCGGCTAAGTTCATCCTGTTGTTAATTTTATTCAACATGATATACCTCCATTTAATTTTATAGAATTGAATAAGAAAACCCATCTAAGCATGGCCTTAACGGTAATAAGACCCAGGGTCTTCATTATTTACTTGCGTCAGCAGGAGGGACTCATCCATCATTTTAAGATTGATCTGAAACCGGCCGACAAAAACCCCCTCACGAGTTATCATAATAATTCAGATTACTTAATTAACAGGTCGCATAGCTTTATATTTTCTGCGGTTTATTAACCAAAAAACTTTGCCTATTATTTCGTTCATTACCAGCGACCTCTTCAAAATATGCAAGACATAAGAAACATGAATGCGATTATTTTTATATCGCAATGATTAACTCCGCATAACCATTATTCGTGCTTATAAGTAAGCGTTCTTATATTAACTCTAGTTAGATCGGTGCCCTGCATAAAGCAGGATAACAGCCGCAGAATAAAGCAATAAAAGGCGCACATACAGATAAAAAGGCGATGCAATATAGAAAAGACCCTAGAATATAATTCGCCCAAGGTCTTTTCATTATCTAAAATGCTACGAATTTAAAGGCACACCCGAGCAACGTTGAAAAGTATCAATTGCGGCGAGTAAAGTTCTATAATGGGCCTGAAATGCGCCTTGCACACAGTTTTGAACAGGTGCCGCCGCAGGACGGTTAACATAGCAACTCTCTAACGCGACTGACAGTGTTTTGCCAGAAGCCGTGGCTGTTTGCATATAACTGTCGGTACAAGCTGACGGAGCTGGAGCGGTGGCGGTAAAAGCCAAGCCACTCAAACTTGAAATAGAGAGTGCCAAGACTCCGACAGCAAGGGTTCGCACCGTCATTTTTGATGAAATATTCATGATATAGTCCTCTTCATTAAAAGTTTTTAATGGGGTTTATAATGCGTCAAAGCATTTGTCGCTGCACGCCGGATGAATATCCTATTTATACCTTTGCGAAAATTCCTGACGCGCTGTTTTTGTCAATATGTTGTAAGCATCTTTTATACTGTCCCGTGCAGTTGTTAACAAAAGTTCCTTCCCTTTCAATAGCTTTTCTTTCTCTGCTTCTGTTGAAGCGCTTGTAGCGGCGTCAAATTTCTCTTTTGCAGAGTCAACATCCTGTTTTGCAGAAGCAACCTTTTTGCCATACATAGAAAGCAGTTCCTCATGAACCTTAGTATCTTTTCCGGATGCCTTAAGGACATCTATACGTTTCTGAATACTTGAAGAATTTTCATCCGCATCCGATATCAGCTGATTTTCCTTTGCGGCAACAATCTGTCCTTCTACGCGTTCCACACTGAGTCTGCTTTTTATCCATTCAGCCTTGATTTTATCGGCGACATTTTTGATGTCCTGCTTTGTTGCACTCTTGTTGATCTCTGATTTGAATGCCTTGAACATGTCAATTTCGGCATCAAGCTCGGCAACCAGACTTTTTCTTTCTGAATCGCTCAACGTCGTTATATCGTTTACTCGGGTTCTGAAAGGCCCAAGTTGCTTCAGGCGATTGTTAACTTGGGTTAAAAGATAATTTTTCCCTCTAAACACCATCACTTCCATGGTATCGAGACGGCCCTTTTCTTTGCCGAAAGCCTTCCCCGCTCTGAAGCTATCAGCTTTTGCGGTTGCATATTGTTCGTCTGCCGGCGGATTCTTCTCCTTGACTGCCTGTATTTTTGCAAGAGACGCGTTTTTTTCGGAAACATTGCCTACAAATGAGGGAGCAAGGATGGCCAGAACGAAAATAAAGGCTACAAGAATTAATGCTATTGAGAAGTTTTTCATAAAAATACCTCACGTTCCTAAATCAAGATCGAATATCGCCGCCGCCTTGTTCGGCGCCTTTGCGCTTGTTGAGCCCTAGCGCTGCTCGCGGATAGCCTGCGGTTGTGTCATTGACGTGTTTTTTACGGAACCCTTGTCAACCCATGAGAGCGCAAGGATTTCAAAATCCAACAAAATAACGGCTCCAAATACAGCCAGTGCTAAAAATTTCATAACAACACCCCAAATCAAGATCGAATATCGCGGCCACCTCGTTCGGTGCCTTTGAGCTTACTGTGACTAGTCGCGGCGACCTTCGGGAGGTCGATTGCGGGAGCGGCTTGCGAGCCGTCCCGCAATCAGCCACGTAGCTCGCTACGCTACATTTCCATCATTGCCATTTTCATGTTAACGCCCCCTACCCGTTAGGGTGCCGCTTGGGTTATTGCTGGCGTTGCTCGCCATTGTCAGCGTTGCCGTGTACGTCTGGGCAGCGGTCGGCCTGAAAGTTACGCTGAGATTGCAGGTCCTTCCGGGATTAACCGGCGTGGTGCAGGTGCCCAGGGTGACCGAGAACGGCGCAGTCGTACTTGCAGAGGTGATAACGAGCGGGTTAGCCCCTGTATTCGTCACCCGAACGTTGCCGGTGGCAGAGGCACCGATCCGCACTCCCCCGCCGCCGCCGATGGTCGCGTTGGCGATGGTGGCGGTCGTTGCCGCGGCGATGCCGTTGCCGCTCACCGTGACGCTGGAAGGCGATCCTGCCGCGTTGCTGGCGATGGAGACGGTGGCCGTCTTAGCGCCGGTCGTGGTAGGCCTGAACAGCACAGAGACAGTGCAGGAGCCGCCAGGCACGACAGCAGTCGTACAGTTGTTCGTAAACGAGAACTGCGTCGTCGCCCCGCTTAGGGTGACGCCGGATACGGTCAGATTGGCCGTTCCGGTATTGCTGACCGTGATGGTCTGAGCCGCCGAGGTGGAGTTGATGACCTGGTCAGGGAAGGAGACGACCAGCGAGGCGGGCGCTATTGCGATAACCGGAGCAGGCGCGAGGCCCGTACCGCTCACCGCGACATTGGCAGGCGATCCTGCCGCGTTGCTGGCGATCGAAACACTGGCCGTCTTAGAGCCGGTCGTGGTAGGCGCGAACTGCACAGTGAAAGTGCAGGAGCCAAGAGGCGCGACGGTGGCACAGTTGGCCGTGTTCGCCAGCAAGAACTGTCCCGGATCGACACCGGTCAGGGTGATACCGGATACGACGAGGTTACTGTTGCCGGTATTGGTGACCGTAATAGACTGAGGCAACGAGGGAGGAGTGTTGACTACTTGGTTCCCGAAGGTCAACGCCAGCGAAGCGGGCGATATTGTGGCAACCGGAGCGGTCGTACTGGCGACGCTGACAGGAGCCGCACGAACATCGCATGTTCCCTTAACGGCGCCAGGCGTCGTACAGAAACTGAGCTGTTCGATATTCCGCAACGTGTCGGTGCCATCGACGCCTGTATTGTCTCTGACAGTCACGCTGCCATCGGCATTGCCAATGACGGTGTAATTGGCCGCAGGCCCCGAGAACCACGCCGTGTCGCAGTTGAGCGGAGTTGTGGCGCCGCAGTCCGCAACGGGAACGGCTGGAAGCAGGATCTCCCGCACAATCACGATGTTGCCCGGATTGACCTTGCCGGCGAACACCGCTTGTTGCAGGGTCATGCCGGTAGCTAGAGGACCAAAGTTTCCTGTAACAGCCGCGTTTTCCATGAGATCGGTGCTGGCGATTTCAGGGCCCGAGCCGTTACGCACAGTGTCCACCCCATTAGCATCGTCCGAGCCATTGCGTACACTGAGCCGGACGTTCAGGTACCTGTCACCGTCGAGGATGTCATCGGCACCGCGGCCTTCCAGTATATCGCTGCCTTCCCCGCCGAGGATGATATTGCCTTCACCCCAGACATTGCCAGTCAGCTGGCAATTGAATGATGCCGAGGCGGCGACAATCGGTGCGGACGGGATAGTCCGGATTGCCGCAGGCACCAATGCGTCAAGACCATTGATACGCGCTACCCCGTTCGCATCCAACGCGTCGCAGCCGATGAAGCCGCCGCCATTAACCTGGCTGGGGATAATGCTATCGCCATGCAGGATGTCGTTAAATTTCCATCCCGACATCGCTTCGACTTCGTTGAATTTATCACGGGCAACGTTGACAGGAAGCGGCAAGCCCAGCAAAGGAATAGCCAAATCCATGTCTTGCGGTTGCGGATCACCCAGACCGATTTCCCAGTCATAGCCGGCCGCCCCGGCAACTTTCTCGACACCCGGACCGGATACGCCAATGTCGTCGCCGCCTTCCATATCGTAGTCGTCATCGCCGCCCTGACCAATCAGAACGTCATGTCCAGGCAAGTTGTGGTCATCGAAGAAAATGCTGGAACTGTCACCGATCAAGAGATCAGGCTGATCACCGCCTTCTTCCCACTCGTCGCCGCTGTCACCGAAGATGGCGTCTTCGCCCTGTCCGGCGATCGCGAAGTCATCATCGGGGCCGGCAAAGGTTTCATTGATATTGGCGCCGCCGTTGGTAAAGTCCTTGCCGGAGCCGGGAATGATGATGTCATCCCCGATACCGCCGTCGATGGCATCGTTGCCGGGACCGCCTTTCAGGAAATCGGCGCCGCCGAAATCGGTGATGATGTCATCGCCGTCGCCACCGAGAACCACATCGTCGCCGCCGCCGCCCTCGATTCTATCGTCGCCGAGTCCACCCCAGAAGGTGTCGTTATCATTGCCGCCATAGAATTGATCGGCAAAATCAGTGCCATTGTAAACGCTCTGACCGTTGATGCCGGCTGGGTCGACGCTATTGATCGCACGGTATTGGATCGTGCCATCGGCCTGAAACAACAGGAGTTGGTTCTCATCGCATTCGGAGAGCGGATCGTCATTTACCGACCCTGGACCCGTAATCGGCGCCACCGGGGGTGTCAACGTCGATGACACGGGTAGTGGATCCGTACCCGGAACGTAAGGGGTATGGAGGTTTGCCAATTCGAACTTGCAATCGGCCGTCGCGAAGGGATCCGCCTTTAAGGTATGGGTATACGGATTGGTGTTGCGCATCACCAACTCGGCGAAGGAATTGCCCTCGAGCTGGGTCCTGAGGTTCATGCCCGGCGTGCGGGCCAAATAGTACAACCGGTCGCCATTCTGGAGATCGGTGAGTTGCTTCTCGAACACATAATTGAAGGTTGGACCGAGCAGGCCGCCGAACAAATTGGTGTTCTCGGCAAGACCGCCCATCCAGAGGTCGATGTCGTCAATGCCGGTTTTAGATGCTCCTGTCAAAGTATCATTCGCCCAGGTGCCAGTACTGAACATGAACGCGCCACTATCGACAGGGGGCAAGATGTCATCCCCCCCGGCGCCAAGTATACCGTCCGGTCCCGGCAGAGTCGTGCCGTTGACGATTTGATCAGCCGCCATGCGCCTGGCTTGTAAACTGCCAGCCAGGATCGGTCCGGCGCCGTCCGGATCAAGTGCAGTAATGCTAGGGTGTGTGCCATACGCCGCAATGAAGTTGACCAATGACACGTGGTGCTTGATATTCTGGTCGAAGTCAATCCAGTTGGTGTAGGGTCGCAATTGGCCATCATTTGTCTTTGCGAAAATTTGCTTGCGGGCGTCGTTCAAAGGAGGGACGCCTTCGCTACGGGCACGCGCCATATTGATGCTGGGCAGGTCAAGCGGAAGTCCCAGCAGATTGTTGCGCAGCGTGTCGGCGACGAATTCGTCGATCTCGTTGCCCGTTTGATCAGACAACCCCATTAATATTGATCCGGTGGCTTGTCGGGAATCGAGTATACCGGCGGAACCGCCATTGTAGAATGACGCCGGGTTCAGGAAGCCATCGAGCAGCTGAATGTCGTTATGCGAACCGTCTGCGTTTATGCGGGGAATCGTATCGGTCAGCATCGAATGGCCGAAGCGATAGACCGCATGGGCATACTCGGCCACGATCGCCGAGTTGAGGTCCGTCTGGTTGAAGGCGAAGGCCTGGAAGGGGTTGATCGCCGGTTGAACCTTGCGGGCGAACTCCTCGAATACCAAATGTTGGTACTGCATCTCGGTGACGAACCGTGCGGCCTGGAACAGACGCTCTTGATAAGTAAAGGTCTTATTCGGGCCAGGGGTAAGGTTAACGTTCTGAAAATCCGCCAGCAGCGCGGCGTTCTCGGGCCGAGTCAGCACGCCATCAACTGGATTGATGAAATAATCGACCAGACGATCATGCTCCATATGGAATATCTGGTGGACCGCGGTCAGCGCGATGTTCTCGTTGCAGCGACCGTCACCGCAGATGAAGTGCAGGTCGAGCAGTTCATCGTCGTACTCGCCGGCCGCTACCGGAGCAAGGCTGCTGCCAGCCGTAGTATTGGCATCAGGCGTCTTCGGAGCGGCTAAGCTTCCCGGATCCGCACTATGGGCGATATCGTTAAGGAAGGCCGTATCGATACGGACAACATCCGTCGGGACAGGAACCGGGCTGGCTGGATTGCCCTCGACGAGTCCGGTACCTCCGGTCGTCACGTACTGAGGCATTCCGCGGGCTGGGCCGGGGATGAAGTTGCCGTACGGGTCGGCAGCGATCATCGGAATGTTAGTTACATCCACGTCACTAAGTTGAAGGCCCAGTTTGGTCGCAGCCTGGGCTTTGACTGTCGCCCAGGTTACAATGCCGCCATTGGCCTCAGAGAGGAACTTGCCCGTTGCAAGTGGTTTTCCAGAGGTATTGTCGTACTCACGCAAAAAAACCTGATGCGACGAATGCGAGGTGTAGGTCTGGCTTTGATCCACGAAGGGGGTATCGGTGTTCGGCGCGCTGCGGATACCGGTTACCGGATCGTTCTTGATCGTGCCCCGCGTCAGAACCATGAACCGCAGTTGAGGTGCAAGGTCATCGGCAGTGCCGAAGACGTGGTCCGGCCCTGCGACCAGCGGGTCATCATCCTTCAAAGGAACAAAGACTTCACCGCTGCCCCCGTTGGTGATCTTGTCCAGTCCGTGGTCGAAGAATTGGCCGAAGATGGTAAACAGCGAGTTGAATGGCGGCGAGAGGCCGACATCGGTGGTCACATTCGGGATAAACAAGGTCTGGAACTGAGGCACGCAGCCGATAGGTAGTCCGTTGGCATCGCACGGAACCACGCCTGTGTCGCCCTGGGTTCTTGCGGGATTTCCGGCCACGAAGATAGCCGCCGGATTCGTGGAGGTCTGATCAACAACTAGGTTGCTGATCATGCGCGGCTGGGAATCGAAGACAGAGCCAGTGGTCTGATTATAATTTGTCTGGGCACCACCACCGAAAGTTGCCGGAGGCGATTCAGCAAGTCTGTTGAAATTAGGCGTGGTCAGGCGCGGAAAGACTTGGTCGGAGGCACCGAAGGTCTCCTGGCCTTTTAGCAGGTTGTTGCACGACCCATCCACGGTCCGAAGGCCGAAGGAAAGGAGCGTGTCAGGGATTTGGTTAGGTCCAGAACCGACAAGTGCGCCACAAGGGCCCGTTGCCGATGTGGTATTCGCGACATGAAACTCGGAGATCTTGATCTGCTGAAGGATAAACGCAAGATCGGCAGCGGTAATCGTGAACCCCTGCCCGACCGATGAAGTGTTGATAGCCGCCTGTGAAGGTTCCACGCCGACATTCGTCATGGTGATGAGCACGGCCATCGGTATGGCCCGCAAGGATCCCTTACCTATTTCGGTAAGTCTGTGTTGGATTCTAGCTAACATTTCCTGTTCCTCCTATCAATGAGGGATAGAGTCGCCTCCTGGATGAATCCTTGGATTTCAAACTGGGTCGTCGGAGGTGTTTCAGAATTTTTTACCGCTGCCAAAAAGTCTTCCGGCAACAGTTTTGCGGTAAATTTCAATATGGATTTCATGATCTCAAGCCCCTAGCAAATTAAGTTTATTCTGCCAAGCGGACGAAGTCAGACAACATCTGTCTGCAATGTCGTTCAGCAGAATGGTGAGTAATACCTACCTACTTCAAAAACAGAGATCAGTTCGGCAACATTATGAATGTTCAGTTTTTTATCAGCTTTGGCCGATGCGTCTCTTCTGTTTTTAAACTGTTGCAAACACTAAACTGTAATTAGCATGAATTACAGTTTTTCTACCCTGTAAATTGGGCATTACCGGCGAAAATAAGCTCGACCTTACTCGCGCCTGTCCATTCATTGAAGGAACTTGGCCGGTTTTGGGGATAATGAAAGACGATAGAGGAAGGTGCCGTCTGCCAGTATGGTTTTATCCAATAATCCTCGTCTATCCAGCTCTTCCAGCGCCACGCTGACGAGCTTGACCGACACCTCAAAGCGCTGCCGTTTCATCCACCAGAGGGCAATGCCTTCTGGCGTATCCGCGGCATCGGGATGTTCCGTGAGGTAGTTCAGAATGTCCCCTGTCAGATCTACCGACGATTCTTCATCTTTTGCCATGGCCGCTACTCCAACTTCGGATTCCCTTTTGGTTGTGTTACTTACCACTAAGTGCATATGGCATGCCATGCCAAAAAAAATACATAAGCAACTGTTTTTGCTATATTTTTCGTGACATCTCGGTAGTTGAGAGAGGGAAATTTACCTCATGTAAATAAATAGCCATAAATTAACTACATTATTTATATCAATGAGTTAGAGTGTGGTCTTATTCACGCAGTGTGGGAAAAACGACACACCCGAAAAACTAGTTATTAGTCAACTTAGTTTTGACGGGTGTAACAAAGACCTGTGAGGCTTTAAAAACCTCGTAGATCTTGCGATGAGTGAAAAACGTTACCCGACATTATAAAAATGACTGAGTACTTGGGCTGGTGCTTCGGCGTTAGATGCCCTTATCTACCAAGAGATAGTCAAGCAGACTTTGGCGGCAGGGGATTTTAGGGGCTGATAATGAGTGAGCACGTCCTATCGATCATGCTCAAGGGAAGATGACCGGGAATCATGAGATTCGCGGTTGTCTGGATTCATGCTTGGCAAATCCGTGGTGAAATGTTGTCTATCGAGTCCATGGCGCTTGAGTAACTTGCAAAGATCACTCCTATCACGCCCGGATAATCGTGAGGCAAGGCTCAGATTTCCTCCGGTCTGGGTCAAAAGGGCTATCAGATGGTCTATCTCAAGTTGAGCGACTAGCGCTTCCTTGGCCTTCTTGAAATTTTCATAGGAGAGAAGCTGATGCCCATTCACGGCCTTCGGGATAAATTGTAAATTTGTACTTCCGTCATTGGCTTGGTCCTTGAATGCAGTGCGCCTTCGGTCTTTGTATCTGCGCTCGGAAAATCCAGTATTGCCAATGTCTCTGCTTAAACTTTCTTTTCTGTTGCGCTCGGCGCCGGAGCACACCTCTGGAAAGAATAGGCACGCCTCACATGCCGGGTCGTATATTTTTATCACAGTGCCTTCCTCGAGTATAAATTCTCGCCGAAGTATGTTTTCCAACTCACGAATGTTACCCGGCCAATGATAGGCTTCCAAAAACCCAATTGAATCCGGATGTAATACCTTGTAGGGAGGAGGACCTGCAAGGCGGTTCAACCGATTCAGAAATTCTTGTGACAATAACTTGATATCGCCCACTCGTTCTCGCAGCGGCGGCATTTCCACCGTGAGAGAGTTTAAGCGAAACATGAGATCAGATCTGAATAAGCCTTGCCGAACCAGATCGAATAACCTGGCATTGCTGGCCCCGATCACCCGGATGTTTGCGTTCTGAGCGACTGCTCCGCCCACTGGACGGTATTTCTTGTCTTGAAGGAAGCGCAGCAGCACGCCCTGAGCACGAGGACTCATGGCTTCTATTTCGTCGAGAAATAGCGAGCCTCCCTTAGCTTGCATGATTAACCCTTGTCTGGATTCTCGTGCGTCGGTGAAGGCGCCCTTGATGTGACCAAAGAATTCGCTTTCTATCAAACTGTCAGGAACAGCTCCACAATTGACCGGCACAAACGGATAATCACGCCTATTGCTTAGGTAGTGAATCGCGCGCGCCGCCAGTTCTTTTCCGGTACCCGTCTCTCCCTGTATCAATACCGTTTCATCGCAAGCCGAAAATCTTTCAATTAACCTCAGGGCTTGCAAAAAGACTGCAGAACTGCCAAGCAAATTCAGGTTTGCAAAGTTTTTCATTGCCATAACTCCTGGTCAATCATTGCCGATACGAAATACAGACCTGCAAGTTCTTTTGGCGACGGCAAAGCGTGCTGTAATCCAGCACAGGCCAGCCGAGTCCCCACAACTTTAGCAAGCAGGCAATCATGCCCATGGCTTGCCGTAATCCCAAACCAAACCCATTCTTGACCATCAAACAAAACTGGATGGCGGCATCGGAAAACTTATCGGATCGTCCTCGTTTGCCACTCGCCGGAGCCAACCAATCCATTGTCTTGTCGATCCATAGTAGGAACGAACCTCGTTGCTTCAGAGATCGATTGTAGTCGCGCCAATTGATCGTTTGGTATTTTGCGAGCTTGGTTTGGGCATGGTTGGCTTAGCAGGGATGTTTTCCTTCAAACACTGCACGATCTCGACGATTTATGCAACAAAGTCGCTTTACAGTAAACAGCAATAAGATACTTTTAATGATGGATTGTAAATAAGTATTTATACTTATTTTTGATTAGGAGTGGCTTTGTTGCATAAATCAAATGCCGGATAAATTTCTCCTTTCCCCAAATTTCAGGCGGATTTAGAGTATAACAACCGTCACCAGTGCATCCAATCATACGCGCGAACTTAAGCCACTAGGCCGCTTGTGCGCCTAGACAGAGGATGCCAGTGCGCTGCTCATGCAAACCCAATTAAACGGTATGGCAGCTCCAGCCGAAAATCCGCTCCGCTTGGTCAGCGAGAGCCCGTTTTACGCCAAACTGGCCGATGCCCGCTCCATAAACGATGTTCAATGGATTCGGCAACTGTATTATTTGTCCTGCGACTTCACTTCCGCCGTCGCCTTACGTTACGGCAGTTGCCTTGACCCACGTTTCCGCGAAGCTTTCGGCGAACATGCCGCAGAGGAAGTGACCCATCCCCACGATTTGACCGTCTGGATGCGGGAATTCGGCTTTCTTGCCGTCGACGAAGAGCCGACCTCGGTGCCGCCAAGCCTGGAAACCCTGGCCTATGGAAGCTATTTCATCCGCTCGGTCATGCGCGAACCCATCAGCCACCAGGTCATTACCCTGAATTTGATGGCCGAGGGCATGGCCAGAGATATGTTTGCCACCATCAACCCCAAACTGGCTGGACTGGGATTGACGCCCAAGGGCTATTGGAAGGTCCATGAAAAAGCCGACATGAAACACCAGATCCTCGGACTGGACCTGATTTCTGATCACGAGCCGGATTCTCCCGCCGGAAGACGCTATGCCCGCATCGCGTGGGAAGTCGCCAGCCTGGCGCGACAAGCGTTGGACTCTTGGGGCGGGATCCCACCGGAGTTGCGGCAAAAACTACCGATTCCCCAAGACCTCAATACCTGATTGAGTTTGGATTGCCCTTGTTTTTCTGACTTTTACCTGCGACCGAATGAAAACAGGCTGCGCTTAATGACGGCCGCGCCCGCCTCCTCCGTGTTGATGGTCGCCGCCTCCATGCGATTTGCGCTGAATCAGGATTCCGCCGGAACCGCTGCCCAAGAAAGGCCCGCCCCACATCCAGCCGAAATTTTGCTGCGGCGGGTAGCCCTGATGTATTTCTATCTGCACCGGATTTTGCCGGCTCCCTTGCATTTGCTCTTGCTGCTGTTGCATTTGCTTCAGTTGTTGCACTTGTTGTCGCTGTTGTTCGATTTGTTCCTGCAGCAATCTTGTTTTCTCGCGCTCCGCTTCCAGCAGCTTTTTTTGTTCTAACTCTTGCTTACTTGGCGGCAATTCACCATTGGGCCCCAGGTTGACGCCCCCCGGCCCGTAGATATTCGGGTCACCCCTGACAAAGCCTATCGCGGAGCAGAATAGAACGAAGATAACGAATAGTTTTTTCACGGCATTCACTCCGTCGTTTAGCTAATATGCGCCTTAGACCTATCAAGGAGGAAAAATAGCCCGATTGCCCTGCCAAACGTCGCACTCTTTTTAACCTATACGATCTACGACTAGCAAGCGGATTGCCGAAATCCCCAACCGCAAGGATGTCCGCGCGAAATAGTGTCTAACTTCTATATCCAGGCAAGTTGTCCCACCTCCAGCCGGGTATCACAACATTTCGCTATAATGATCAACGCGCCACGTGGAAACCGAGGACCGGACGCGCTCACGCAGCGTTCCGCGATGTCGATGCGTGCGTTTGCCCTTAATTCTGTATGGTTGATGCCGGCAAAAAGCGTAACGTAACGGAAATATATTTCAATCAATTGCCAGGTGCCAAGGGACCCTCCTCAATGTTATTCAAGAGAATTCGTGGATTTTTTTCGAACGATCTGTCCATCGACCTTGGAACCGCCAACACCTTGATTTATATCCCGGGGCAAGGCATTGTCCTTAACGAGCCTTCGATCGTCGCGATTAAGGAAGACGTAAAGCGCGGCACCCAAAAGATCACGGCTATCGGCGCGGGCGCGAAACGCGTTGTCGGCCGAACGCCTGGCAACATCACCACGATTCGCCCGCTGAAAGACGGCGTGATCGCCGACTTCGCCATCACCGAACGCATGCTGCGCTTTTTTATTCAAAAAGTGCATAAAAGTAAAATGTTGCCCCCAAGCCCGCGCATTTTGATCTGCGTCCCTTGCGCTTCGACTCAAGTCGAGCGCCGCGCGATTCGCGAGTCCGCCACGCTGGCCGGCGCGCGCGAAGTGTTTTTGATCGAGGAAGCAATGTCCGCCGCGATCGGCGCAGGCCTGCCGGTCGATGATGCCTGCGGCTCGATGGTGCTGGACATCGGCGGCGGCACCTCCGAAGTCGCGGTGATCTCGATCAACGGCATCGTGTATTCGTCTTCGATCAGGATCGGCGGCGACCGTTTCGATGAGGCAATCATCCGCTATGTGCGCAGTCACCATGGCAAACACATCGGCAAACCGACCGCCGAAAAAATCAAGATGGAAATCGGCACCGCCCACCCCGGCAGCCAAGTCAAAGAAATTGAAGTGATAGGCCGCGATCTGGCCGATGGCGCGCCTCTCCGCTTCACGCTGAACAGCAATGAAATCCACCAAGCATGGCGGGAACTGCTCTCCGGCATCGTCAGCCTCGTCAAGGAGGCACTCGAACAGACTCCGCCCGAACTGGGCGCGGACGTCGCGACGCGCGGAATATACCTGACCGGCGGCGGCGCGCTGCTGAAAGATATTGACCGGCTGATCGCCGAAGAAACCGGTTTGCCGGTCTTCATCGCGGACAACCCGCAGACCTGCGTCGCCCGCGGCGGCGGCAGGGTGCTCGAAATGATGGGCAAGAAAGGCTTCTCCGCTTTTTCACTGTGCACGGTACCTTAATCTTGAAAGCAAAAACCTGTTTACTCATTAGCTTATTGTTTCCTCTGGAGTATGCCATGAGCGCTGAAGCCGTAAAACCCAACATCGACTCTCAAGTTAGCCACCTCCTGACCCAAATGACCTTGGAAGAAAAGGTCGGCCAGATGACGCAAGTCGATTTTACGGTGATCGGGGCACCGGAAGAGCGCCATGCTGATGACCCAATAGATCAGGCCAAACTCGAGGATGCGGTATTAAGGCGCCATGTCGGGTCGATCATGAATACGCCACTCACGCCGAATAACCAGGCGCAGCCCATCGCGACTTGGCGCAAAATGCAGGAGACGATACAGGCGGCATCGGCCAGATCGCGGTTGAAAATTCCGGTGCTCTACGGCATCGATGCGATTCACGGCGCAACCTATACCCAAAATGCCACCTTGTTTCCGCAAGCCATCAGCATGGCGGCGACCTTTAACCCCGATTTGAGTTTTCAAGCGGGTGAGATTACCGCGCGCGAAATTCGCGCTTCCGGTTTACTGTGGAATTTTTCGCCGGTGATGGACATCGGCCGCCAGCCGCTGTGGCCGAGGCTGTGGGAAACGTATGGCGAAGACGTGCATTTGGCCACAGTGATGGGAACCCGTTTTATAGAAGGCCACCAGGGCGCCGATTTCAGCGCCGCCGACAAGGGCATGACCTGTTTGAAACATTATGTCGGCTACAGCCTGCCGTTCAACGGCAAGGACCGCACGCCGGCATTCATCGGCGAGCGCATGCTGCGCGAATACTTTCTGCCCACCTTTGCCGCGGGCATCAAGGCGGGCGCGCCTACGGTCATGGTCAACTCCTCCGAAGTGGACGGCATTCCGGGGCACGCCAATCATCATTACCTGACCACTATTTTAAGGGACGAACTGGGCTTTAAAGGCTTTACGGTATCGGACTGGCAAGACATTCAGCGCTTATATACGCGCGACAGATTAGCGGCTTCGGAAAAAGAAGCGGTCAAAATTGCGGTCATGGCCGGCGTGGACATGAGCATGGTGCCGTTCGATTTTTCGTTTTACGATATTTTGCTGGAACTGGCTAAAAGCGGCGAAGTCCCGGTCGCCCGTATCGATGAAGCGGTCGGGCGGATTTTGACGGTCAAATATCAGGCCGGCTTGTTTAACACACCTAAAGCGCTGATACCGGTAGAAGGTAATTTTGCGACGCCTGCCGCGACCTCGACCAACCTGCAAGCCGCGCACGAAGCGATTATTCTCGCCAAAAATGACCATCATCTTTTGCCGTTGAAAAAAGACGCCAAAATCCTGGTGACCGGCCCCACCGCGAATCTTTTAAGCGTGCTGAACGGCGGCTGGACCATTACCTGGCAAGGCGATGCGGAACATCTATACCCCAAAGACAAGCTGACGGTGCTCGCCGCCCTCAAAAAACGCTCCACCGGCAAAGTCACTTATGTCGGCGGCAACCGTTTCGACGATCCGATCGATACAGCGAAAGTCATCGCCGAAGCCAAGCATCATGATGTCATCGTATTGTGCCTCGGCGAAAAACCCTATACCGAAACCCCCGGCAATATCCCGTCCCTGGATCTTGACCCCGAGCAACTGGCTTTAGCCGATGCGGCACTGGCAACCGGAAAGCCGGTGATCTTATTGACTTTCGGCGGCCGCCCTCGCATTATCACGAAGATTGCCGACAAAGCGGAGGCCGTATTACTGGGCTTTTTGCCGGGCATGGAGGGCGGCGAGGCCGCCGCGGACATACTATACGGCGCCTATAACCCGGACGCCAAATTACCGATCACCTACCCGCGCGCTACCAACGACATTACGCCTTATGATTACAAACCCATCGAGGCTTTTGAATCCAATGCCTATAACCCTTTATACCCTTTCGGCCACGGCTTAAGTTACACCACCTTCGAAACCCGCCATTTAAAGGTCGATAAAACCCGTATCGGTTTGCACGAAAACATCAACGTCAGCGTGGATGTGACGAATACCGGCAAGCTCGCAGGCAAAGAAACCGTTTTAGTGTATTTGAACGATGTGGCCGCTTCCGTGACCCGCCCGAATAAGCAGTTAAAGGCATTCAAAAAAGTCGCGCTTGAACCGGGTGAAACCCAACACTTGAGCTTTACGTTAACGCCCGATGATTTATCGTTTATCGGCCTGGATTTTAAACGGCTTGTCGAGCCCGGGGATTTTACCGTGATGGTCGGCAATCAGAGTGTCAAGTTTACGGTGAGTCCCTAAGTGCCGCTGACTATCGACAACTATTTTGATTCAGGACATTATGCCGGCTAAAAACCCCTACCTTGGCTCTTTGAGCATTTTAACCTCGCTGTTTTTCATGTGGGGCTTCATTACCTGTCTGAATGACATCCTGATTCCGCACCTCAAGTCGATCTTCATCCTCAACTATACCCAGGTGATGTTGGTGCAGTTTTGTTTCTTTGCTGCCTACCTGATCGTTTCGGTGCCTAGCGGGTATTTCGTTGAACGGTTTAATTATCAAAAAGGGATTATTACCGGATTAACCTTGGCCAGTCTCGGCTGTTGCCTGTTTTATCCTGCGGCGGAGATTCTTTCTTATCCGCTGTTTCTCGCCGCCTTTTTTGTTTTGGCCTCCGGCATCACCTTATTGCAAGTCGCCGCCAATCCTTTTGTGACGATTTTAGGCCAACCCGAAACGGCCTCCAGCCGGCTGACGCTAACGCAAGCCTTTAATTCGCTCGGCACCACGTTGGCGCCCTATTTCGGCGGTTTATTCATCCTGGCGCTGCCGGTCAAAACCACGGATGGACTCAAATCCCTCGATGTCGAGGCATTGGCCGTTTATCAGTCCGCCCAGGCGCAACTGGTACAGTTGCCTTATTTATGGCTCGCGGGCAGTTTATTGGTCATCGCCCTGATCTTTGCGTTGATCAAACTACCGACTGTTACGCCCGCTGAAATTGAAAAAAGAGAGACGGACCAACCGATAAACGACAATAAAAATGCCTGGCATTACCGGCATTTGGTGCTGGGCGCTCTGGGCATTTTTGTGTATGTCGGCGCGGAAGTTTCGATCGGCAGCTTTTTGATCAGTTACTTGGGCGAACCGGCTATCGCGGGATTATCGGCGCAAGCCGCCAGTCACTATGTTTCTTTTTACTGGGGCGGCGCGATGCTGGGCCGGTTTGTCGGCGCCTCCCTGATGCAACGCATTCCGGCCGGCAAATTACTGGCCTTTAACGCTTGCGCCGCCGCCCTGCTGGTATTGATCGCGATGTCCTGGAGCGGCCCTGTCGCCATGTGGTCGCTGTTGGCCATCGGCTTGTTTAATTCGATTATGTTTCCGACCATTTTTTCCCTGGCGCTGAACGGCCTAGGCAAACATACGGGACAAGGTTCCGGCATTTTATGTGCCGCGATTGTCGGCGGCGCTGTGCTGCCGGTAGTCCAAGGCCTATTTGCGGACCGCATCGGCCTGCAACTTGCCTTTTTTATTCCCGCGCTGTGTTACGGCTATATTGCCTATTACGGCTGGCGGGGCAGCCGGTTCGGCGTGGCAGGGGGCGCTTCCG
>Ga0208625_100074_pt1 | contig 23117 bp, 16 predicted proteins | sample LakWasMeta8_HOW4_2_FD_183858 | JGI IMG/M metagenome (GOLD analysis project Ga0208625, IMG submission 183858) | Freshwater sediment methanotrophic microbial communities from Lake Washington under simulated oxygen tension - Sediment Metagenome... | ecosystem: Environmental > Aquatic > Freshwater >... | reverse complement strand
ATAGGCCACGGCTGGTGGGCCATGGTGATTCTGATGGTCGTCGCCGGCTCGCTGTATTTATCCTACTTGTTTTCCTATCTTTATCTCTGGACCGTAGCGCCCAAGGTTTGGCCTTCCGATGCAGGAGTCCTGCCAGACCTTAAGTGGCCTGCCCTGAGCGCCCTGCTGTTTACTGCCGGCGCGGCATTTTTTGCGGCCGCAAGGAGAACGCTGCCGGCACCGGGTCACCCGCATTTAGGGACGCCGCTGCTGGTGCTGCTAGGCGCCCTCTCGAGTATCCTTGCCGTGTACCTGGCGGTCGGCTGCCACTGGCAGGCGGGACTCAGGCCCGCCGTGTCGAGCTATGGGGCCATGGTCTACATGGACGGCGTTTTAACCGGTGAGCTCGTTTTTACCGTGCTGATTATGTCGTTGTTTGTGATCGCGAGGCACTTTACCGGCAAGCTCGACCGAGTACGTTGCGCTGCGCTCGAAAACACCGCCTTGCTGGTTTATTACACTGCGGCGCAAGCGCTTGTCGGGCTCGTGGTGATTCATGGCTTTCCGAGAATGATTTTATGATGAAGGCATCGAAACCCCCATCTTCCAAACAAGCCGTCGGCACCGTGCTGATCGCTTTGATCGGTCCTTTAATGATTTGGGCGTTGCATTTTTCCGTGGTGTACGGGGCGCACCATCTCGTCTGCGCCACACTCGCGGGCAATTACGCCGGTTTTGGGATGCAGATGGCCGTTAGCTTTGCAACCGTTACGGCTCTGCTGGCATTACTGCTTCTCATCGTGAAGCCCGATGTTGTGCTGGGTATGAAGAGAGACAAGGCGATGCCGAAAGACTCCCGGTTGTTTCTGACAGACGTCATGCGCTTGCTTGCATTGCTGTCTTTGTTTGGGGTTTTATGGGCCGGTAGCGCTGCCTTTTTTTTCCCGGCCTGCATGTCGCTCGTATGAGATCATTTTATGGCTGCTCAAAAATTTCAGACATCGTGAGATTTGTGCTGATGAATTTGCTCAACTGATCTTTGGCGCCCGTAAATGCCGTGAAATCTTCTTCTGGAAGTCCAATAATGTTGGATTCCTCATGAACGAGTTCCCTAAGAAATCTGATTTGAGACTTTACCAGATCCCGTGGATGACTCATGGCGGAGATCCGGTCTGCTCCCACGGCATAATTGTTCAATCGATCAGCGAGTTCTTGATCAAAGATTTTTAATGTGGGGTGTAAATTCTTGAGCGTTGAAATCATTCCATCGATAGCAAAGGCAAAATTAGCAAAATTCTGCTCATTTTGGTCATTCTCAAAATACTGAAAAGCGATATGGCAGTTATACATAGACCCATAAAGAGTATTAATAGCTTTCGCTAAATGATGTTTTGGAGTCAGGCTTTCGTGCCATCTTGTTTCGACAATATCAATCAATTTGGCCCACATATAACCTCCTACAAGGTAGCGAATAATCAGCTAAGGTCATCAGAGTTCCCTTTACGCATTCCATCTCATTGAGCGTTCTCCGGCACGCGGCAAAGCATCTTGAATCGCGTGCCAAATTAAGAGTCTCAAACAAAAGCTGGACGTATTTGCAGACCTAGCGAGACAAGCCATGAGGATTGTCTCGCCAAATCCGCAGTTTACGTCATGGTTTTAACCAAGCCATTCGAAAGAGTCATCCTTGTAAATCCGGCGCAAAACGGTAAAATCCGAATCCCACGGTAAAGTTTGTTTTTACCCGATTTCCGCTTTAATCGTGTGCTGCGAGCGGGTGATGCATCACGTCTTCTTGGGAAATCACTTCGACAGGCGTCGGTTTTCCTTCGACAGCGCGTTTGATCGCCAGCTTTGTGGCTTCATAGTTCCAGTCCTGGATTTTATTATTGTCCTGGGCATCCCAGTGAATATAGATACCCACGCAGATAAATATATCGTCGGCTTCTTCTATCGGTATTACTCCCTCTTTGACGCTATCGACCACAGCCTTGGCCACGCCGCGTTCTGCAGGTCCGAACATTTGGTTTACTTGCTTCTCGTTTTTTATTTCAACTTTGTTGAACAGTAAAGTATTGGGCTTAGCCATAAGATTGGGCGCGACCAAGGCCAGTAAGGCATTGTCGCCCCGTTTCTGATTGGTCAGCGTGTTACAAAATGCAATTTCCGCGGCGCTGCCGCGCGGCCCCATCACCAAATCAACGTGAGCCATTTCATTACCTTCACCGACCAGAGCTTCGCCCACCATTACTTTATCGATTTTTGGCATTTTCATGTTGGTTTCTCCTGTAAAAAACCTCAAATCAAAAGACAAAAGCCTGACTTAATAATTCCCTTCTCTAGAACATTCAGGCCCGATTGTTAATTTAATTGAGACGATTCTCATCGAAAATCCGTTAATAACTTTATTTATTTACTGGCAGTAGCGCCTGGCAGTTACACGAAAAGGGCCATACCAGCATAGGCTGCGAACCCTACACACGGGCAATTCTGCCCCATGAACATGAAAAGAGCCGGTCGCTGGTGGTAGGAGGCAGGAGCTCAAAAGGAATGCGGCCTGCATGCCGGGAATTTAAAAGATTAAACTCACCCGTGCCGGATTTTGAAGTGCGATGGGTAAAACTTATTCGGTTCCGTCCTTACATTGGCACTTATAAGTGACAACTTCCGTCTGGCGCACTAAATCCCCCGGCTTCCGCAGCAATCACCGGGAGTTTTTGGCTTAAACCAGATACCGGCTCCAGCTTCCGTAGTGGTTTTCGATCTTGCCGCGGGGTATGCTCGAAAGAATCAGCAGCACCCCCGCCATCACTCCCGCCCAATCCGCGCCAAGGCTTCCGCCATCGAGCATCCAGGGTGCAGCCATCAGAGGAATGGCAAGCAGCATATTGACATAACGCGCCGGACGCGCGGATTCCGCCAAAGCCGTGATAGAAATCGTTATGACGAGTGAGCCGATCAAATGATCACTATTCGCTTGCGCGCCCTGGGTAGCGAAAATCAGCCGTGTGCACATTAACCAAATCCCAATGGCCGCACTAAAAAGCAACGACCCGGGCAGATTGACGCCGCCACCGAGCATGTCTTTGAGGATAGCCCATGGTGACCCTGAAAAATCTTCGACCTCCATTTTACGGCCGCCTTCCATGGTGTCACCGCGCAGGAATGCCAGGATGACCGACTTGCCTTTGCGTCGGCGTTCCGCGAGAAACTGGCCGGTGGCAATCAGCTCATCGACAGAGTAAGGAATCTGAATGAGCATCGCCGCCGCGGCGACTAGGCAGAGGGTGCACCAGGTTCCGATCAGAATGGGCTGGATGATAATGAAGAAGATGCTGACGGCCCCCAGAGGCACGATCATCACGCCGAACAGAATCACCAGCCACGGCATTGTGCGCCACCGATCACGGCCTCCTATGATGCCGGTGAGAATCTCCAGCGCATAGGTCACGGCGCCGAGGCCGGCGTCGGGAACCGGCCAGGCCTTTGATACATCAGACGTAATGATCGTTTCGGTACCGGCGCCGAAATAGGGATCCCAGGCATGCGCTATATGACCCAATTGATAGGCGGCAAGATAGCGGGAAATATAGAATCCTATAAAGGCCAGAAAGATGATCGGTATGCGCTGCATCCATGAGGACGGGCTGTAGTCCCAGCCCGGAGGGATGTCGGGGCCGGTCATCTTGGCCACCACACCGATGCCGGGCATGGGACGAGCCAAGTGCGCGAAGCCGATCACAAGCATGCCAATCAAGGTATCATTGAGATATGCCGACGCGCTTGTCGTCCAGAAGACCAGGGGCGCGAACAACAACCAAAGCCCCACCGCCGCGTTGGCGATGCGCGCCCAAGCCAGCGTCCCCGATAACGACAGCGATGCAAACAAAAACACTAAGATGCCGCTGATCATGTCGTTGACTATCATCGGATGGTCTTGATAACCCAGAATGGGCGGGCTGGTTATCAGCCAGGTCCCCATACCCATATTGAGAAAATGTGCCCAAAGGTTTTGCCGACGCTCTTCGCGCATCGACCGGTTATAAGCTTCCAGGAACTGATCTGCGGGTTCAGATTGTGCGGCCAAGGTCTCGACCCATTCGGCCGGCGTGAGCTTATTGCGTTTATACCAGCTCAAGGGATCGGCCTTGAGCTCTTTTACAATTGCCGGCAAAGCGTCGCGTAGCGAATGTTTGGGTTCCCACTCCAGCAGCTTCCGGGCTCTGGAGATATCCAGTTCATAGTGATCATCAGCCAAGTCAACCATAAACGGTTTGATAAAAGGTTTTTCGCCTTTATCAATAGAATCTGGAATGATAATCTCCATCTGCTGCTGCAAATGGGCGCCGGTCTTGGCCAGAATTTTTGGCAGCGTTTCAGTCGCCCATGTTTCGCCGTGGATCAAAAAACCCAGTTCGTTTTGCAAAGCCTCATAGCCCATCGTCGATGGCTCGCCCAGAAGCAGCGCAGTTTCAGCGGGTAACTCATTTCGCCGCCGGACCATACGCGTGATAGCATCAAGCAGGTCGTCGATATGAAGAAACGCCTGGCCGTGAGAAATCGTTCCTGCGAAGACTCGGCTGGAAAACTGGCGTTCGTAAATTCGCTGTATTTGATGTGCCAGGGTGGGGGGTTGGACATGATCCGTGTAGACGCCGGCGATGCGCGGCAACACATAATTAATGGCGCCATGTTCATTTTTGACAACTTCTTCTGTCTCAAGCTTTGACTGGGGATAGGCCCATTTGGGCTTTAGCGGCCAATCCTCCGTGATGGGCACGCCGGGCTCGGTGGGAGCGTGAACAAGCATCGTGCTGGCATAGACGAACTGTTCGACCTCGAAGTCTTGCAGGGCTTGCAGCAAGCGGCGGGTGCCTTTGACATTGACTTCTTCATAGAGCAGATTGGGCTCGCCGGTGAAATCATAATAGCCGGATAGATGTATGACCGAGGCGAAACGACTGCCAAAGCGCTTTCGCAACTCGTCCATGGCCTTCTTGACCGAGTTGTCTGAAGTTAGATCGCAGGGCACGCAATCCGGATACTTTGAACATTCAGATTGCCGATCTAAACCGATGACACAATAATCCTGTGCCAGCACTTTGCTCAGTGAAAGCCCAAGAAAGCCGCCGATACCGGTAATCAAAACGATGTCTTTTGTGGCATCGGCTATCTTTTCCACTACCGTATCATCCTTTTTTCGTAAAATGAGGTCGTCTTCTTTACTCATGATCACTTCCTCCTCTACTGTTTGAACAGTCACTGGATTATCGGATAACCGGCAAATTCGGTGAAAGTTACCCCCAACGAAGCTTAACGGCCCCGGAATTTTATGTTTGATTTAGCTTGCCAGTAATTGGCAAGCGCACTCGTTAACTGTGCGGCAGCTCTTCCTTATCCTTTCCATCAAGCAAGTCAATAATGACGAGAGACGCCTGAATTCGAGTTTACACCGGGTGATTCTTGCTTTCATCCCCCGTCTTATTTATCTACGAGTGTAGCCGGCGCTTGAAGTTCATCAGAAACTAGGGTTTACAACTGCGTAAAGCCTGCGATTTAAGGTACAACACACCTTCGGTAATATTTTTATGAAAACAGGAAAGGCCCATGCAGTTACCTATTATCGTTAAACGGCCATTCAAGATCATTGCTCATCGAGGCGCATCCGCCTATGCCCCTGAAAACACATGGGCCGCTTTTAAATTAGCCATAGACATGGGCGTAAAAGACATTGAACTGGACGTTCAACTGTCGAGGGATAGTGAAGTAGTGATATGTCATGATTTATCTCTGGAGCGCTATGGTCACCAAGGTTATGTCGAAGCCATGAGCTGGGCACAGTTGTCACAACTCGATATGGGATCCTGGTTCTCACCCTATTTGTTTCATAGCGAAAAATTACTAAGGCTCCAGGATTTGTTTAAGAAATGTGGCTCAGAAATTACCTATCATATCGAGCTAAAAGGAACATCCGAACAACTTCCCCATAAAGTTTGCCGCGTTATCGATGATTTTAATTTACGCGGTCATGTCTTAATCACGAGCTTCTCGTATGAAGCCCTGAAACAAATTAGCGTCATTGCCCCCTATTTGCGATTAGGCTGGCTAGTACAGATTATCGATGAGGATGTTCTATCAAAAGCTAAGACGCTTGAATTATTTCAACTTTGCCCCCGCGCAGACCTGCTCACGGAAAAAACTGTCCGTCTTGCCAATTCAGTTATGTCTGAAGTCAGGGCCTGGGGCATAAACGGGAAGCGCGGGGAAGTCTTGGCATTGATACAAAAAACCATTGATGCGGGTTGCGATGGAGCTACAGTGAATTGGCCTGACTGGATTTCGCGTGGATCTCAATGATTCAGGCCTAGTTATTATAAGATGACATAGCCATCCTTGCCCCACATCTTTCACGTTCGTTAGGGGTGATGACCCGCTTACGCGGCATAGAGCTGGCAATTCCTCTCTCGGCGAAGTTGTTGCCCATAATAGGCAATCTCAGGATGCCTTGGCCTGCGCCATTCGGAGCGCCGTCTCGCCAGACATCCTGCATGCCGCGCATTTCTCTCGTGCGCTAGTTGTATCTCGGCCTTCTGGACGACTGGATTGCACGCTGAATTCTTCTTCGTTGGCCGCCCAAAATGAATTCGGCTCAGGCGCTGATACACTGCGAGCCAGTTCCAACATATCCGGCTGGACGAGTTTTGCCAACCCGTCCGTAACGTTTGGTCGAAGTTGCAAGGTTGGTTTGAAACATCCAGGTTGGGCTTACAATCCCCGACCTGCCGAAGAATTAAAATTCCACTTTGACCGAACCCAAAAATGTACGCGGGACACCAGGCTGGGTCTGGTGGATGAATGCGGCGAAGCCGTTGCTGGAGGCGATGTATTCCTTATCCAGCAGGTTTTCTATGTTGAATTGCCAAGTCACATTGGACGGTCCGACCTGATGTCGATATTTCAACATCGCATCGACTCGCGCGTAACCGGGCATGTCAAAACTGTTGTCTATGTTGCCGGCACGGTCGCTCGCGAGATAAACGCCCGCTCCGGCGCTGAAACCTTGCGCACCCAGGCGTGAAAAATCATAAGTCGTCCAGACACTGCCCGCATTTCTAGGCACATTGGCAAAGCGGTGCCCCGTGTTGCCGGAACCGCTAGAACCGATGACCGTATCCAGCGGCGCCGAATCCTTGGTCACTTCGGTATCGGTGTAGGCGTAGGTCGCGATGACGTTCCAGTCGTCGGTCAGTTGTCCCTGCAAATCCAGTTCGATACCGCGGCTGCGCTGCTCCCCGGTGATGGCGACCTTATTAACGAACGGTGCGGGCAGAGGGGTTTGGATATTTCTTTTCGTCAGCTCAAAGAAAGCCAGGTTGGCCGTCAGCCTGCCGTCCAGCCATTCCCCTTTCAAGCCGACTTCATATTCCCTGGATTTTTCGGGATCGGGTATGTCGCCCGTGACTGTCGTGCCCTGGTTGGCCGCATTGAAGGTTTTCACATAATCGGCATAGATGCCGAGCCAGGGCAGCGGATGATAGAGCAAGCCGACTCGCGGACTGAACTCATCGACCCGTTTTTTGCTGCCGGAAGCCTTGAATTCGGCATGATCGAAACGGCTGCCGAACAAGAGCTGCCACTGATCCCATAGCGCCACCTGATCCTGCACATAAAACCCGTACCATTCGTTTTTCGTCTTGTTGAAAGGGCCGATAGGATCATTCAGAAAATCGGTAAAACCATACACCGGATTGAAGACATTGATGGTCGGCACATTGCCTCTAAACGGACTGCTGGCGCCGGCATCGCTGCCGTGATAATAATCCGTCCCGACCAATAGGGTATGCTTCAACTCCCCCGTTGCAAAATGACCGGTCAAATCGATCGTGCCGTATTCGTTCCCGAATTGGCCGGCGGTTTTCAAGAATCCTCGCGCCAAATCCCCCTGAAGACTGGTATTGCCGTTCGAGAAGGTTTGCGCCGTTGCACTGTTCTCCCTGATGATCGAAAACCTGCCGCGTACCTTCCAGTCATCATTGATCCGGTGCGTCAACGTCGCGTCGCCTTCATAAAACTCCGAATTATTGTAATCGGTCGGCTCGTTGCCCCGGAAACCGCGGGGGATTTTTCCAGGAATGACACCGGAGAGTTGCAGATCGAACGGAATCCCGGAGTCGCTGACGGTCTTCCGGTTTTGATACATGAAATCCAGATCGAACTGCGTGTCTTTGCTGATCATCCAGGTCAGCGACGGGGCCACGAAATCGCGGTCATCAAACGCAAAGTCCCGGAAAGAATTGCTGCCCAGATGCTCGTAATTCACCCGATACAACAACGAACCCTCCTTGTTGATCGCGCCGGTCGAATCCAGCAAAGTCCGGTAGGTATCATAAGAACCGAATTGTTGCTGCAGGGAATGGTAGGCCGCCTGCTGCGGCCGTTTAGTGATCACATTGACCAGACCGCCGGGTTGGGTGCGCCCGAACAGCATGCCGGCAGGCCCTTTCAACACCTCGACGCGTTGAACGTTGGCCAGCGAAATATTAATGCCGTTCGGCGTCAACACGCCGTCGCGGTAGATTGAATCGTTGGTAAAGCCCCGGATTTGAAGGTTTTCACTCACGCCGGAGCCAAAGCCCCAGCCCTTCGAAACGCCGCTGACGTTCTTAAGCACGTTGTCCAGTCCGATTGCCTGTTGATCGTTGATGACCGCTTTCGGTACGACCTGAACCGAAACCGGCGTATCAAAAATCGGCGTGTCGGTCTTGGTTGCGGCAACGGCATGGGGGACGGCATAATCGGTGTAATAAAGGTCGTTCGGATCGGTTTCCGCTTGCCCCTTGACCGTCATCGCCGGCAAAGTCTCCGGATGGGAGGAGTTTTGACTCGGCTGCGCGCCGCCGATGCGCTCCAGCGTAATCGTGTTGGCTCCGCCGAACCGATAGTCAAGCCCTGAACCCTGCAAAACCCGGCGCAGGGCTTCGGCGGTCGTATAGTCTCCGGCAACGCCCGGCGAGGTCTTGCCCTTGACCATGTCCGGCGCATAGACGAACTGAATGCTGGCTTGCTCGGCCAGGCTGCTCAGCGCCGAATACAAGGGCTGCCTGCCGATATTGAAATGGCGCTTGCCGCTGTGGGCGGCCTTTACGGCAGGCGCGGACGCAGGCTCTCCGGCCTGAAGGGGCGGCGCGGCCAGCACGGCCAGGCCCACAAACAGCGTCAAAGGGGCGGTCTTGCGGTGTTTGCCGAATAGAGGGTGTTCTCCAGAAGTATGCATGTCTTGTCCTATGTTGTGTGCGACATAGGCAATTACGCTTGAGGTGGCATTGAACCGCACAACAAAGGGATGCGGCAAATTGTCGCAGGGCGTCGGATCGTTGACGATATGGGTAGGTGCTCAGGAACCGATCATCACGAACGGCCCGGCGCGGCGGATATGCACCGGCAGCGTTGCCGGCAAGGCATCCAGCCAGGCGTCGACGTTGCCGAGATCGATCGCCGCGTTGATCTCGCGCTCGCCGAGATCGGCGTCGAGCAGTTTGATTGGGCTACGCCGGTAACGGTTGATTTCAGCGACCACCTGTTTCAATGGCACGAAGTTTATGATCAGCCGCCCGCGCCTCCAGGCGTTGCTGGCCGAGGCGTCGGCGGCTTGGGGTGCGCTCAAGGTCCGACCGTCGTCGAAGGTCGTGCTCTCGCCGGGCGCGAGCACGACGGAGGCGCCGAATGCTCCGGTTGGTGCGAGTTTGGCGGCGCGCACCCTGCCCTGCAACAGCGTGATCACGCCGGCCGAATGCTCGTAGCGAACGACAAAACGCGTACCCAGCGCTTCGGTGACGGTGCCGCCGCTCTGCACCCGGAACGGCCGGCTGCTGTCGTGCGCAACCTCGAATTCCGCTTCGCCGCGCAGCAGGCGCACGCGTCGCTCGCCGCCGTTGATCTCGACATCCAGGGCGGTGTCGGTATTCAGATGAATCAGGCTGCCGTCCGCGAGCTGCACGTCGGCCCGCTCTCCGATGCGGGTGTGGTAATCGGCCCAGCTATTGAGCAGATAATCGGGATAAAAGGCCAGTGCGGTCGCCAGCACCGCGCAGACGGCGGCCAGGCCCGCGCCGCTTCGGCGCCACAAAGCCTTTGTCCGCGAGGATTTTTCGTCAAGACGGCGGCGCTTCCGGTCCGCCCGGAGCGGCAGTTCAAGCTGTCGCCAGAGACTTTCGATACGCCGATAAGCCTGATCGTGGGCCGGGCTTTGTCGGCGCCAGGCTTCGAATTCGGCTAGGTCGGCCGCACTTTGTTCCCCGGAAGTCAGACGCACATGCCAGGCAACGGCGTCCTGTTCCAGACGTTCGCGGGTTTCCGGCGGGGATTCGAGATGCGGCATGCGAGTACGGGCGGTGGCGGATATGATGATTATAACGAACGGGAGGCAGTCTAACCGTACTTTTCGTCCACGGCCCGGCGGCAATGGTTCAACGCGCGCACCAACTGTTTTTCGACCCAGCTTTTCGAAATCCCCAGTTTGTCGGCGATTTCGCCATGGCTCAAGCCCTCGACGCGGCTCAGATACAGCACTTCCGCGCATTGCGCCGGCAACTCCGCCAGCGCGTTTTGCACTTGCCCCAGTTGCTCACGGTCGAGCGCGAGCTGAACGGGCGTCGGCGAACCCTCGATTTCCTGATCGACGTCAAAATGCTCGGCCAACAGTTCACTGTGCCGTTTTTGCCGCCGGACATGATCGACGGCCAGATTCGCCGCAACTCGGAACATCCAGGCGCGCGCCGCCGGCTCGCTGCTCGGCGGCGGCGTCAACAGCGGCAGGCGCAGATAGACTTCCTGCACCAGGTCCGCCGCGGTTTCGCTGCATTGCACGCGCCTTATGAAAAATCGCTTGAGTTCCTGACGCGAACCCAGAAAAATCTGTAAAAGATCGATCTCAAATAAGGCCATCGAAAATAATGCGCTGAAACTCGAAGTTCTAAGAAGGTTAAGGCGGCTGGGCAGGCAATGGCAGGAAGCCGTCCTCCAGGTTGTTTCGGTTAGCAGCAAGAATTGTGCCGACGACCAGCTACGCGAAACGCTCGCCTGAACCTACACTGATATCCGGTCCGAAATTAGCATGCAGGCTCCCAATCACTGCCATTAAGTTAAGCCGTTCGCTGAGCGAAGTCGAAGCGATTTGTTGGCTTCGGCTCCGCTCAGCTAACGATAAGTTATGCGAGGAAAATCTTACCTTAATGGCAGTGAGGCTCCCAATGCAGTCATTGGGAACCCGCAAGTGTGTGATATGACGCAGTCAAGCGCGTGAAATGACATAGCCGCGTAGATCGGGCGGGTTTTGGTACCCGGTTTTGGCCTCAATATTCTATTTTGATCGCCCCCATGAAGGTTCGCGGCGCCCCATAGTGTGAAGGGCCGTAGCTGTAGATGCTGCCGATATAGGTTTTGTCGGTCAGATTGTCGATATTCAGTTGCGCCGTGACGCGGGAAGCGCCGATCTTCCAGAATTTACTCAACATCATGTTCATCGTGACATAGCCGGGCGCTTGCGCGGTTTCGTCATAGCCGATCTCCCGTTGTCCCACCGCCTGCATGCCCGCGCCAATTTTGACGCCTTGCAACAGCGGTTTTTGAAACTCGTAAGTGGTCCAAAGGCTGCCGCTGTGTTCCGGCGCATTGTTCAGGCGCTTGCCGCTGTTTCCGAAACCGGCCGAATCCTTGATCGTTTTGGCGAACGGCGTATAGGCATAGGCGCCGATGATGCTCCAGCCCGGCAGAATTTCGCCGCTCAAATCAAATTCTATGCCGCGGCTCTCGGCCTCGCCGACGGCTTTGGTGATGTTCGGCCCAACCGACATCGGCAGGTTTTGTTTGGTCAGATCGAAATAAGCCAGGGTCGCGCTGAAGCGTCCGTCGAACAGTTCGGTTTTGGCGCCGACTTCCCATTGCTGCGCGGTTTGCGGCGGCAGCGGCGTTTGAGTCGACCAATCGTAATAGTTCGATGCGCCGAAGTTTTCTGTGTAGCTGCCGTAAAGCGAAAACTCGGGAATCGGCTGCCAGACCAGGCCGCCGCGCGGCGAAACCTTGTCCGCGCTGGTGTCGGGGAAAGAGGAGCCGTGCCAGGAACTGGTCGCATTGTCGTAACGAAGCCCCGCCAGGGCATGCAAATGATAAGGCAGTTCGATTTGATCCTGCGCATACAGCCCGAACCACGGGAGCGTCCATTCACCCAGGTCCACATCGCCCGGCAGGATGTCCGGCGGTCCGGGCTGGTGAAGGGGATGATAAATATTGGTCGTGTCGCCGGTTTGGGGGGTAAACCCGGCCGAAGTGGCCCGGTAATCGGTACGGTAATAATCGCCGCCGATCAGCAGATTGTGCTTCAGAAAGCCGGTATCGAACTTTCCGCTCAGCTCCAGTGCGTTGAAAAAATTGTGCTGATAATCGTTGCCGTCGATGTTCTGGGCAAAGAAAAACCGGGTTTTATCTCCGTTCGGCTGCACGGGTGAAAAGGCGCCGGTGGGGAATTTCCCTGACATGGTCAGCGCATGATGGGTAAAGTTGAAGCGGTGCTGCAACTTCCAATTTTCATTGAATGCGTGCACGGTGTTCAACGACAACATGAAATATTCGTCTTCCTGAATATTCCACGGATCGCCAAGATTGCGCGAGCGCGGAATGGGCGCCGGGCGATCGCCCAATAGCGGGACCGTGCCGCGCCCCAATTCCTTGATGTCGCTGTATTCGATCTTGAAGGTCGACGTGGTTTGATCGCTGATATTCCAGCGGATGGAGGGCGCGACGAACAAGCGTTCATCGCCGCCGAATTCCTGGAAGGTGTTGTTGGATTGATACCCCAGATTGAAACGGTAAGCCAGGTCTTTGCTGTCGGTTAAGGGACCTGTCGCATCCACGCTGGTGCGGTAGTGATCAAACGATCCGAATTGCTGGCGCAGGCTGTAATACGGCGTATTCAAGGGCTGCTTGGTCACGAAGTTGACCAACCCGCCCGGCTCGGTTCGTCCGTACAGAACGGAACCGGGGCCTTTCAGCACCTCCACTCGTTCGACGTTTTCCAGGTCTTCGGTATGCGCCCATTGGCTTTGATTCAAATAGCCGTCCCGATAAACGTTGTAGTTGCCGAAACCGCGGATGAAAAACGTGCCGCTGCCGCCTGAACCTGTCACCACGCCGCTGACGTTTCGCAGCGCCTGGTCGACGGTAATGACTTGCTGGTCTTTTAAGACCTGCTGCGGAACAACTTTTACCGACAGCGGCGTCTGCATCAACGGCGTATCGGTTTTGGTCGCGGTCACGGCGTTGGGACGGTTATAGTCGGTATTGTAAGGACCGGTCGAATCGTATTCGGCGCTGCCGGTCACGGTCATCGGCGCCAGCGTCGCCGCGTCGGTGCGAGGGGCCGTCGGATCGGCGGGCGCCGCGCGCTTTTCCAGCGTCACCACGCCAGGCTCGACAAAACGGAAGCCGATGCCGGTGCCGGTCAGCAAATGCCTGAGGCCCTGTTCGACGCTATGGCGGCCGTTCAGCGGCGCGGCGCGCAGCGGCTCGGCCATCTCGGAACTGTACAGCAGCTGCACGCCGCTTTGTTCGGCAAAGGCCGACAGCGCCGGAATCAGTTTTTGGGCGGGGATCTGAAAGTTGACCGCGGCGCTGGCCTCGGCATAAACGCTTGGTGCCGCGCCGAGTAGTCCCAGGCTGAAAACGCCGCAGGTGGCGGCGTGAAAGCGGTGCTTGATGTGCTGTTTCTTCATGAACACTCTCGAATGGATGATGGATAATTGCTTCGAGAGTGAGACGCCGGCGCGTTAAAACACCGTACCGTTTTTGAAAAAATAGGTTAATAGACCAGCACCACCCCGCCGCCGACACGCAGCGCCTTGACCGGCAAGGTTTGCTCGATCACGGCCAACATCCGATCCAGTTGATAGAGATCGAACACCCCGCTGACCGGCAGCTTGGCGTTTTTCCGTCCCATCAGCAGCACCGCGCCGGGACGGTAGCGGTTGATTTCGGCTATCACCTCGTCTAATGGCGCGGATTCGAAAATCAGCTTCCCGCGCCGCCAGGCTTCGGCTTTGCCGGCATTGACCGCATAGGCCTCGGGCAGCGGCTGACCGCTTCGGCGCTGCAAACGCTCGCCCGGATGCAGGACCACCTTGCGGCCGGGATCGCTTTGCGCCGCGGTGATTTCGACGCGATTCTCGACCTGGGTCACCGTGACGGTTCCCGCCTCGCGGCGCACGATGAAAGCGGTACCCAAGGCGCGCACGGTTTCGTCGCCCGCGGTCACGACAAAGGGACGCGCGGGATTTTTTTGCACGACGAATTCGGCCTCGCCCGCGAGCAGCCGAATCGAACGATTTGCCTGCGTATAATCGACGCTGACCGCGCTGGCGGTATTCAGATGCACCGTGCTGCCGTCTTCGAGCGCAATCGCGCGGATTTCGCCGCTGCCGGTCGAGTAATCCGCCAGCCAGAAAGGCAGTTGCGGTATCACCGCGAGCGCCGATAACAATGCAGCGCAAGCTGCCAACAGCCGGCGGCGCCAGCGCTGCGCATCCGGACGCGGCAGGGTCATGGCCGGCGCCGCCTGCTCCGCCAAGCGCGGCAAGGGGCGGCCTGCCAATTGCCCCAACTGCTGCCATAATTCGACTGCTTCCTCGTACGCCTGCCGATGCAAGGCGTTTTCCGCCAGCCACTGCTCCAAGGCGAGCCGGTCTTCGGCGCTCGCCGCACCCGACGTGATCCTTGCCAGCCATTGGTAGGCGCGCTCTTCGATCGGCGGCGGGATGGCGGGAATGTCCCCGCGGGGTTTGGTCATGGTCATGTCGGACAAGCTAGGAAGAACGGTGGAATTATAAATAAGACGAACCAAAGCGCAATAACCGGACAAATGTTGTCCGCTTATTTAGGCCCCAGTCATTGCCGGCTAGGTCTCGGCGCGCAAATGCTGCTTGCAATGCCGCAGCGCCTGCACGATGTTTTTTTCGACCCAACTGGTCGAAATGTTCAGCTGTTGGGCGATTTGCGCATGGGTCAGTCCGTCGAGACGGCTCAGGATAAAGATTTCCCGGCACAGCGGGGATAATTCATGCAACGCCTGATATAGCCTGTCCATTTGCTGTTGCTGTTCAACAATCGTTTCGGGAACTTGCCGGCTGTCGGCCGGCAACTCGGCCTCGATCGATTCGATCGATTCCGACGGATGCCTTTGTCTGGCGCGCAGATGATCGGCCGACAGATTGGCGGCGATCCGGTACAGAAAAGCGCGCGGATTCTCTATCGTCGAGTCGCTGCGGTAGCCGGCAAAACGCAGATAGGTATCCTGCAGAATGTCGTCGGCGGCGTCGGGGCAATCGACGCGGCGGCGCACAAAATTTAGCAGTTCCCGTTGATACAGCGTAAAAAAATCGGCTATCGAATCGATGCGCGAATGAGTCATAAAGTACGGCAATCCTGCATAATGGAATCATATGAATCTGCCTAGCATGCAAGATTAATACCATTTACAATGAATGCGGATAAGCTTAGCCTCTTCCATTGTGGGAGCGACGCCTACGTCGCGATTAGCGTCAAGTCGCGACGTGGGCGTCGCTCCCACGGATGACTGTCATTTTTCGGGGCGATGACAGCAACACCGGCGAGGTAGCCTAACTATACAAGACGGCAGGATCGAAGTGTGTCATTTGACACAGTCGGTGTGTTAAATGACATACTAGTGAATCGATTGGGCTCAGCGACCAAACCCGGCTTCGCATGTTGAAAACCTGACACCTCGATTGCTGGCGCCGACCGTCGCGCCATCGATCCGTCGGAAAAAAGGGATGCCACTTATTCGGCACAATACTTGCTCGCAAATCCCATTCCGCCCGCTGACTAAGGACCGTGGCGGCAACCCCTGGTATTTATTTGCCGACTATCTGGAGCAAAAAACCGTACAAAATCCGCGCGCCTTTCTGTTCCGCATGGCCGCCAATCAATCCACCGATTACCTTCGGCAACATCAAACATCTTTCCTACCAGGAAAGCACCGGATTGTCCTACAATACTCTCTTCAATACATCCAGAAAGCCCTGCTGCACTGCCAGCGTCACCTGGAGGACGAATAAAATTTCTTCGATGACGCCTGACAGCGAACGCAACTTTCAGGATAATGGCATTTATCAATCCAGACGCACGTACGCCATGCTTTTTTCCAAGTCCCCCACAGTCCACAGCGGCAGCCGGTCATGACCGGCCGCCCGGTAAAGCCGCCAGGCGATGCCACCGAACAGGCCGTCTATTGGCTGACTCTGCTGACATCCGGTGAAGCGGACGACGAACAGCACTGCGCGTTTGAACACTGGCTGACCGAAGATAAGGCGCATCAGTCGGCCTGGGAGCGGGCGCATCGGCTCTGGCGCGACATCGAAGGTTTGAACGAACAGGATTTTCCGGCCACAGCGCCGATGCCAGTCCGCAAATCGTCTCCGCGCCGCGCCGGGTTTTCCTCTGCGTTGGCATGCGCGGCTTGCCTGGTGCTGGCAGTTTTTCTCTTGCGTCATGATCTGCAGTTTCATTCAGCCGACTACCGCACGGGCATCGGCGAGATTCAAACCCTCAGCCTCGCCGACGGCTCGGAAGTGCAGCTCAACTCCGGCACGGCGTTGTCGGTCAACTACAGCACCTCCACCCGAAAACTGGTTTTGTACGGCGGCGAAGCCTGGTTCAAGGTCGCGCCGAATCCCCGGCCTTTTGAAGTGGCCACCCTCTACGGTAGGGTGCGCGCACTGGGCTCCGCTTTCGATGTCAAAGCGCTGCCGGATTCTGTCGCCGTGACCGTCTTTGAACACGCGGTGCGCATTACCCTGGCGAATGGTGAACGCGTCGAGCGCTTACCGGAAGGCGCCGCGATCCGCTTCGGTCAAACGGTGACCGACCTAAAGCCGCGCGTCAACCTCGACGCCGCCTCGGCCTGGCGCCAACATCGCATGATATTCCGAAACAAGCCGCTGCAAGACGTGGTCGAGGAGCTTAACCGCTATCGCGAAGGCCGTATCGTGATCTCCGGCCATTCACTGAACGCCTTACCGTTAACCGGCACTTTCGACACGACCAATCCGGAAGAAGCGCTGCAAATGATCAAGGCAAGCCTTGATCTGTCCGAATACCGGCTGACCGACCGCTTGGTGTTTTTGTATCGGAATTAAAGCCTCCCTTCTTTGAAAATGACGACTGCATGGATGCCACCACTAAAGGGTGGTCTATGGACAGAGGTAGGGCAATGCTGGGAGCTGTTGCCGAGGGCGCGGGGGAGATTTTTAAATACCCCCCCTCAATCCCCCTTTTTCAAAGGGGGAGGATAAATAACCCAGGTCGGGCAATCGCGTTACCTTGCCAAATATTTAACGCCCGGTAAGGTTATTCGAACTGGACGGCTTATTCAGGCCGGAGTTCACCCCATGGACTGCTCAGCATGAAAACCGGCGGATGCAATGAGCCAGCCTAATTTTTCGACTGTCTTCGCAGCTGAATCTGCCGGCCGTGGCGTTTCGCCTGGACCGGCAGGATGCGCTCGAGGGCATGCAGAAACGGATCGATGTCATCCGCGTCAAAAGTGCCGCTGAGCGTTTGCTCCGCGAGTTTGGCATCGGCAAAGACAAAGCGGACCGGGTGATAGCGTTCCAATTCGGTCGCGACTTCCCGCAGCGGCGTCTGCTTGAAGACCAGTTGTCCCCGCAGCCAGGCAGACAGGTTTTCCGCATCCACGGCTTGCAGCCGGCCTAAGCCGTCCATCTCGGTATAACTGCGCTGGCTGCCCGCGCCAAGGCGTTCACCTGACACGGCGTGTCCGTCATTCAATTCGACCTCCCCTTCCAATACCGAAACCATCGCGCCTCGCGCCTGTTTCCGGACATTGAAACGGGTGCCGACATCGCGAATGCGCAGGTCGCCAACCTCTACGGTAAAAGGCCGCAGCCGGTTATGGCTCACGTCAAACTGCGCCTCGCCTTGCGTCAACACCACGCTGCGCCGCAACAGGGACAGCCTGACCGAAACGCGGCTGTCGGTATTCAGGTCGATATGGGAATTGTCCGCCAGGTCGATGCGGCGGTGCTCGCCGATCCGGGTCGCATAGCTAAGGGTTTCAGCGCTATATTCCAGCCATGCACCGCCGAGCAAGGCGCTCGTGCACAGCAACAACGCCAGCGCCGAATATACGGCGGCCGATTTTCTAGGCTTGGCCGCGCGCGCTTCGGCCAGACCGGGCACCGCCATCCCCTGGAGGTTGTCCATATGGGCCCAGATCCGTTCGGCTTCCGCGTACGCGGCGCGGTGGCCTTCGTGCCCTGCCCGCCAGGCTTCAAAGCGCAGCCTGTCTTCTACGGGACATTGTTCCGCGTGCAGGCGCACAAACCATTCGATGGCCTGTTTTAACTGCCTTTCGCTATACGAAGCCGAGGATTTCATCAGGGGTATTCTCGGTTTGAAGGGAGGGCTTTTCCATGCATCGATGGCAATGCAGCATGGCCATCACCAAATGCCTCTGCACCGTTTTCTCCGAGATACCCAGTTTCAGAGCAATGTCGGCATAACTTAATTCGTCGATTTTGCGCAGCAAAAACACGTCCCTATGTTTTTTCGGCAGGGTGTGGATCGCGTCCAGCAGGATTTCGCATTGTTGGCGCAACGCGGTCAGTTCATCTGGAAGAGGCTGCGGGCAAACCATCGCTTCATCGAGCTCGATCCCGCTATTTCTCGGCAGTTGCTGCCATTTTAGATAATTGATCGCCAGACGGTCGGCCACGCGGAACAGTAAGCCGGCCAAGTTTTCGTCATGTTTCACCGCATTGCCGCGCATTAAGCGCAGATAGGTTTCCTGGCATAAATCCTGGGCGGTGTCAGGGCAGCGAACCCGGTTTACCAGGAAACGGGACAGCGCTTTGCGGTGATCCTGAAACAACTGGGCAATCTGATCGTGGGTAAGCGCTGGCTGGGGTGACATGACTCGTTTTTTGAAGAGGGTTTTGCGCTGTAGTGAGGCCGTATCGCAACAAGGCCCAAGGGTTCCGGCTCAATCAGCAATTTTTGTACCAGAGGCTTTGATTCGAAGGGATTGAGCGGATGTTTTCTTGGCCAGCGCTGCGGCCAACGCTAGCCTTCGGCTTCTCAAGAACTTGATTGTGTTGGCTAATGCCCCAATGCGCCGCATCGGCGGGCAAGCGGGTTTGGCCATGCGGATAGAAAGGCAAGAGCAAAAGGGCTATCGCGGTGTGCTCGGCGGCTTCTGCGCCCGGCCCTGCACAAAGTGTGTCATATGACGCAGTGAACTGCGTTAAATCACACAGCTTTCGCTCAGACCAGCCGGCACGGCGCTGCTCATCACCAAGAAGAAAAACACGCTGAAAAAAATAATTGCAAAAAAATGTCCAGTTCGGCCGCTTTGGATTGTTATCACCATCAAGACGACTACACACGTTGAACCTTGACCCAAACCCAACCAGGAAAACCACATGGTTAAAAGCTTATCGAATAGGATGATCCGCGATACCGGGCGCGACGGGCGCAAAACCGAACCCTTCCAATGGCTCCGGCATGGCGTCTTGCTCGCGCCGCTGCTGACCGGCAATGCCTATGCCGACGACAACGCCTATCCCTTCGACCTGCCGGCGCAGCCGCTGGCCGCGACGCTGGACAGCCTGGCGCAAGCGTCCCACACCCAGCTGATTTATGCCGACGCGACGGTCATGGGGCTCACCGCCGCGCCGGTCAAGGGCCGATACACCGCCCGGCAGGCGCTCGCCATTGCGCTGGGCAAGAGCGGCCTGAGTTACCAGGTGGTGGACAAATCGCTGATTACCGTGAGCGGCAAAGCCGATACGAGATCGGAAGCCACGTTAGCGCCGATGACCGTGGTGGGAGAAGCGGAGGTGGATCCGAATGATCCCTATAACACCGACTACAAAGTCGCCGACACCGTGACCGCCACCAAAACCGATACGCCGATCATGGAAACGCCATTTTCGATACAGGTCGTACCGAAGCAGGTGCTGCAAGACCAGCAGGCCGTGCGTCTGGAGACGGCGGCGGAAAACGTCAGCGGCACGTATTCCAGCCGTGGCGCCGGCGGGATAGGCGGAGGCCAGAGCGCGACCTTCCTGCGCGGTTTTGAAACCTTCGACTATTATCGCGATGGCGGGCGGTTCAACGGCGGTTTTGTGATCAATGGCCCGCGCGAGATGGCCAATGTCGAGCGGGTTGAAATTCTTAAAGGGCCTGCCTCCATCCTGTACGGGCGACTGGAGCCGGGCGGCATGGTCAACATTGTCACCAAGCGGCCTTTGGATACGCCGTACTACGCGTTGCAGCAACAGTTCGGTTCATACGATTTTTACCGCACCACGGCGGATGCCACCGGGCCTTTGACCAAGGACAAGTCCTTGCTCTACCGCGTCAATCTGGCTTATGAAAACAGCGGCTCGTTCCGGGAATTTCTTGACCATGACCGCGTATTTTTCGCGCCGACCTTGCACTGGAATATCAGCGACAAAACCCAGGCGAATTTCCATATGGAATACCAGCACGACAAGTCCCCTTTCGATCATGGATTCCCGGTGGCCGGCAACCGCCCCCTCAACTTGCCGCGTGAACGTAATTTGGGCGAGCCGGGCTCCGCGAATGAAAGTGAAACCTTCAACGTGGGCTTCGACTGGTCACATGCGTTTAATGACAACTGGACGTTGCGCCACCGTTTCGATGCGGTCCTTTTGCCTAAAGCCGATACGCTGCCCTCGGTCTATAGCGGCTTCCTCGGCCCCTGTACGGTCGGCATCAGTTGTCAGGTGAACCGCCTGACCTATGCCAACAAAAGTCATGCAGAGAACTATTACACGACCGTGGACCTTCTCGGAAAATTCAACACCTGGGGCGTAAAGCACAATGTCCTGCTCGGCGGCGACTTTTATCACCAGGTGCATCAGACTGACTTTGCATGGACTTTCAGCCAGCCCATAGACGCTGACAACCCGGTCCATACCGGCGTGGACCCGAGTGTGCTCGATCATCCGAACCTTTTCGGACCCTCAGGTTTTACGGAAGAATGGGGCGGGTTCTATACCCAGGATCAGATAGAGCTGCCTTATCATGTGCACCTTTTGGCAGGCTTCCGCTATGACACGGTCAGATACAGCAGCGCCAGCGACCTGCACTTTAATTTCGGCAGTCCGTTCGTCCAATCATCCCATAATCTGCTGCAACAGGAATCGGTAAAACCCCGCTTTGGCATCCTGTATCAACCGATACCCGAAGTGAGCCTCTATGGCAACTACGTGGAGAATTTCGGCCTGTCCAACGGCTTTAACTCCAATGGCGCGGCATTGCCGCCGACCACGGCCAAACAGTGGGAGGGAGGGATCAAGACCGAGCTGCTGGACAAACGCCTGACCGCCACGCTCGCCTGGTTCGACATCACCAAACAAAATATTGCCGTCACCGACCCCGACCCTATCAAGGCCGCCAGCGGTTTTCAAAACGCCATCGGCGAAGTCCGCAATCAAGGGGTGGAACTGGATATCGCCGGCGAGTTGTTGCCGGGCTGGAAGCTGATCGGCACCTATTCCTATATCGAGTCAAAAATCACCAAGGACACGTCCGTCATCTACGATGCAAATTTCAACGTGGTCGGCATAGGCACCGGCAACCAAGGCAAGCGCTTGTTCAACGTACCGCGTAACCTTGCCAGCCTATGGAGCACCTACGAATTTCTGGGGGGCGATTTACGCGGATTCAAATTCGGCGGCGGCGTTCTGGTTCGCGACCAACGCCAGGGCGACAATGCGAATTCATTCCAGCTGCCAGGCTATGCAACCGTCAATTTGTTGGCCAGCTATACCGTCAATGTGGGCAAAAGCAAAGTCACCACCCAGCTGAACATCGATAACCTGTTGAATAAAGACTATTTCGATAGCGCGACCAACAGCACCGTGCAAGGCAATTATCCCGGTGCCCCGCGCACCGTGATGGGCTCAATCCGGCTAGAATTTTAGTCATTGATTCAGCAGGCGGCATTCAACATGCGGGACGGGTTATGCAACCCGTCCCCGACGTTTTGTCAGGCCCTCATGCATCGTCGAAGCCTTCAGACAGGGCTTCAATCCGCCCCTATCAGGAGTCCATCCCCCTCTTTGAAAAAAGAGGAGCTAAGGGAGATTTTTTAAATAAATCCCCCGGCAACCGCTCCCGGCGTTGCTCTGCCTCTGTCCATAGACCACTCTTTAGTGGTGGCATCCGTGCAGTCGCCTTTTTCAAAGGAGGAGGATAAATAGCCCAGGTCGGGGCACGGCAAAGCCGTCTCTCACCTAACAACAAACGCCGATCCATGACATAATCCGCGCTTTGCCTGAACCCTTTATCCATGACCTTTGCGATCATCAAGGCCCGGCGCGGCCGGGCCGTCTGGCTCAAACTGCATCTGTTGCTGGCGCTCGGCGCCGGCTTTTTGTTCGCCCTGCTGGGCCTGACCGGCAGCCTCAGCATTTACCGGGAAGACATCGACGAACTGCTCAATCCCCGGCTGGTCATCGACGCACCCGGAGGCGACTATCAATCCCTCGACAAGATCATCGCGGCGGTGCGCGCGGCGCATCCGGACCGGCACGGGGCCTGGACCCTCGAAATGCCGAGGTCGGAGCACGGCATGATCACCGCCTGGTTCGACAAGCCTAGGGAAACCTATTTCGAGTGGTATGCGCCGTTGATGGTCTCGGTCAATCCCTATACCGCCGAGGTCGTCGCCAGCCGCTTCTGGGGCACGACCTTCACCACCTGGCTGCTGGATTTGCATAGCCACCTCCATCTCGGCCTGTCCGGCCGCAACACGGTCGGCGCCGTGGGACTATTGCTGATGCTTTCGGCAGGGAGCGGGTTGGTGCTGTGGTGGCCGGGCGTGAAGGGAATCCTCAAGGCGCTGACGGTCAGGCGCACCGCGGGCATGCTGCGCTTTGCGACCGACCTGCACCGGTTGACCGGCTTTCTGAGCGCCCTGGCCCTGTTGATGCTGGCGAGTACCGGCTTCCTGCTGAGCTACCCGAAAGCCCTGGAAAAACTGACCGGCGCGGCCGGCATGGGCCACGGCGAAGCCGACC